>Ga0126337_10001619_pt1 | contig 13790 bp, 8 predicted proteins | sample DipCmetagenome_FD_92527 | JGI IMG/M metagenome (GOLD analysis project Ga0126337, IMG submission 92527) | Coral microbial communities from La Bocana,Puerto Morelos, Mexico - Diploria C A metagenome | ecosystem: Host-associated > Invertebrates > Cnidaria > Coral | place: La Bocana,Puerto Morelos... | reverse complement strand
TCTAGGCTGCGTAACAGGCGTTAAACGGCGTAGAGGAAGGCAAAGAAGGAAGGCGTGATGAAAAAGTAGCTTCTTCTAAAGAAAAACCGAACTGAAGACTAGAGTGCAAAAATTCGATACCCTATTTATGACCAAAATGGTGGCAAAATGGCTAAAATCGATACCCAATTTATGACCAAAACAGCTTAAAAACCATACCCTTTGGGACCGCACATACCTATATAGCCCATATAAGGGAGTACCCCCCCCCCCGGGCCTGTTGGAAGAAGAAGACCTTGTGGTTCGTCCCGTAATATTTCAACGAACGCCACTAGCTTGTCTTTAGCCTGTAAAGAACCAATGTTGATAAACATAGACATCGATATAGCGATTTTTTTTGGACAATTTTGTCCAAGGGGGAAAGGCGCAATGAGGTGAACCCGTGGTTTCTATTTTCGGCGTTTTATTTTAGATTGATTTCGAGAAACTTAATTTTACGGAAACCAACAACAACCGTACCGTAATTTGACTTTTGTAGGACAGTAAATGTTATATGTATGTATAGTCGTCTTCATCCAACACGCGGAACGGCGCAACATTGGGGAGCAAGGGGTCACATGGGGGTCGCCCTGCGCTCCCACCTTACCTTGCAGACTACTGTGGACGAGTCAGGAGTATTACATGAAGTGGACAGAGTTGAACAACGTCTGCGCATGATTGAGATCTCATGCGCTGGCGCGAACGGCCTGGGCACCATAACAAACCTCGAAAAATGGCGGCGTTTTTAAGAAGTTTTATGTAGCGCCCGGTTTGCGTCCAACTGAAAACAGTAAAAATAAATTTTAAGTGTAGTTTCCTCGACCATTGGCCGGCACATACCTTTTTGTACACTGGAGTTTGAAGGTTGCACAATTGGTGAAAAGAGCACAAGACGATAGAGTTATCCAATGCCAAATACAGGCGCACCACTTTAAATTCCCGTCCACGAACCGAGCAATGGCGTCGTTAAACTGCCTCAATCGACCTTGGCTTGTTTTTCCAGCTCGTGCTGTCTTAATAAACCAGTAAGTGCGCTCATTTTTGGTCGTATACAAAATCAAAAACACTTGGTAAGATAGCTTTCTCGTGCATGGCAGGGTTAAAACTGATTGCAATGTGGGAAAACTGATCTTGCTGCAACATGGAATTTCTGTAGTAGTTCATTAATCAGGTGTCCTTCTGATGTCTTACAGGACCCTCATAAAGAGCTTCGCGGCAAGAATGTTCTTATAGTGCGAGGCAGCTTACAAGAGACAGCTCGACTGAGTGACGTGGATGAAGTAGAGGCGAAAGAGCAGTTAGCGCGAGCTCGGGAAATCCTGTTTGAAGAACGAAGAAACAGACCACCACCTCACCTGGACACAAAGATGATCACAGCCTGGAATGGTGGGAACTCTTCCTAAATAATTTTTAAATAAAGTCAGAGCCGCTGTCATGTGTGTAAAGTCTCCGTACGAGCCTAAGTGGCCCATCAGCCCGGAGCTTTAATATCCCGGTTTCTGTAGCATTAAGCGACTAGGAATATTGCTACTCCCCCCCTGGATGAGATGCTAGTCCATCGCAGGGTTACCCCCAGCATTAAATTTGCCAGTACCTATTTATACACCTGGGCAGAGAGAGGCATGTGTCATATGTGTAGATCTAACTAATCACACTGAAGGAGGAAATCACGAATGAACCAAACAAAAGACAGCAAAATCATGCAGCGGTTGCCGAGCGCGGTAAAGCTTGCGCAAGCGACGATCGGTTTTGTTACTTCTGATTGGTTGAAATCACAACAAGTTTGCTCTGACAAGGTATAGGGCCCTGATCTTTGCTGACGTCATTGTTTACATTTTTGCTCATTTGCATACGGTTTTACGTGCAAAAGGTAACATGTTAGATGTAAATTGACTCCAGGAAGTTAAAGAGTAAGAGAAATTAACTGCATGTTGAAATGTTTGGCTCTTTCTGTGTAATATTCAAGGAGAAATTGTCTTTCAAATACTGCAAAATCCCCGAGCTGGGTGGCAAAAGTGCTAATGAGCTCAAACATTCCTTGTAAAATTTTGCGTTTTCAAGCCCGTGTTACGCAAAAAGTATTCAATACATCAGGCTCATATTCATTGGCAGAGTTAATCATGCTATGAGCTTTCAGTATTCAGAACTGATTTATTTGTAGCTCCATCAGAAACTGAATTGCTTATGCCAATGAGACAAATATTGTAAACAAAGATTCCCCTATAGCATGTAAGCGAAACCAAAACAAGGAAACATTTGCTTTGGTTCATAAATCACGTGCAACGCAGTAACCAATCAAAAGAAATTGTCGTCTTCTCAACCAATCAGCTCAGCTTTATGTTCATCTCATAAAATCAAAACGATCGAACTAGAGTGGGTTTTCCCTCCTCTGTAACCCGATTGTTGTCAATTAGAAAAGAAAAATGTTTTTCAGGTCTAATGATTTCTGGTTTGGCACGGGCTGCTCAAGTTCTTGGTGAAGATGTGTACGAGAAAAGAGCAGCTAAAGCAGCCGAGTTTGTGAGAAAACACTTGTTTGACGAGAAGTCTGGAAAACTCTTGCGCAGTTGCTACCGAGGGGAAAGTGGCGAGGTGATGCAGATGTAAGTACCTAGAGAACATAAGAACTTTTTAAGTCCCCCCTTTTTCGGCTTGTTCGACATGATATCCGGCTTCAACCGTTTATTGCTAAGAATGCTCCAAACTATTGACAAACAAACTGCAAAGCAACCGCTGGGGTTTCACTTTTTAGGCGATATTAGAAGTTCTTCATATGAACACGGCTGGAAAATTTGAAACACATGGCATGTCCTCTATCTGTTTGAAAACTGCGTCACTTTTCCTCTGTTTTTTTCTCTTTTCCCTTTAGCGGCGCACCTATTTTCGGATTTGCTGACGACTACGTGTTCATGATTCGCGGATTACTGGACCTTTACGAAGCATCCCTTGACGAACAGTGGTTACAATGGGCCGTGGGGCTGCAGGCAAAGTTAGATGAACTGTTTTGGGATAGTGCTGGTGCAGGGTACTTCATGGTGACCCCTGATGATCCTTCCATTCTTGTCAGGATGAAAGAAGGTTAGGACAGTTTCGTTGGCTTGTTTTAGTCAGACCAACAAGTATCGTTTAATGACAGATCCGATCAAAACAGGCGATCAAGATAAACACAGGCAATAACACAATTGCAAAGTTGGACTCCAAGCTTTATTAATTTTGTTGGTGACGATTTCTCGGCGTTGTTTCAAGGCGGAAGAAAACTTTTGAATTGACTGGTATATATTGGAGTTTGAAAAATAGGAAGTGAAACAAAAAATAACAGAATAAATCGCAAAATTGTTGTGCTAGAAAGCTTTTCACACACACGCATTATCTAAATCAATACTCGGACTAACGTCGCAAATGACGTAAAATGAATCCCGGCCTAGCGTTAAATATGAGCCTCCATTTTCAACTTTGTCCATCTTATAACCCAGTACTGTCCCATCCTCATATTCTAGACGAGGTCCTGGATTTTGTCGAGTTATACCTACATTAAGTTTACCAATGTTGCTGTGTTCAACTTTGATAACCGAGCTTTCTTCAATCTAACCAAGAATATACAAGAGGATATTTTTCGACCAACCTCGATCATAGTCTCCCTCTCTCCTTTGCCTCCTTTCTCCGGCACTGAAAGTAAAGAGAGCCGGGGGTCGAGGTTGTGTTTAGACTTGGTAACGTTGGATCACCGACAACTGTTGTTACTTTTGTAGCTCAAGATGGTGCGGAGCCCAGCGCTAACTCCTCATCCGTCGGTAACTTACTAAGATTATCCAGCTACACTGACCAGAAGGAATATTTCACACGGGCAGAAGAGATTATCAAGGCTTCCGTAACACTTTTGTCCAAGATTCCTCTTGCACTGCCTGAGTTGGTTTCTAACTATATCATGTACCTTCAGCCCAAAAAGCAGGTAAGAATTCCGGTGTAATTTCTTGTTATCTTTGGCATTTTCTTTTGTGCAAGAAACTCATTTCTTAATATTTGAAGGAAGACATTTCGTGACACTAAATTTGCGACTTTGCGAGCTTCTTCAAATCGAATCAAATCAATAATTTTCGTTCCCTCTTCTCACGAGTATGCGCTACCAAGCGAGAAAACTGAGTTGAATCAAAATTTGTGCAATGTTCTTTTTTTTTGAGGCGAAGAGGGAAGGGTGTTTTTGTGTCCAGTCGATTACGAGTGATTCTAGAACGCAGCGTCGCGTGACACACAGTTGGCGAGAACTGGACTAGTGTGATGCGCGCTGCTTTAAAGACATCCCAATTTTACTCTTCTAATAGCTGCCAGGTCAAGCTCTGTTCAAGTCACAGCTTGAAAAGCATTTGTCTTTAACAGAATCCTCCATTTTCATTTTCAGATTATTATCGCTGGTGACCGTGATGCAGCGGACACTAAGGATCTTCTTAAGTGTGTTCATTCGCACTACATGCCAAACAAAGTGCTCATGCTTTGTGATGGCAAAGAAGATAGCTTCCTCGCTTCTAAGCTATCTGTTTTCAAGACGCTGGTACGGAAGGAGGGCAAAGCCACAGCGTACGTGTGCGAAAACTTTACTTGTTCCCTGCCCGTGAATTCTGTAGAGGAACTGGAAAAGATTTTGTCGTGATAAAAGCTGCAACTTGGTTGCTCTTTCGTTACGCAAACGTAGTTGTTCGGATGAAGCATCTGGTTTTGTGCCTTGAGGATGTAGCTGACAGTCAAGTCTATATATGGTCCGGTGCGAAGCACCTATACCTGCGCCATTTCTGACCTCGTTCCTAGGATCTCTCTTCTTCTCGCTCCAGCGAATGGAAAGAAGACTGGGAACGCGGTAGTGCCATTTCGTGTTGTGGGACTCGTAAAGGAAGCAAGGAAGTGCTTTTTTCATTTCGTAGATTATTTTAAAGGAAACAAAGCATGTACGATTTTAGAGAATTCCCTTGCAGTGAGATTCTGCGTTACTTTTTACCTAAATTTTTGAGCACGGTTAACGTGGGTAGGATGTATGAAATAAAATAAAAAACATATGTAGTCTATTATCCTGTCTGTGTTTCAACCTATGTTGCAGGAAGAAATTGCAAATAGTTAGCCACGACCTTTACCTGCGAGCCGATCAAGTAATTTCCCTTTATTTCTTTATTACAACCGAACGGGAACGAGAGAAACCGTTGCAAAGCTTTGCCGTTGTCTTGACTAGATGTTTTCAGCACCTGAGAATGTAGAGGAGCTTAGAGGTGTACCAGAAATTGTTTCAACCTCGTTCCCAGGCTCTCTCTTCTTTTTGGCTACCTAAGCCCTTGCCCCATTTGACAAGTGATGTGTAATAGAAACTGAGTTTTAAAAAAGAATTTTTTATAGCCAGGGAACTTTAAGGTTCAACTTCCCCTTATTACGTGGAATTGAACGTTTCCTTGCCCTCTCCAACATTTGTTTGGTTTCTTCAAGACAGCGCTACTGAACTATAGGGAAGATATTTGTTTACAAACATTGTTTTTGTTATTTAAATGATGAAAACCTTAAACAAAAGAATTCTTTGTTTCACCAGCCAATAGTTCTCTGGTTTGCACATTGATAACAATACGTGGCGTCACTGATACCTTTGCTATAGATTTAAAATATTGTTTCCCATAATCGTAATCCGGACTCGCTTTAATTTCTAACGTTCCATTCCAAAATTTCCGAACTGATTTTCCGGAGGGGAATATCAGTGATTTGGAAATTTCCGATTTTTTTGGATCTTTTTGGCTAAATGGCAAGCTCCTCAGGGTTGAAGGAAAGCAAAAAGAGTGGATGTCCAATTTTGACAACTTTTGTCAAGTGTCAATGTGAAAGCTAAATATACGACTGGCAAGGACCGCAAAGGGCTGAAACTTTGGAAGCACTTCCAGTACTTTTAAGTTATCGTGAATGCCAACGACAAAAGGGTCCTTCGCTCTTGCTGAGATTTCAACTTGCTGCAGCACCTACATTTATACTCGAGCAGAACAAGGGTGGCGTGAGTGAATTTCAAGCGTCTGATCAAGTGTCCCCACAGCCAACCGCACGTTTCTAGTAATAGTCTGGGAAGGTCTGGGAACAAGTTAAGTTTGGCGAGTTCAGGCTTGACTCGAATATAAAAGAACTTAAGGTTGCGGAAAATATTTTCCTACCGACATCCAACGTTTGTTAAACACAACAACAGAATGCTTTTGTATTGTTCGTTGTCTCTTTTCACGGCTAAATGTCGTGACGATTGCAAATTTAGTCCATGTAATATTTTTGCCTCGGGAAAACACACGATTGCGCATGACAGCTCGGTAGTGTGCTCATGCGCTTCTCTAAGAGTCATCCCATAGTATTCTTTATGGCGAGCGAGGTGAAAAGCATCATTTGCGAGGATATTTCTTACTGTATTTGAATTAATTTCCGTCCATTTTCTCCATTATTGCGGAATTTTAACGCCGAATGTCTTAGCAGTTCTTCCAGCTACGAAATTATGCTTCTTAAGAGCGACGCAGCGAGGTAATGGCGGATAAACGGAAGCTTCAAGGTACGACGAATGCATGGCTTTTATGTGATATTTTTTTTACCTGCATACTGTGTCGAACTTCCTTTTCTTATGCTGCTTCTGTTATATCAGGTGAAATTGACCGTTGCTTAAAGAAAGTTCAAGAAGGTGTAGAAACATTTGAAGACATCTGGCAAAAGGTAATTGGCAAAGTTACAAGTCAAAAAGTTCCACCGTGATGCTATTCTCAGCACGTTGAGCTCACCCTTGGACAGTTTGTACCGTTCTAAATTTTTGACGTATTCTTTCAGGTTCACAATGCGACAAACGCAAATCAAAAAGAAAAATATGAAGCAGATCTTAAGAAGGAGATCAAGAAACTACAGGTTTGTGTAAACGCTTTAGTTTTTATTATTGTTTTGCCTCGTTTTGTATCATACAAACTCTGCCCACTAGTATCCTGTCCAGTTTCGATTCGTTTTACCGCCAGTTTGAAATTTAAAGTTTTTCGGTACCTCCGCAGCGACTACGAGACCAGATTAAGACTTGGATGGCGTCCAACGATATCAAGGACAAAAGAACTCTCCAGGATAACAGAAAACTCATCGAGACGGTACACATTTCGTACAGAAATATTTCAAAATGGCGTCCTAGAGTTAAGGCGCCATTTTAATAATAGTTTAAGTTAATTTTAAATTGCTTCGTATTTTTGAGAATTAACTTTGCGCATTGTGGAAGTTGCTTAGTGATCTTAAGAGGGGAATTATCTGAATAAGCTTTTAAGGAAGTGGTTTTATCTTTTGTAATTTGGTCTTATTTTTGTACTTTTTTCAGCAAATGGAAAGATTCAAAGTTGTTGAGAGAGAGACTAAAACAAAGGCTTATTCTAAAGAAGGTATTCAGTTGATTAAGTTGGTGTTTTTATCTCTACAATATATTCATGATACATAACACGCAATGTACATTTAAAGGCATTCCATTGAACTTCACAGTATATTTCTTCCAAATATTGATTTTAGAGAAAGTAGACTCAATCAAGATTCATGTTAATTAACTTCACACCATTTTGTTTCAGTCTTCTAAAAATGCAATAATTTACAATTAAGACATTATTACCATCATTTTGCACAAGAATGTTACAAACCTTAAGGAATGAAAAACACTGAAATATTTGTTGCACTTAATGGTGACCAGTTGTTGACTGTATCCCATTTTTTTCCTGCTGATATCACTGTATCTCTGATACAATCAATCAATATAAAATAGAGACTTCAGCTTGGTATAAAACATAGAGGAAGTCTAATACGTGGACTTGGTATAAAATGCAGACTTGGTATTAAACAGATTATCTTATAAATTGAAAGAAAGCTAAGTAGCTGTTGAATTGTTTCAACTCGGTAATATTGCCGTGACAGATATTACAAAAGAAAAACAGTTAAAGGCAAACTCCTTGTGACACATGATTGGTATATGGGTTGGCGTATGATTTTGTGTTGTCCAGGCTCTCTCTCTCTGCCAGACGGCATTGTCTTGTTCATGGCAGTTGTTGTGTCTGATCTGCGAGTATCTTGGAAATACTTACATGTATCTAATTATGATCAATGAACGATTGGCTAGGACAATCTGAATTTTTCTAATGATTTATTACAAAATCTTGGGCCATTACCAAGGCAACACTATTCCATGAAAGGTATTAAATTTATTACAGTTAGAGTGGCACATCTGTCTTAAGCACTTTTCTGAACATTTAAAGACACTTTTGACAATTACCCTTTGTAATTTGTTATATACACAGGCCTTGGACTTGCAGCAAAGATAGACCCAGCAACAAAAGAGAGAGAAGAGGCAAGAATTTGGATGACGGTGAGAGCTTAGTCACTTCATTTAAAGAAGAATAAGTTTTGTCTTATTGTGCATGCACAAGGGTATACAGTCCTCTCCTAGTGTCACCAGTTTGAAGTACAGTTTCATGCCAGATATAGTTATCATATGATGCACTGTCAATAATCCTTTGAGTTGGAGAGTATGTAGTAGCCACCTGTTTGAGTGCAAAAGGCATGAACCTCCTATGGTGTTCTGAGATATACAGTCTACATGTTCTGTTCATTGTAGACTGCTTAGAGTTTTCCCACTTTAGTGTCCAGCTCTCTTAAGCTTTATCAAAGTCCCATTGAGAGAATAATCAGTGATTTGTCATATGGTATCATTTGTCTACAACTACTTACTACTACTTTTTTCATATTCTAATCAGGGTAATTATTATTTGAAACCTACTTTTTGAACGGTTCTGTCATTTTAACAAACCACAGGAAATTTCATTGTGTCTGTAATGTTTACAGGTTTACAATAAGTTCAGCTTACAGGAAAACGGTTTCATTATGGACAATGTCAACTTGTACAATATGTCAAGTTGTGTAATATGACAGCTTTCATGTTGTTTTTCATCCATGTGAAGAACACATCACATGCAAAGAAAGTTAGGCTTCCAAGAACTTTTCAGGACACATTGACACTTTGTACAAAAAGAAGAAAAATATATGGCTTGAAAATTTCTTTTAAAAATTAATGTCTAAATAGTTTTGTCTATGATATTAACACATGCATTTTATGTTACCTAGTCTTACAGCTGTATATACATGTACAACATGTAAAGGAGTGAATAAATATAGTGGTCAAGTCAAACTGTATAAATCATTTGGCTGTTTTCTTTCCAAATAACTGAGGAAGATAGTTTCTAATTGTCCTATTAACCCCTGTTCTGGGCTATCTTTTGTCAAACTTCTTATTCACACTTTTGTGAAATATGTTAATGAAACTAAACAAGACTGCATGACTAAGATCTTGTGACCAGCCACACGGTTTCACATTACACTTAACAATCTAACAAATTAGACTGAGTGGGCAAATTTATTCTTTGATGAAGACCACTTTTGTTTAACATTAAAGTAATGCAAAGGAACTGATATCTTCAAGGTTTGTGCTGGACTGTGGATCATCATCTCTGAATGTAGGTGTTTCATTTCAAAAATCAAAAGTTAGCTTATAAGCCATTTTGACTGTTTCCTGGAGCCCAAAAGTCAAGATAGAAACATCAGGTGTCTGCATTTGTTTAAAGGGTGTACATAAAATATACTTCTTATGCATATGAGATAATAAGGAACTTTACTTTTCTATGATAAAATTGTGGACAATAATTTAAATACTCTGATTTTCTGCTTTCATTGCAGGAAGTCCTAGATAGGTTACAAATAGAGGTAAGCCTCTTCTTTTGTTTTACTAGAGGCCTGGCATAAAGATTGCTGAGTACAATTGGATTTTAGCATGTACATAGGAATGTGTTTTGCATTGACTTATCACAGGCATAATAGTTTTTCTGATTGGTTGTTACCAAAGTTCTGGTATCCAGCCCCTTCAATAGGTGCCAATGTCCAATGTGAAGCAAATTGTGTCAGTATAAGAAAATAAGTAACAGCAAACACTTCAAGAAGTTTATCATTAACTTTAGTTTACTCATCTTAAGTTAAAAACTAAGAGAGAAATACTTAATTAAACAATTTAGTTTGCATTGTTTTGTCATTTGAGACTTTATTCTTTAAGTGTTATGGTCCTGAAATAAGAAGTATATTTTTCGTAAAAATTAGTGTGTGCATATGGTGTATGGTGACGTGATATATATTGAACTGGGTGGGATTGTTCAAAGCCTGATTAAGCTAACCCAGGAGTGGAGAGAATTTTGATTTCAGTTTTGTTACTTTTTGGTAGGTTTTGTCCTTTTGTATTGTTTGTCCTTCTGTTTCAAGTTTGAACAATGTCAAACTACACAGAACATAAGTAGTGGGAAACATTTTTATACAAGAAAAAGTAATACTTCAGTTAACTTTTAATCATGGGTTAGCACTAAATATTTTTACTCCGCCTTTTAGGTAATGTTAATACTCGTTTTACATCTTTAAGAAGCTTAAACAAAGCAAATAAAAGAAATGTTATTTAAATATGAATTACAATGGAGACAATTCACAAGGGAGGTTACCATAGAAATTCATCACTCTCCTCAATCACAAAAAAACAGCTGCCGCCTACTTTTTTTGTTGTCCCTTACTCCAGAAATTACTAATAGGGCTGGATATTTTTATATGTTTTGTTTATGGATTGTTTCAGAATGTTCATGTTGTATACAACAGTCAAGAAAGTGTAGTTCAGAAGTTTGAAGGATACCTAAATGAGCAGCTTTTGGCCAGAGTAGTGTTTATATGCAGTGTGACAACAAGTGTATACACCTTCAGTATTTCACTTTTGTTCTTCAAGAGCAAGAGTCTTTGGGACATAAATACAATGCAAGTTTTGACGACTTCCCCTGTTAATGAATTGAGACTTATTTTGAGGTGTTTCCACGTGAGGGGAAGATAATTTGCAGTGTAACTAATTCAAATTAACCAAGTTCATTACTAACCCAGTGGAATCACAAGGACTTTAATGATGTCGTGTTTATCAAAATAACTGTTCATGTAAATTAGTCTATTCAATTGTGTTTATCAAAAAAAATCTTTGATTGACTTTCAGTTGGTAAAGAATTCGATACTGCCTTAGTTTAAGACTGCTTATTTGCATCTATAGTTCATAGTAGTTATTTCTGGCTTATTTATAGTAGTATTTATATATATTTTTTTTATCATAGGTGGACCAAATAGAATCTGAAATAGAACTAGTTTATGCAGGATCACGAAAGAAGAAGCTTGATAGAGATGTAAGGATTTTCTATGAAAATGGTTTTGTTTTGCAACGACTGCTGAAAAAATGTGACAGGGAACTCTTTGGTTGACGTATGGACTTGTAGTTAAACATGTTGTAGATTTCATGCATTCAAATTAAAGATATTATTTGTATGGGGGGGGGGGGTTGGGACTGAAGATTGGCCCTTGAAGGTCTTTAATAACCTCAACTAATTGGATGGTAAAGAAACTGATTTCATATGTACATTATTTATTTTGACAAATAGAAGAGTCTTAGATATGAATGACATTTTGTGCAAATAATGCCAAGCATTTTCCTGTATACCTATGATTGTGTAATAAATCATAGCACTGATCTGGATGCAATAAAGTAAGCATACAGAGTGAACCATCTTCCTTCCCTTATTTAGAGACAAGATAAAGTGGATGAGTTACAAGATTGGGCAGGGAGACATCGACATCATAACCAGCAATGGGAGGTGATTAATTTTCTGTATTCATCCTTTTCTGTCCAACATTGTAATATATGTTGTGAGTTACAAAACCTAGGGTGAATGATAATTGCTCTATCTTTGTGTGAGATAGTGGCAGTCTGCTTAGGCAACTCTCGCAGTTCTCATTACCGCACCTGGTTAGAGAGAAGGGCACCAGGCTTATAGCTGGAGAAATTAAACTTCAGCATTATGACTGGCAATTATCTCTGGCTTCATTTACATTTGTGTGTCAGCACAAGCTTGTTTGAAGGTATTTGGGATGTTTTAGATTGTAAAAAATGTTAGCATCATGACCTTATGGTTAGCTTGTTGGACTGCCTGACTAGTCTTTATAGGCCTGGCTAAATTAAGGAGACATTGTTGCTGAAATGTTGTTTTGTTTTGTTTCCTGTGGTTAAATTAGTGGAAAGCAAACAAAATGGTTTTTTTTTACTCTCATGCTTTGACTTCATTAGATAGGAATCCATCCATTTCATAGAGATATTTAATCAACACAAACGAATATTCTCGTATAAGAATGACAAGAATATATTACAGGAACAGCGTGGCACAAACTACTCGTGCCAGGCCCCTTTCGGGCAAGTTATACTTAGCGTCTCTGTCTCTGTCTCTTATTATCATTCTGCTCTATTCATGATCAGCCATTGTTGTGCTCTTGCATTGCTGGGAAACATTTTTAATGAGTAGCACTGAAACCTATTGAACATTGTTTTCATGGTGGTTAAACTGGAAAAATTTGTGTTTGGGAAGCAAAAATGTTTCTACATTTTTTGTTTCTGAGCAGCAAAATTTGTTCGTTTCCTGCATGGCTAAACTGGGAAACATTTGCCTCTGCAACAATGTTTCTGTAACATCGTTTCCTAGTTTAGCCAGGCCTTTGTGATTGCTGAACCAGGCTCAATGTGCTGTGTTCCTTCAAATAACAGTTTCCAGTAATTTTTCATCTTAGTATTAAACTTTGTGCTTTGGAAACATTGTGGAGACTAATTTAATTTCTTTTTTCGAGATTTGCTTTTGTGGTTTTTAAGGTTTGAAAATTCAAGGACCTGAATGTTCTTGTAGTTGTCTTAAGAATTTCATTCATTTGTTTCCAAATGTTCCATATGCACTTAGGAGAAATGAGAAAACTTTGCCATTTTGTTTGCCATATCAAGCCACAGCACGACGGCTCAGCCAATCAGACTGCAGCATTTCATTAATATGCAAGTAGAATTCTACTAATAGTTTTTACTGTGTATATTTGCCTTTTTCAGATGATCCTTAGAATGCTGGACAATTGTACAATACAACCTGATGAGGTACGTTTTGTTCGGTTTTTGGTTTGTTTCTTTACAGTTTGAATCACACAACATCAGGTCTTTTGAACTTCTATAGATAGATTTATTAATAAGTAGGTTGTGTAAGAAATCTCATGTCTCATCTCATTGTGTGAAATTCAACCTGTTTCACATACTTTTATTTTCTGATTGATAGTCTACTGGTATGATCATGTCAAACCAGCCAGCAATGGTAGGAATCTGAAATAATCATAGAAAAACATGGGATTTGTATGTGGCCAGAGTTTTGCTTGCTAAAACCCAGATTCAACAACATATAATTATCATTATGTTAGCTGTAAGGTTAATCCTCATTCTGGTGCTTCTCATTAGATTTATACTTCCTTTCTTCTCTGTAGATTAAGAAATTACAAGAAGATATGGATTATTATCTGGACTGTTACAAGGTAATGAGATTGCAGAGAAATGTATCTTGTCTACCAAATCTCCTAATGATTGCAGAATTTTTTCAGTAAACAAATGTCCTTTAGTTTAATACTGCCCCTTCAGTTGTCAATAATTAATTCTTTCCTTGTTGAGATCAGAAGTGGAGTGCGAATTTGTATTCTAGAGCTCTAAAAGAAGTGCTTTAAAAGATATGCCTGTTAGATGTCATTTTGTCTAAAGAAATCTTGTCTTGTATTTTTTTTTTTTTTTTTTTTTTTTTTTTTTTTTTTTTTTTTTTTTCTTTTTTTTTTTTTTTTTTTTTTTTTTTTTTTTTTTTTTT
>Ga0126337_10001616_pt1 | contig 13798 bp, 11 predicted proteins | sample DipCmetagenome_FD_92527 | JGI IMG/M metagenome (GOLD analysis project Ga0126337, IMG submission 92527) | Coral microbial communities from La Bocana,Puerto Morelos, Mexico - Diploria C A metagenome | ecosystem: Host-associated > Invertebrates > Cnidaria > Coral | place: La Bocana,Puerto Morelos... | reverse complement strand
CTGGCTCGGTGGCTGCGGGCTTTGGTTAACGTTTTACCAAAGTGCGAATTCGACTTTTTCAGTTTTCTTGCTTTTTGTGACGTGTTTGTTGATGCGTACAAAAGAATTTTAAAAAAACACATAAAAAAAAGAAAAAAAGAGGAAACAAACAAAAAAAACAAAAAAGAGGACAAAAAGACTGGTGATTTGTGGAAAAAGTGCATCTGGGTTGAAGATGCCAAAAAAGATTCAAAAAACAGAAATGGTTACAAAAACAAGTCGCCAAGGAGCGCTGAATTCAATAAGATGTTTTGTGTTCTCGCTGGCTGGCTGTGCTGGCTGTGCTTGCCGTGCTGTGCTGCTGGTGAGTTCAACGTTTCGACCTTGAAAAAAACTTACTCCATGCCTGAAATAACCACAAGCGTTATTCTTGGGCAACTTGACGCTTTACCTGGCCCCCCAAGGGCCCCCATAGACGGACTTGTAGTTCAGCCATGGGTGCAACTGCATGGCGATGTGATCAAGGACACACTCGCTGTGGCTGACGTTGCGTGGGCTGACTTTGCCAAACTTTGCTTCAGCATTGCCGTAGAGTGCAATGCAAAGGGACTTGGCTGCCAAACTGAAATTTGGCAATGTGAATGGTTTACACCTAAGTTTCTTTGGGGTAGTTTGTTTGTGAGTGGAATTGGTGGGGCCTTTTCCCTCTTCAAATTTTTTGGTTGGTTTTTTCGGGTTTGGGGTTTTGACTTTCTCCCCTTAATTACCCTCGGGATTGCCGTTGCCAATCTTTACGTTGGCTTTTGGATTCTTGACACCGATGACCCATTTTTCAATTTCCTCTACTGGTTTGTCTGGGGAATTGTTGGAGTCTCTTGGCCAGTCAGAAGTGACGTAACATGTCTTGCCTACACTGCAAGACCCAGGAAAACCGGAAAAAAGAAAAAAACAAAACGAAAAGGAAAAAGAAACGAAACGGAAAAACGGCTCCATGTTGACCCTTTTGGTTTCCATGGCTCTCTGTTGTGTAAGAAGGTTTGCATAGCTACCAAGGTCGGATCTGTTCGCCACAAAGGGTCACGCGGAAAACGTGGCTCTAGAGTGAAGATCAAAGGTCTTGTCCCGGGAGACACCCTAGCCAATGTCGTTGAGATAATTGAAGATAGGGAAGCTACTAAGGAAAAGTCTAAAACCCACCACCCCAGATCTTTGAAAAGCAAATGGCAAGAAATTGCCCGCTTGTCAAATTTTTCTGGTGGTGCTGGTGGCTCTGCTGCATCAAATCGAATTCGCCAGGAAAGAGAACTGTTGGAAGGACTGAAACAGCTTCTTGGTGGACTTAACGGTCAAGGAAGAGGACGAGAAAGATCTCGGTCCACTTCACCTCAACCTCCTTCCCGTAGCCGTAGTCCTTCTCCGGGGTGGATAACAAAAGGAAAAGGTAAGAAGAAGGGAAACGGGAAAACTCAAACGAAAACAAAAACGGCTGAAGAACCGAGCCCGTCTGGCCCTAGACGTGTGACTTGGGAACAGGACGGTCTCTTGGCAGAGTTAAAAGCATTGGTTCTGCAAGCTGAGGTTCACAGAGGCACTGGCCCCAGTTTGATTAGTGAGTTGCAAAAACTGGTGAGCAAATATGCCATTGAAACTGTCGATGCACTTGATCTTGGTGAGATCCCTAAGGAAAGCGCTGCTGTCATTGGTACATTCTATCAATTCTTAGGATGGAAGCAACTTGCTCTCGCCCACCAAATTAAATATCGCTTTGCTGTGATTTGTCAGGATATCACGGACCCTGCCACGGCCTCAGAAAAAGAGTCATGTGAGTTCAAATGGGTGAAACTTCGTAATGGGGTATGGAAAAAATTTGGGGTCATGCCCCTGAGTGTGGGAGGAATGCCGGAATGGCCGTCGGAACCCAAAAAGCTGGATGGGTGTGAAAAAGGTTCCGAAGAAAAGGCGCTCGCCACATTTAGAGTCCTTATCCCAAAAAGATTTGTCACTGCGTCCACTTGGGACGCTGCTTTAAAAAAACCCGTCCAATTGTTGGCTGGAGCCTTACCAGACGGTTTGGCATTCAGGTCATATGGATGGCACAGGAATCAAGACGCAAAAGAAGAAGCCATATTCGGGTTCGTCAAAATTCCCCTTGAGGAAAAAGATGTTCCTGGGTCTAGATCTGGTTGGAATTCTGTCCTGTTTCAACCCATTTTGGATTCTCAACAAAATAGACATGAAACTCCCATCAAATGGATCCCTTGTACCCAAAAAAGTTCAATCGAATACTTTCAGGAAGTGAAAAGACAAGCCCAAAACCAAAAAGTTGGAATCGCCATTCGTCGAGGTGGAAAAAACTGCTTAGGTTTGCTGGGCGTCAAAGACGAATCTTGTCCTGCTGAGCTTGTCAGGAGACGGTGGATAGCACGGTATGTACCTGTGCACTGGAATCCGCAGCAATTTTTGGAAATCTTGCAAACTAAGGGATGGAGAACAATTGATGAAATTCAACCTCCTAACCACAAAGGAGGCCTTTGGTGTTTCAAAGCTACTCCTCCCCCAGGGTGCGGAGAAGCTTGCGAAATGAGTGTTGGAAGTGGCAAGTCTGTTGTTTTCTCGCCTTGGTTTCCCAAACGACCTCAGCCTCCCAAAACCGTTCCTTTAAAATCCACATTCAAAGGATGGGTTGCTAATGGCCCAACCACTGAGGAAGTGACTAAAGCTGAGGTTCAACATGACCAAAAGAATGACGAGATTGGAGAGACTCAGTTAGACTCCCAGACTCAGCAGGATGTTGATATGGGTGACGGACAACAAAAAAGAGGAGCTGAGGACTCCCCAGCGAAACCTGCTGCTAAAACCATCAAACTGTCATCTCCCCAGAAAGGGAAAGGCGCCTCGTCACCGTCCTTAGGCCCTGACAACTATCAGATGTGGGACCTAGGTGGGTGTGGAAATTGTGGATTTCGCTGCTTAGCAGCTACAATGGCTTATCGTAACAAAAAGCCCCCTGATCAAATCCTAACCAGAATCGACACTCTTGCGCTTACTTTAAGGTCAAAGTGTGTCACGTGGCTTAAAAAGCACAACTCTTGGAAAGATTCTTGGTTCGTTGACGCCGACGCGTCAAACAGCACTGAGGATGGTCCACCTGCTACTTCGGTCATTGAATATCTCGAAGTTGCTCAACGGCCTCAAAAATGGTTAGACAGTTGGATGTGTCAAGCTTCTTGTGAAGTCTTGCAATGCCCGATCATTGCGTGGAAATTTGTTAGAAATAAGTGGGTCTTCTTTTACCATTTCATTCCTGAAAGCCCAAGCGCCAAAAACAACCCACCTATTGCTCTGTTCTTACGGGCCGGTCACTTCACGACCCTGCCTGCCGACACTAAGATACCCACTGAGTGGCTCAACTTGAAAAACAAGGAAACCTTTGGTGTCAGCTTCTTGGGAGGCGGTCTGAAACGATCGTCAAAGGAACAATCCGGAGTTGATTTTGAAAACAGCTGCTCTTCTTGGTTGCGGCCCAGGTCGCATATCACTAAGGCAAAGTCTGATAGAACCTGCACTAAGGCAAATGTGTCTTCTTCTTCAGGAAGAAAGCGGAAGTCAGAAAGATCCCACACTGAAAAATCCTTTGACAGCTGGCTCAAACCTATTAAGGATAAGCACACCAAGGCCTCCTCCTGCAAAGATACTGAGGTTGTCAGAGCTGCGAAGAAAAGTTTTACTGAGGTGCTGACTTGGGTTTGCCGTTACTGTGACGTGCAGATCCGGGCTGAAAACTCTAGAAAACTGAACGTGAAACGGCAAAGTCACCTCAGATACCGACACAATGGTCAAAAGACTCCTGCTGACAGATGGAAGAAGATCCCAGTCAATCCTGTCATTGCCACTTCCTTGCTTCCCCCTGACCAACGTGATTGGACTTGTCCCTTCTGTAAGTGTGGCCTTCCTGCTTGCGAATCGGATTACCAAAGGTCTTTGAGTATCAAGCATCACTATGCCACTAAGCACAAGAGGATGAAACTTAGTAAGGCCAGGATTCATACTCAAAGAGCTAAACTTTACCGTCAAAATCCTGAACTTCAACCGAGGCTCCAGGCTGGCCACACCAGTAGATCTAAAACCCACAAGGAAAAGAACAAGAATGACAGAGACATGAAAAGAGGTGGTCACAGTTTGATTCACTTTGACCCCATCACTGAAACGTGGCCTGAGCAAATCAAACCGAAAGAACTTTTTTCTTTGGTCACCTGTAAAGTTTGTTGGAGATTCGGCCGTTACAGCTCCTTCGGTCGACAACCCTGCAAACCACTTTGCTCTCGGCAGGGATTACGGACTTGGCCCCTTTTGGATCTTACCAACAAAAAAATTCTCGCTGGTTTGTGGAATGTTAGACTTGAACATGCAGAAAGCTACCTTTCTAAGGTTTCCACTAAGGTCAGCAAAGAGCTTGCCATTGCAGCCTTTGACAGACTCGTCAAAGAGGGCATCGAGCCTCATCCGGGGCCGTGTCCAGAACCTTCGACACAAGACATCAAGTGGATCTCTTGGAATTGCCAAGGTCCCAATGGTCTTAACTCCCTCTTTGATGAACAATTCTTTCATGCTGACATCATTTCTGTTCAAGAAACCAGAATTAACCAGAGTGAAAGAAACATATTTACTGCCAAGGCCAAAAAAATGGGTTTTGCCACTTATTGGGCACCTGGTACTGAAACCACTGGTGCCTGGGGAGCTACTCGTGAACGCGGTGGTGTGGCTATTATCATTAACAAAAAATCCGGCATCGGTGGGCTGATTCGCTCACAGGAAAAGATTCCCAGATTCTTGCGGTTTGGGTCAACCACACCCTTATCATCGCTGCTTACTCCCCTCCAAACCAGGAGGATTTCCTCCCTCTCCTCCATGATTTTTGGATTCGCAATTCTATCTTCAAAATCAATGATTGGTGTATTGGGGGTGATTTCAACCAAGTCCCGTGGGATTCTGAAAACATCGAAAACAATGAGGATATTCCTTCTTTCCTTCATTCTTTAGGTGCTGAACCTGTCACGGATTTCCATGCAAGTCGTTGGGAAGGTAAAAGATGTGTGGATTGGTTCGCTTGCAGTTCTCATGCCTCGCTTAGGTGGTGTTGCAGACTTAAATCTGCCGCTAGTGATCATATTCCGATCCTTGCTAAGCTCAGCTCCAACACTGGCAGCAGCAAACGTATCAGATTAAAACAGGGTCCGAATTGGACCAAACCCGATGATGTTTCTTCTAAACAGTGGAGAGACTTGCTTGAAAGTAAATGGGATCATATTGTTTGGAGTGATCCTACTTATACTGAGCTTCATTTTAAAAGCGACAACACTGAGATCGATGTCCAAACGGAATAGGACCTCTTCGTGACTTGTCTCAACAAATGTTACCATCAAGCTTGTCAGGATTTGGCTTTGAATAATCACAGCACTGATGCGCAGGAAAAAATCAAACAAAAAGGTGTTAGCTCGGCGTGGAAAGGCAAGGTTGCTACTTTGCAATCAGTTTCGCGACCTCATGCTGAAATTGCCACTGAAAGTCAAGAACTCAGAAAGCTTCACCGCAGACTTGCTAGATTGTATGAACTTCAAAAACAAGTTCGCAAGAGCTTTGATGATAACATTGACAGCTTCACTCCTAACGAAACTGTCCTTATTCGTAAGATTTTTCCTCACAATCGTCCTCTTCATATTCATGAGTGTCTCAAGTTCTGTAGGGAAGAGATTACTGCTTGCAAAAATCACAGGGATCAAATTTTCAAAAAGCGCAAAGTTGACGCGCTCTCCAGGTGGAAAGCTCGAATTCGTCAACCTGATCTCTCTCACTTAGGTAAATGGTTGAAACAAAAAGAACAACACCAGGTCTACGTGAACATTTTTGACAAAGACGGATTTGCTCACACTGATCATGAATCTTGCGAAAAAATTTACACTCATTGGCAGTCTGTTTGGAATGAACAAACTCTCACTCCCCAAGTCGTTGCTGAAAGGCTCACTCAGGACTTTGGAAATTGCACCCAAGGTCAGTGGATCACGCCGGATTTTGATGCGCTCCTCAAATCTGTCAGACACTGCTCAGGCAACGGCGGACCGGATCTGTGGAGTTCTGAGGAAATCAAGGACATGCCGGAAAAGGCCATTGCCACTTGGTATAAACTTACTCTTAGGTGGTTGGAGATTGGAGAGCTCCCTCAGCAACTCAGACAGGTTCGTATGACGAACTTGATCAAACCTAACAAAATTCAAAATAAACATTGGCTCGATGTTGCTGACACTAGACCTCTTAGTGTGATGTCAATCTTCTGGCGCATTTACGCCAACATGTGGCATAACTCGCAAAGTTGCAAGGACTGGATTGTTGCCAACGTCCCTGCTGAAATCGGTTGTCACACGGGTGCTGCAGGGTCTGAAGAAATCATGAACGAATTACAAGATGTTTATTCCACTAGGAATGGATTCCTTGCTACCCTTGATTGGTCTCAAACTTATGATCGTATGGATGCTAGTGCCACCGGCACTTTTTTGAAACATATTGGTTGGCCTCCCAAGCTCATTAGATTAATGATTCTTGCTTGGGATCATGACAGGTTTGTTTGTTGGAATCAGAACTATCTTTCTCGACCCCTTCGCGCCAAGGTCACGCCACAGGGTTGCCCTCTTGCCCCCATTGCACTATTGTGTTGGACAGTTGCAGGATTCAAATGGGTGAAAGCGCAAAGTGGCCCTGGCCCTGCTGTCACCACTCGAATTTATATGGATGACAGGTCTTTTCATTCCACTGATTTGGAAAGAATCCTCACTACCATTGATATTTGGAACCGTTGGTCCATTAGAGTGTCCCTCAAAGAAAACACCAAAAAAACTCAGATATGCGGCAAAACAAACAGAACAAAGCCACCCTTGATTTGCTCTGTCCCCAGCAGTGGAAACGCAGTGAAGTCGAGATTCTTGGCGTTTGCTCCTTGTCGAATAGACGTAAGTACACTCACAAAGAAGAAGATAGAATCAAAAAAGCGTTTTCCCGTGCTAATCTCCTCAAGAGTTGTCATCTTGATTGGAACCTTTTGCACTTAGCTTTTAGATAGTTTATTACCCCTGTGGTTTGTTACGGTTGGAGTGTTCGTCTTCCTACTTGTCACACCACTGATCAATTGTTCAACAGGTTTACTGTCATTTCTCAACAACAGTACCATGCTTCCTCGGATCTTCGGAAAATCTTGTATGGGGGGGCCATACATATCCAGCTTCAGGCTGCATCAAACTTGCTCAGACGTATTGTCAGGATGAAGGTGCGCAGTGATTCTCAGCATTTGCTCCGTGTTGAACCTAAGGTACCATTGGTTTGGCAACATAAACCTCACACCTCCCTGGGTTGTCTTCATAGATTTCTTGTGAAACAGGGATGGACCTCCATTAGCCCTTGGAAATTTAGACATTCTTCCTCCCGGGGATTTGTTTCTGAAAGAGTGATTGATCTTCAAAAACCTTTTGAAGTCGAAAAAAGTTTGCCTGCTTTAAGGACTCAGTGGAGGTATAACGTTTTGGATTCCTTCCTGAACAGTGACCGCCGTGAAGCTGCTGATTTGCTTAGTCGTAAATCCAAGGACAGTATTTTCCGTGACTTCTCTTTCATTGACTTGAAAGCGACCAGATCTGCTCTGATTTCTCAGGGCACTACTCGCCACATTATGTTGGCTGCTTTCAACTCGGACAGTGTCCTGAATGTCATTTGCCCTAGCAAATTTAGTGGCATGTGCTGTATTTGTGGCAAATCTCGGGGGACTTTTCACCATTTATTTTATGTTTGTCCACATTTCGGTGCTGCATTTCATGTTTTGCAAGGGCTAGTTCAAACAGATTGTCAAAAAAAACACAAAAAAAAAGTAAAAATCGATGAAGAAAAATCAAAAAAAAAGAGTCAAAAGAACTTCAGAACATGTCACTGAGCATGTACAAAAAAGAAAAAATAAAAATGCCAATAAAGGTTCCGCAGATCGTGGCTAAAACTGAAAAAGAAAAAGAGAAGTGCCACGGTGACAAAAAAGACAAAAAGCATTGCAAATTTGCGCGGTTTAATCTTGTTAGGTCTTCTTGGAGTGCTGGCTGTGCTTGGCTTTTGTTGATGTGCTTGCCTTGCTGCGCTGGTGCTGCTGAGTTTAACCGAACTTTGAAGTTGGATGACGTCTTTGGGTCCCAACCAACCACACGTGTTGAGTTTGGGCAATTTGGTCTTTTACTTGGCCCCCCAAAGGCCCCCCCCCGAATACGTTCAAAACATGCCATGGTACAATCCACTGTTTGCGCATACTACTGCTGCTGTTGGATGGCCGCTTGTTGAGCTCACCTCAATTGGCAGCTTGGTGTTCAACGCTACGGATGCACAGGAACTTGGCCTTTTAAGAGATCCTTGGCAAGAGGGTTTACTGCCGCTTTTTGATAAGTGGTTTGTTCACGCTGGTTGGTTTGGATTCCTTTTACCCTTTGGCAAAAGTGGAGGTTTTCCTCAGGTTGTGGATTGCTTTTCCTTTTCATTAATTAGTTTTGGAATTGCTGGTACTCTGGTGTACCTCAGTTCCTTTCACCTTGAGTTTGATGATCCAATTTTCTTTGGATTTTGGGACTAGCGATTTTCGGAATGGTTTGCCCGGTGAGACCGGTCATGACGCTTGAGACCCTTCGGTCCTGGCCACGCAAGGTAAAGAAAAAGAAAATTGCCCGCATTAAAGCCAAAGGGTTGGTTGGTAAACAGTCATTTGCTGGATTTAGTTTTCACCAATGTAGCCTGTGCAAGGTGTTGGTCATCGCCACTAAGGTTGGAATTGTTCGTCACAAAGGGCCCCGAAAAAATCGTGGCTCAGGATTCAAAAATAAACCTTGTGCCACTGATAAGGCTACATTGTCACGGTGAGTTCCTTAGAATAGGCTCTAGTCAAACCACTGTCAATGGACTCAGTGAAGAAAACCAAAAAACTCAAGCCAGAAGTGAACGCTTGTCCAAATGGCATCAAGTTGCTGCCCTACCAAGCTTCGCTGGCGGAGCTGGTGGCTCGGCTAGATCTGGTAGGGTACGTCAAGAAAAAGAGTTGTTAGAAGGCTTCAAGCAACTGCTGAATGGACTTCAGAAGAGAGGGGGCCATGCACGGTCTCGATCTCCCTCTCCTTCACCCTCTCAACCAAGGTCCTTAGTCCCTCCCCAGGATGGATTACCAAAGGCAAAGGGAGAGGAAAAGGGGGAAATAAGGAAAAAGGAAAGCCACAGCCTGTTGAGGCCTCGGGCTCGGCGTCGCCGAGACAAGTGTCGTGGGAAGAAGATGGATTACTTGCTGAATTGAAAGCCATCGTCTTGCAAGCTGAGGTTCACAAGGGCAAGGGCCCCAGTTTACTTGAGGAATTGCAAAGGCTCCTCACTAAGCATGCTGCTGATCCGGGTCAAAAACAAGGAAATCATGCTGCAGATTTTGGCAAAAATCAAGGAAATCAACAGCATAAAGAGATTGCCCCCAATCCTACAACTCAGAGCCGAAAGGAACTGAAACACAGTGTTGTCAAACCATGTCATCAATGGTGGCCAAAGTTGGTCTCCCAAAAGGACTTTGCTGAAGCCCTTGACTTAGGCGACGTTCCAGTTGGAGGAGCTGCAGTTTTCTTGGAAAGTTTGACCAATTTTTGGGGTGGAAACAGCTGGCTCACACACACAAGATTAAAGCCAAATTTGCTGTAATTTGTCAGGACATCACCAATCACTCCTCTGCTGAGGAGACACAAACCTGTGAGTTCAAATGGATCAAGCTGCAGAATGGTGTTTGGAAAAGGTACGGCGTCTTGCCCTTAACTGCTGAGGGACTACCACCGTGGCCGTCTGAACCTAAGTGCCAAGAAGCTTGTTCCAGGAAACTGGCGCAAAAGAGCTCGCCACCTTCAGGGTTGTGATCCCCAAACGATTTGTTTCTGCTTCAGCATGGGAATCTGCTTTCAAAAACCGGTTCAGCTTGTTGCAGGTGCCTTGCCCGATGGATTATGATTTCGGTCCTATGGGTGGCACAAAAATCACGATGTGAAGAAGAAGCGATCATTGGATTTGTCAAATTTTCCCAGGAAGACAAATATATTCCTGGTGCTAGATCTGGCTGGAACTCTGTCTTCGTTCAGCCAATTTTGGATACCAGTCAAGTCAAACCTAATGTGCCTATCAAATGGATTCCTTTCATTCAAAAAAGCTCATTTGAATATTTCCAGGAAGTTAAACGCCAAGCTCAAAGCAATAAGTTTGGTGTTGCCATACGTCGAGGTGGAAAAAGTGTCTCGGATTGGTTGGTATCCGGGATGACTCTTCCCCTCCTGAATTGGTGCGCCGCAGATGGATTGCACGCCATGTGCCCAATTTGTGGAATCCCCAGCAGTTTCTTGAAAATCTTGCAAAAAAAGTTGGCGACTGTCGACGAAGCTCAACCCCCTAACCATAAGGGAGGTCTTTGGTGCTTCAAAGCTGCACCTCCGGCACCTGATTGTGGGGATGCCTGTGTCATGGAAATCGGTGACGGGCGTTCGGTTGTTTTCTCTTTGTGGTTTCCTAAACGCCCACAGCCTCCCAAAACCATTCCTTTGAAATCTACCTACAAAGGATGGGTTGCTAATAACCAGATTCATTCCGCGACGAATGCAATTGACCTCAGTGCTGAGGCAAATGCTGAAGTCGCTACGACCCAATTAGATTCTCAAAGTCAGGAAGATATCCAAATGACTGAGCAACAGGAGAAGAGGGTCTCAAACTGTCTTTTTGTCAGAAAGGTAAAGGTTCTTCCAAGCTAGGTCCGGAAAGCTGCCAAGTGTGGGACCTAGGTGGCAACAGAAACTGCGGATTCCGTTGCCTCGCGGCAACCATTGCAGTCCGCAACAAAAAACGGTGGAGCAAGTTGAGGCCAAGATCGACACGTTAGCTCTCAGTCTAAGGTCCAAATGTTGCACTTGGCTACAACAAAACAAAGAATGGCAAGACTCATGGTTCCCTGATGCAAAACTCTAGAAAATTGAACATGAAAAGGCAAAGTCGCCTCAGATATCGACACAATGGTCAAAAGACTCCTGCTGACAGATGGAAGAAAATCCCAGTCAATCCCATCATTGCCGCTTCCCTGCTTCCCCCTGAACAAAGAGATTGGACTTGTCCCTTCTGTAAGTGTGGCCTTCTGGCTTGCGAATCGAAACGCCAAAGGTCTTTGAGTATCAAGCATCACTATCACTATGCCACCAAGCACAAAAGAATGAAACTTAGTAAGGCCAGAATTCACACCCAGAGAGCTAAACTTCACCGTCAGAATCCTGAACTTCAACCAAGGCTTCAGGCTGGTCACGCCAGTAGATCCAAAACCTACAAGGAAAAGAACAGGGATGTCAGAGATATGAAAACAGGCTGTCACAACTTGATTCACTTTGACCCCAACATTGAAACGTGGCCTGAGCAAATCAAGCCTAAACAGTTATATTCTTCGGTCACCTGCAAAGTTTGTTGGAGATTCGGCCGCTACAGCAGTTTCCGCCAACCCTGTAAACCCCTTAGCTCTCGACAGGGATTACGAACTTGGCCCATTTTGGATCTTACCAACAAAAAATTCTTGCAGGTCTGTGGAATGTTAAACTTGAACAAGCGGAAACCTACCTGTCCAAGGTTTCTACTAAGGTCAGCAAAGAGCTCGCCACCGCCGCCTTTGACAGACTCGTCAAAGAAGGTATCGAGCCTCATCCGGGCCCGTGTCAAGTGTCTTCATCGAAAGACATCAAGCAAGTATCTGGAATTGCCAAGGTCCCAAAGGTTTTAATTCTCTCTTTGATGAACACTTCTTTCATGCTGATGTCATTTCTGTTCAAGAAACCAGAGTTAATTTAAATGAAAGAAACATCTTTTCTGCCAAGGCCAGAAAAAAGGACTTTGCCACTTATTGGGCACCTGGTACCGAAACCACTGGTGCTTGGGGAGCCACTCATGAACGCGCGGGGGTTTGCGATTCCTCTCGACCAAAAAATCAGGCATCGGTTTTGCGACTCTCTCATTGGAAAAGATTCCCAAATTCTCGATGTTTGGGTCAACCACACCCTTGTTATCGCTTTTTATTCTCCTCCTGACCAGGAGGACCTCCTCCCTTTGCTCCATGAGTTTTGGTTTCGCAATTCTATCTTAAAATCAATGATTGGTGTATTGGGGGTGACTTCAACCAAATCCCGTGGGATTCTGAAAACGTTGAAACCAATGAGGATATTCCTTCTTTCCTTCATTCTCTAGGTGCGGTTCCCGTCACTAACTTTCAGCCCACGCGTCGGGAAGGCAAAAGATGCGTGGATTGGTTCGCTTGTAGTTCTACTTCACTGCTTAGCTGGTGTTGCCTCCTTAAATCTGCACCAAGTGACCATATTCCTATCCTTGCCAAGCTTAGTTCCAGCACCAGCAGCAGCAAACGTATCAGATTCAAACAAGGACCGAATTGGTCCAAACCCGATGACATTTCTTCTAGACAGTGGAGAAACTTGCTTGAAAGTAAATGGGAACATATCGTTTTGTGTGATCCTACTTACACTGAGCCTCATGAGAAAAGCAATAACAGTGACATCGATGTCCAAGCTGAATAGGACCTCTTCATGACTTGTCTCAACAAGTGTTACCACCATGCTTGTCATGACTTGGCTATTAATGATCACAGCACTGATGCGCAGGGAAAAATCAAACAAAAAGGTGTCACCTCGGCGTGGAAGGGCAAGATTGCAACTTTGCAACCAATTACCCGACCTCATGCTGAAAATGCCACTGAAAGTCAAGAACTCAGGAAACTGCGTCGCAGACCTGCTAGATTGTATGAACTTCAAAAACAGGCTCGCAAAAGCTTTGATGATGACATGGACCGCTTCACTTTAAAGAAACTGTCCTTATTCGCAAGCTTTTTTCTCACAATCGACCTCTTCATATTCATGAATGTCTCAAACTTTGTAGGGAACATATTCTTGCTCGCAAAAATCAGAGGGAGCAAATTCTTGAGAAGCGCAAAGTTGACGCGCTCTCTGGGTGGAAAGCTCGAATTCGTCAACCTGATCTTTCCAGCTTAGGTAAATGGTTGAAACAAAAAGAACAGAATCAGGTTTATGTGAACGTTTTTGACAAAGATGGTTTTGCTCACACTGATCATGAATCTAGCGAAAAAAATTTGCATTCATTGGCAATCAGTTTTGAATGACAATGACCCCCACTGAAAAGTGGATGGCTTACTGAAAAGTGAGTAAGTGCCGAAATGGACAGGTCATAGTCATTTAATTTTTTTGAGCTTTTGAATGAATTTAATGACAATGACCTCCATTGAAAAGGTGGCTACTACTGAGCAAGTAGTTAGTGCCGAAATGCACTAGTCATTGTCACTGAATTTATGGTGCTCGTTTTGTGTGACCCATCCATGTTCCACAACTCTGCGAGCCCCTGTACATTACATTACATTCGGGGGGTGGGGGAGAGGCCGGCCAAACCTGGATCATATATATGTGTATAATGTGAAAATTCTACCCTTTTACCTTTTTACCATTCTACCCTTTTGCCTTTTCATCTTTTATCCTTTTACGATTTTACCCTTTTACTCTTTTACCTTTTTACGTTTTTACGTTTTTACCGCGCGCGGTTGTGTTTCGGAAACACCGTAAGCAAACACACCCCGGGAGCCACCACAGCATGATAAACCCCATCAATCAAAACCTTACAAAAATCCAAGATCGAGCGTCGAAGTTCGAAATGCATCTCTTGTCAAATCAACGACTTAGGT
>Ga0126337_10001614_pt1 | contig 13803 bp, 1 predicted proteins | sample DipCmetagenome_FD_92527 | JGI IMG/M metagenome (GOLD analysis project Ga0126337, IMG submission 92527) | Coral microbial communities from La Bocana,Puerto Morelos, Mexico - Diploria C A metagenome | ecosystem: Host-associated > Invertebrates > Cnidaria > Coral | place: La Bocana,Puerto Morelos... | reverse complement strand
GTTGTTGAAAACATCTCGTCTCGCAACATCAGTCGATAACTGCTGTTTCTACATTATTTGGAATACTTTCACCAAGCTCTCTAATTACTTGGTATTTGAATTACTGTCTTCTAACATCAGTCAATAAAAACTATTTCTCACACTAACGCTACTGTGTGGTTATATGCGTATGCCTTCCAATATATAAATAGAACAGATTCATAAGCTATTTGTCTATAACACCTAAAGAAAAACAACGTGAACCAGTTTTGTTGTGCCGCATGTTTCACAGAAACAAGGTGACTCTATGAATAGCTAACGCGAAGACTTTTTCGCATTCGGTTTCTTGACACCGGGGCTCTCGTATTTCTTGCAGCTTGATTTCTTGGCTGTTGCTTCTTTTCTTGGGAGATCTGTATGCAATATGTGCAAACCATCGTATCATAGAATAACTGTGCTAATAAAGTATTTCAGTGGTGAGACAATAAATGACTTTGCTTATAGATGGAACACATAATCAAAATAACCCCTGCAGCCACAACCATCAGCCCAATTTCCACTTCCCCCCACTGAAGCAGTAGAATCACTGCACCAAGAACTCGTGACTAGCGTGTGAAATTCGGGTGATGTGTCTGTTGGCTGGCAAATATCTGTATGGACATTTCCTGGCAAGCAAATACCTCTTAAAATTAACGGAATTCGAGGTCTGTACTAAAAGTTACGGACCGAGTTTTTTCCGCTCGCATTTATGGCCCAAGCACGAAGCGCGCAGGCCATAAATCCGAGCAGAAAAAACGAGGATCCGTAACTTACAGTACGGACCGAGAAAACGAGGTTAGTAAGATATTTATTATATCTCTGGGTTTAAAGAGATGGCGACTAAAACAAACTTTTGAATTTAGCGGGCCGAACAGTAGAGTCCGGCCCGTTAAATTGACCAATCACAGCGCGCGTACTAACTGAGAGATATAATAAAGGTTGAGATGCGTCTTCTGGGAGGAAGGAACAGGTATAAAATCTTCAACCACTGAAGAGAGATACTGTTTTAAAAAAAGCTTAGTTGTTGATATTATCATATAAATAAGACCGTTATGTGCCCCCAGAAACTTGGGTTAGACTTCGTACGTTGGTTACAGTCAAACGATTTTTCAGAAGTCATACCCAGAACAAAAAAAAGAAGAGGAGGGGGCTATTTCTGTTTTCTTAGCCTGCAGTGCAAGCGTATTTTGGGCGAGCGAGCCGGCACATTTTCGTATTAGGCCGCTATCTTGGATTCAGTAACTGTGGAGGATTGGGGCGAGGAGTATTCGCCGAGGGAGTAGGGGTTAGGTGGAAAAAATGGGCAAGGGGGGAGGGAGAGGGGAAGAAACCCCCCAGCTCCTACCCTGCCTCTGCAACAACCCTGTACCGGCCAAGCATCCAGTTACAATCCAAGATGGCGGCATCGAACCGATTTATCTAGCGTTCCGCTCCGAAACACTGCAGGCTACTGTTTTCTTTAACTAAATGTTGCTTCTTCAATGTTGCATTTCAAAGGCGCGGATTGTGTAAGCGTTTTGATGGACGACATTCTTAAAGTAATTAGACCACCATTTTTCGCAAGAAAAATGAACTAACCTTAATTTGGTCCTGATAAAGGCTTAAGACAGCATGAATATGGCCAAGCGTTAGAACCTCTGGGAAAACAGATTTGATTGCTTCTTTCCACTGTTCAGTGCTAGTTTCTTTTCTTTCTATGGTAATCTCCATTGGCCAGAGCGATCTCTCCACCATGTGCTCAAATAAAGATAAGCCAGGTTCTGGACGCGTCTCCTCGGCTGATATATAACGAAAAATGAAGCGACGTAGAGCTATCGCGATTGGCACAAGGGGAATGTGGCCAGATCCCACGGTACTGTTATTCTCAATGGCAATGGACATCTGCTGCCTTGTGTCGCTTGGTAGGTCTTCTCGGTACATGTCGTGAATGCCTTCTGTGGCCGAGTCGGCCAATAAATCTTCCAGGAATTCATACAGTGATACAACGTGCATCAGCAATACAGCTTTACGAGGCTCTGGAAGTAGAGATGTTGGAAACGGTCTTGAGTCTGCCAGCCATCGATCCGTGAATTCTATCAGGGATTCACTGGGCTCTCCAAATTGATGTTTCTTCAAGAGACAAAGAACTATTTCCATGTGCTCCAGAAGGTCTTGCACACCCTTGAGGCTGCGCTCCTTTAGACGTTGCAGGCCAGCCTTGACGTCTTGTGTCAGTGGTTGCTGTGGTACTATTGTTTCTAGGTTATCCAGAATTCCTTTACATGCATGAAATAGCTCTTTGGCAAACATGAACTCGTTCAGGCCGGCAGCAGATGACAGGTATGACTTCCCCAACAGGAAACTAACAGCCAATTCTTTTTCAATCCTTCCAAAGTCATAGAGTATTTCTTTACCCTGGCCATACTCAGTGTTGTGCTGGGAATGCTTTAAAATGTCACTTGACCATTTATAATGAATTATCTCTTTCTCATGTGCATCTTGTAGGTGTACCATTTGGACAACTGCTGTGTCTCCTTCTCGCTCCAAGAATCCAAGAGCTGCACATTTTCTAGACGCTGCAATACCAAGTACCTTTCGAACAAAGTCATTCTGGATTTTCTGCAAGACTTTTAAGCCAGTGCATAAGAACTTTCCGTTATCTCTTCTTTCCACCAGACAAAGAGAAATTGGTGACATTTCGGTCATGTGTGGAACTTCTGTTCCTATTGCCTCCATAACAGCTGGACGAATCTTTTCCCAGGATGATTTAAACTTCTTGAAGGCGTTTCCTAGCCATTCCTTTTCACCATCAGCGATTTTCTGACAATGGTACTCGCCACGGATAATCTCACCAATTCGTAACCTAGACGCTTCTTGTCGGCTTATCCGTCTACTCAGTTGAGTTTCCACAATTCGGATCCAGATAAGAAGGGTATTGAGGTGTGAAACCATAGGAAGACGGTCATGGAAATCTAAAAACAACCCAAGAAGTGGATGAGCTGCTTTGATTTCACTCCCTGCATGCATGTAGTATGCGCGCAAGCTGTTGAGACTTTTTGAACTGGTCGCCCGAAACAAGCGTGTAATATGTAAATTCCTTTCACTTGTGTCTGCAAATTGGGGATTGTCGCATTCCTCAATCTGTCTCTCAATTTGGGACAAAGACTCGGTGACGTTAGGGATGGTAATCTTCCTTTTAACACAAAACTCACGAACAATGGGTCCAATGGCGTCTGAAATCTTTTGCTCCACCGATAGTCTCCTGAGTTCTGATGTGCAATGGTCAACAGTAGTGAGGATGGGTGCCGTTACTTCCAATACGCGATGCAGGAGCAACATAACTTCCTCCTCTTCACAATTAAAGAGGTGACACAAAGCAGAAAGATCACTGACAATGTGCTGGAAACAAACATCAGCAAAACTGTTTCCTTCGTCTTTCTTGACCATGCCTTCAGCGAAAGATTCAGCATGAGCCATTCCAAGTGCAAGTCCTCCATACAATGCTCCGTGTACAAGAAGATGAATTATTCGGAAATCTGAAGGGCCTAATGATCTTACACAACAGAAAACGTCATCTGATGGTGGGAGTAAAATGTAGCCTTTCTCTTGAGAACATGCCACGTTAAGTTCTTCATCTTCTTTTTGTTCAACTTCATCAATGCATGGTGTTTTGCATTCGGGGCAAGTAGCAGAATCTCCCGGATGTTTCGAGCAAAATAACGTGCCACAGGAACAGGAATAAAAGGACGTGCCTGCAGATAAAGGACTGGAATTTCGGTGCATTTCAAACGGGTACTGTGAGCTGTTAGCTGATGCCAAGATGAATGTGTCCCTTGCCCATCGTGGCTCCACGAGGTAGGACAGGAAAGCCTGAAATTCACGTTTCGTCCCAGTGTAATTTGACGTCAACAAAACGCAGAGATGAAGGATCAAAGCTGCTCTGTGGACATCCCTTGGGGAGGATTCTGGCGAGATACAAAGTTCTCGAACCTGGAAATCTTTCTTCCCTGTAACCCGCTGGAGCAGAGCGGCATAAGGTGGTGGCAAATTTCTGGTCTCATGGCTTACAAAATCCATGGCTTTCTCTTCAGAATCTCCTAGATTTCGAATGGATCGCACCAAATAAAACCACTTGGTCAAGACGGCTGCAAGCTCAATCTTTTGGGTAGGTGATTGCTTCAAGGTATTAAGTAAACTTTTGAGTGGCTCTTGATCTTTCTTTTGTATAAGACTCGCTAAAGCCCCCTTAGCTGTAGTTTTCTCCGTTGGCGCAATGAAAGGGTCAAAGCTTAGTTTGCCAACCAAATTTTGGTCTTCTGCGTGCCACTCCAAGGCTTTAAGTGCCGGGAGTTTTTTGTTCCTCCAAACCATTTGCTTTATGGTGTGAAGTGGCAAATCTTTGCGAAGCTCTCGGAGAAAGTATAATCGTGTCTGTGATGTCCTGACAGAGGCCAAACGATTTTCATTTGAGAGGAGCACTGGATTTACCTCTCTTACAAGCATTGAAAACTCTGTGTCAGTGGCCAGAATACTAAGCTTCTTCGACGTCAGCCTAGCAAAGGAACTGAAAAACGATCTCAAGTATGCCATGGCACAAACCAGGGAAAAGGCATCCGTTTCACCGCCTTTACAAGGCCTGGATACAATTTCTGCTGCCCTTCGCAGGTTTTCAATACATTTGTCGCTTGATCCAGATGTGGAAGCTAAATCGATTAAAGGGAAACCAACGTCCAAGATAAGATCGCAGCACATAACGACAAAAGGACAATCAAGTTCAACGTCTTCAGTTAGTGATGACAAAGCGTGACACATATCTTGAAGGCCTGGATGATTTTCTATTAAGGAAAGATCATGTAAGAGCTCTTCAAATACACCAGGGCAGAAGTGATTTTCAACGTAAAAAATTTGATGTACAACAGGACCTGCGAGCTTTACAAGCGTCTCGTCTCCACTGCAAAATATTCTGCTCAAAATGAGCCCACGTAAGGGTGTGTCTGGGTTAGAGTCAATGCAACGTGCGTAGAAAAGGACGCGGAATTCTTTCAAATTGTCTAAGCCCTTATGTTTATCTTCAAGACAACCTACAAGGTTTTCAATCTGCTCAAAGCAATCCTGATAGTCCAGGTATCCCTCAGAAGCGTACATATGACCAATGTCTCCCATCCTATAGAGACTACAAGGATCCAGAGGAGTTCGCGACAATACCAATGAAACAAAATCGTGGCAAAGTCTCAGAAAATGGAAGGCAGGGACTGAAAGCTGCATTCTGCTCACCATTGACAAAAGGAGGTTGACCGATCGCTGCCAATGACTTGTATCTTGAAACCTTTCTACTACAACTTCAGTAGGAAATAGAGCGCTACAAAATATTTTAACCAGTATCTCCACGAATGTTGGTGGAATGTAATTCTCGTCTATACCTTTGCTTTCTTCTTCATTTCCTTGTTCCCCAATGTCGTTGACGTCGCTTTGTATTTCCATCATTTGAGCCTCTTCTTCGACTTCCTCTTCATTGCCTTCATTTAGCTTCGGTGAACCGCTGGGCGTAGTTTCAACCAATGATGAATATTGATTTTCAAACATCATCTTGTCGAACGTGGCCACGAAAGGAGACGTTAAGGATTTTACGTCCACGGGTACAATATCACGACATTTGACGAACAGATGAAGCGCAGAGAGGAAAAATGCTTCTTTCATCCAAAAGGCACAGTGCAACTGAGTTATAAGAAAAGCAAAATCTCCACGTGCTGGTACTCTTATGTGCTCTGATACCACTGATTTCAAAAGATCAATTCGGTCATCCCGTTCAAGAACCCCAGCAAAGTAAGCTGTTTTCAAGTCAAGGAGATCATTGACATAGGACTGAGCAATACTTTGAAGATGTTCAACATCAAACACCTGCTGGATTGTCCTTTTTATTTCTGGCACAAATCGTCTAAGCTGCGCTTCAAATACATTAGCTTTCAATTCTCCATTTTCATCGAGGTTAGCATCTTCTAACTGAAGACGCCTGACGTCATCTATGAACAGCGACTTGATTTTGTCCACTTTCTTGGCGAAAACGGAGGAAAAAGGAAATTCCAGCTTGTGGCGATGACCTGACACAAGGTAGGACTCGGCTCCTTGAGATTCAGGAATATCGTCAATGCTGAAGATGGCCTCATCAAGCAACAACGTTGTCCATACGCGCAAGCTGTTGTCAGAAGTAGGTTCAAGGGAAAACATCTCTTTTGGCCAGGCAGACTCTTTCTCCAAGAAATACACAATCTTTGCAAGTGGTTGTTGTATTAGATGATTGAAATGATGTTCTATGGCACCAACCAAAGTGGAGGAGTTTACTAGAGCCAGGCGATCACTTGCCACCATCACCAGCCAGGACAAACTCTGCAGGGAATCATGAGACGTCCCGCTTTCGTCCTTCCCAAGCAAGTTGACAACAATCTTCTTGAAACATGTCATCATCGTAGGGGACGATTTCAGCTGCTTTACCAGGTGTAAAACAGCGTCTAAAGTAGGTTGTTGTACTGATGAATACTTGATACGGGTGAAACACCACAGCATCTGATCAGACGCGATTCTTTCAAAGGAAAATGACTCGGTATCGAGAAGATCTGTGACGTTTTCTTCCAAAAGAGCCACAATTGGCATAACTGGTTCTTCTAATGTATCAATTGTCACCTGTTTCCAACCACTCAAGAAGCTAAATTGCCACTGCGGACTCTCCACCGCTCTACGTTTGCTTGAACGCTGGACGTGGACGATTATACAAACATGTTTGGTAGGTTGCTCAACATTTTCAGATTTGGAAGAAATGTACGCGTTCCTCTGGTCTTCGATGAGATGCTTGGCAACCAGCATATGAGGAGCATCAAGGTCAGGCTTACATTGAAGTACAAGAATATTTGCATTGGATGTCCAGAAGCTCTGCAACTGTTTTGCTAGCTGTTTCTCTGACTTGAAAGCACTTAGTTTTTCTGCTTGGCAATTCCCCAGTCCAGTTAAAAATCGTGAGACATTTGCGTGAATATTGCTGTGGGTCATTATTAACAGCTTCATGCCTTGACTTGTATCATTTTGATCTTCAGACTTTGTTTTAAGATCCTCAAGAACGTGTTGCAGATATTCTCTGAGGCCACGATGAACAGGTTTTGAAAAATAGTTATTGAAGAGCAATTGCACCTCGTCCATCGTTTTTGTAGACAAATCAGACCTCAGGCTTCGCAAGACGGCATCTGGTGTTGCAATCGACATCAGTTCGTCCTTGCAAAGTTTAGCAAGCTCGTGTTTCTTGATTGACTCATCTTTGTTAAGGTGGAGAACCAAGGATGGGAGAGTATCTTCATTGAAGCCCAGAAACATGTCTGTCTCATTGAAATGAGACTCAATTTCTGGAACAGTTGAAATAGCTTTCGTCCAGGCCCTGAGGCAAGAGATGACGTCCTTCTGATCTTCGTTTAATACATCTGAAAAGCGTAGCAACTGCTTCTCAAAACGATTAAGGAAAGGAGGATCCGTGTAATCAACCCGTTGTTCGTCAATGAGCACAATACAACGAAATCCATCATGAACCTGACACATTGGGTTGCTGAAAGGTCCAAGAGCAACTCTGCAGTTCTTTTTCTGTCCAACAACAGTGTAGTTCTGATTCAGCATATCGTAGAGGCTTCCATAGATGCTCTCTAAATCACGTAAGATGAGCACACAATTTCTCTCCATGCAAAGAATGATGCGACTTAGGATATTGTAGTTATACTCCTCTGACTGGTCTTCTTCAAAGCGACTTCCAAAGATTGTGACCTTCTCCTTATCCAAGCCCCGCAAGGTTTGGTCTAGAATACCAATGGCAGAGTCTCCATTTGTTATTATCATCATGTGACGTGCAAACTTGTCATGAAGGTTGTCACAGATAAGATCTGTGACAGGAAAGAACTGGGTGTCTTCCAATACACGCTCTGACTCAAAATGTGCTAGAAACAATTGTTGAATCTTATTCAACTCAAAGGGAAGACCTCCAAAGTTTCTCTGTAAGGCACGCTGGGTTCTTGTCGTCTTTTGTTCTTCCTGGTGATGAGCGATATATTTGTCACAGCTAGAAGAACTTAGTGATTTCACCAGCGAATAGTAGTCACGAAGTCCATGGAAATTCTCATGTGTTTGTGCTTTCTGGTATTCTTGGTAGGCCATTGCAAGGCAATTAAGTTGATAATCATCTGGGTACGAACTTGGTGCATGGATGTATCCAGGGGATGATCCCATCACGGGATTTCCTTGCTCCAGTTGTGCTTCTCTTATAGATTGACCAGTCTGAAATAAGTCTTCAATATCAGGCTCAGGTCGGGACAGGTGAATAGCACGGTTCATCTTTGCAGGGTCAAGGCACCAGTTAGAAATACCAACCACAGCGACATCAGGAAGTTGCCCATTACCAGGTTCTAACAAACTGTGAAGAACCTTTAAAGGATTGAAAGCTGACACCTCAGCTAAGCCAATCTCGTCCAAAAGAACAACTGGGAGAACATCATTTGCTCCTTCAACGTTATACCTTCTCGCTTTCTCAAACACTTTGAGAATCCCTTCAGAGGTGGACGACTCGGAACCTTGATATGATACAACATACAGTTGAGGAAGCTGCTTCAAGAAAGGATCCTTTGAGTCCTTACCCCTCAAATTGCTGCGAATAACTTGCATAGACAAGGACTTACTGCAACCAGGTTTGCCAACAACAAAAACAGGAATACGGTTTAGAATACAAACAAGGATCACAAAAACGTTTTCTCTAAGAGCAGCGTTTTTAGCTGTTCCCTCAGGAAGTTCCATTCGGGCCAAGTATTCTTCCTGCTCCACCCTGACAATGGCATCAAAACGTTCAGCTTGAAAACCTTGCTCTGCCTTTCCAATAAGGTTTGATATTTCACTGCAAAATTCCTTTCTTCTCTTTGCTGTCTGCAAACGTGACTGGTAACAGTGAGCCAGTGCCAACACCACCGATCGAACCTCTGGTGAAACACTGCGCGTCTGCTCATAGTACCCTTGGATATGGGTTGGAATCTTGGCTGGTGCAAGTTTTTCCCGCTCTTGTAAAATCCTGTGAAACCAGTTCATGAGAACAATACAGCGATGAACATCTCGCAAACTCACACAAAATGGTGTGTGTTCAAAATCTCGAATCAATCTCTGGGAAGAAAAAAGAACTTCAACCAGTAGACGTCCATGCTTGTTGTCAAAAACACCCTCCACCATCCTAGCAATGTATCTTCTTTCATCCTCAGGGCTTACCGATCCATAATCCCAGACATAATCAATCATTGTTTCTGGAAGTGGGTGAACACGGTAGACCAGTCGGGAGTACTCATCTGTGGACGTTTTTTCACTAAGGCCTGAAGTTAATATCTTTCCCACTGGGCGAAGTCGATATGGGTTACAAGCAGCAATGAACACAAGGTTGGAAGGTAGTGCCTTTCCTCTGAGAGTGCGATGACACATGATCTCATTAATGGAACCAAGGTAGTCACAAGTGTTGATTTCATCAAGAAATACCCACACTAGCTGCCTACTCCTTTCTGGAGACAATGCTTCTTTCTTTATGTCTTCCACAAAGTTTATGATTTGAGTTTCTGTAACACCAGCATGAAAATTGAAAACATGAAGAAGAACATCACAGGTTTGGGCAAGGTATCTTACAAGGCTCGTCTTACCACATCCAGTTTCTCCCATGATAATTACTGGAATATTGGCTCTTATGCGAAGCAATATAAGGACCATTTTGAGGATATTATCCGGTGTCAAGGCATATTTTAAAGATGAATCAACATGGCTTGCTGGTTCGGTTGTCTCAGTTGCCATTGCCAAAAGTTCAAGCTTCTGTCGGAGTTTCTCTTGATTAAAATTGGCGTAGTCCTCCAACTCCTTTCCTTCTTGAATTTTATACAGAGCTTGGACACTTAGAGGCACTAAAAGCAGATTCCGATACAAAACAGAAATTGTCAATGCTCTCTGAAAAATTAGTAGCAAGTGATTGTTATCAGCCCACTGAATCATGCCTTCCACGCGCTCGATCATCTTATTTGCAGTTTTTACAGAAGAAAACTGTGCCTGCTTGAGCACTTCTGTTGCTTGTTTGTCTGAGATAGCTTCTGACTGTACAGATTTACAAGTGACAACTGATCGAGCTGCGAATTCTCTTGAAACCTGTAAAAGTGCTTCAAACAAGCGCGTTCGCACATCATGTGATTGACCAAGCATTGCTTTCAAATTGCTTGGTTTTAGGAAAGGACTTGCTGAAAATTTAAGGAGCTGATCTGCAAATACTCCAAGAAAGTTCTCGACAATGTTATAGGAGATTTCTGCAGCAGAAAAGTACTTCGATAGAAGAGTTCTGCATCTTTCGCACTGCAGTGGCTTCACCTTGTTCGGACCACTGAATATAAGCTCCTTGCTCTCCAAGGTTCCAAGCTCATGAGCGTGAAGATAGTTGCAAACCACTTGGATAGGACTTGAGGACTCCTGACTAACCACATAATGTTTGTAACCCTCAAACTTGACATGGATTGAGGTGAAGCATTTTGTAACGGGTAACGAGTCTTGTAGCCAATCGTTTAAAGTGTTTGCAATTTCTATGTATACGTGCTTAGTGGGAAGATGAAAAATTTGTGTCCCGGAGGAAACCATTCCCATGACAACAAGCTCGAATAAAAATGTATCCAGAGCAAGTGGATTTTCGACTTCACCGATGTCCAAATGAATGCAATCACATTCTCTCATTTGCAGACTCGCCAGTCGATGTACAAGATTACTGCGGGACAATGGTCCACTTATAGGAAATGTTACGACTGCTTTCTGTGCTCGGGTTGCCTCACTAAAGATAGTTTCCGTTTTTCCCATTCCTGGGAGGTCTGAGGAGACTACGGAAACGTTTGGCAATGTTTCCTTGAACGTTTCTCTTAGTTTGACTCCTGTCATACCTGTGACATTGTGAGCACCTGATGCAAACTGATCCACAATGTGGTGATGAGGCCCTCCACGACAAACAAGGCTCAGGAGGTATGGGTCATATGAGACGCTTTGGAAATCTTTTATGCCAGCCACTAAGTCAAACTGCATGTCATTTGGAAGGCTTTCCACGTTGGCTAAGCAGTGTAATGTGGGTCCATTTGGGTGTCTGTGAGCTTCAAATGATCGTCGTAACAGACGTTGTATTTCTTCCCAACTTGTGTCTTGATGGCAAAAAAGAACTTGATTCGGCGTTGGGTGTGTTCCTGTCGTCAACTCAAAAAGGGACATCACTACATGGACAGTCTGGGTGCTGCCTGGTTCCAACACAGCAACAAACAACTCACCAGGTTGCACCGCTCCTTGAAGACGTTGTGGTAGTGTTTTGCAAAGCGGCGGCGCTGCCAAGGGAAGGAAAAACGCATTCAACGCCTCTCCAATTGCGCATAAATCTCCTTCTAACGTCTTTCTCTTGGGATTTTGATACAGACAAGAAAGTGCATCAAGGGCATCTATTGGAAGAGAAGGTTCTATAAAGCGAAGGAGATCATGTACGACATTCTTCTTTGACGTTTCCTCTCCACCAAACGTGGGCATTAGTGCAAAGAAGTCAGTGAGAATCCACAGTTGATCAGGATGAAAGTAGTTCAAAAAGAAATACTTTTTCTGCATAGCTTCTAGTATAGCTTTCCACTGTGTTATGTTCTGTGCCATGGTTCTGGCTTTTTCTTGAATCTCATGGGCAGAAGAAAGTTTCACCCAAAATGCCTTATAGTCTGGGTGGCCAGTGTTGTGAAGCACAGCAGCTACGTTTAGTATCTCCATTATCTGATCAACCTGCTTCACAAACTCATTGAGGTCGGCTGCAGAACATTTGGTGTGCCCGTCACCATGTGCCTTTCCACTGTGATGCTTAGAGTCAATATTGACGACGAGAAGGGCACGACTCCGTAAATCGTGGAGGTCTGTCAATCTGTAACAGGTATATGGATCACTCTTCTTAGGTGCTGGTCTGCCTCTGTGTCCTCCTCCACTCTGGTCACTGTTCCTATGCCTCTCGTAGGTCAACAAAACTTCCCAGGAGCCATCATCGTTTCGCCCGAGCTGGTAATGTCCTCTTTTCAGAGCGTTGCTTATAATTTCCTTTGTCATCTCTCCCCGATTAGCTACATTCGTGTAGAGAGCCCTCAAACTGTGCACGTTACGGCTACATTCATCTATTTTAGCAGCCATTCCCTGCTTTCCTTGTAGGCTGTCATAGCTATTTTTCAGGCGATGTACAAATTCCATAGGATCAGCTGGTTTGTCTTTTACAATGTTCTTCAAAAATCGGTGAACATCAATCAAGTGTGAAACAGTAGCTTCTGAGACAAACTGGTCCGAATGTTCTTCTACAACGTCTATTAGCACCACCATGTCTTCCCCGACTGTCTCTTCTACGAATGAAAGTAGCTCACGAGACTCTGACAGGACACTGACTACATTGGTCAAATCTTTGTCGAGGCTGTTGTCTACTGTGGCCATGGTCTCCGTTTCCAATGATTCACAAAGACCCTTTAATGTCATGGACTTCAGGTGCAGGGGCGTGAAAAAACTTTCGAGAGAATTCTTTATCATGGGACAATTAGTGTCGTCATATCCAAACACTTCCAAAGTTGATACTAGTACTTTGGCCTTTTCTTGGACAAGGGGGTACTTCAAGTAATTGAGAAGCATGTTTTCCTTCGCCATTGTGACTTGTGACCTTCGAAAGTACTTGCTGATGAATTGAAGCTCTTTTCGTAAGCCATCTGCATTTGTGATTCCATGAAGAAGGATATTCACTTCATCAATGGTAGGATCACTGTCTCTGTTGAACAATGGATTACAAGCTTTTTGAAGCCTTTCGATTCCTTTGTTGCTAAGGAGTTGCATAACTTGATCAGCTGAGCCACATTCAGCATTCCTCACCATTCCACCATTTTCGGTTTTAAGGAGTTCACGCGCTATGTTGAAGAAAAAGGTACTTCGCTGCAAGATATCAAGAACTTCTGCAGATTCAGTAAGAGGAAACAGAAGAGAACCCCAGTAACCGCCATCCAACACCTCGCTTAAGGATTTATTTGCGAATTTCTTCCTCTTGTTTATTTCTTTGCTTAGTTCTGCAACATCTTCTATTTCTGCAACACCATTCACTATCGTTTGGACGAACTGGATGGAGCGTTTCATTTTTGAAAATGTTTCTTGAAATTCGAGCGCTTTCATGCAATCTGACCAGATTTCATTCTTCCACGTTGACACACTGCGGCACTGTTCTGGCGGTTTTCCTTCAGACGCATCCATTAGTGAGCACAATTTTGCCAGTGAGGTGGCCTCCGCTTCTTGAAGTTGCAGTAGGTAACCCACTCGAATGTTGTGCTCTACTATTAAAGCTCTCCAATTCTTCAAGGCCGATACAACTACTTTAACCATAGCGAGACTGTGTAATTTGCTCGTGGGTTTTAATATCTGAAGCAAGAAAAACCACACCTCCTCCATTTGCAGCATCTTCTTCAGAACTTCTTCAACATTGTTTTGATTACTTTGACTGGCAGGAATATCGGCCAATTCCAAAAGATACACAAGTAACTCCCAGTGCGCCCTAGATATAAAAGTGAAGTTCAATATTGACACTGTCATGCCTGTACATACATGTACGTGGACAGAACGTCTCATGTTCGCGCGCTGTTATCGAACATTTCGCCACGTTAACAATTGTTTTCTTTTATGAAAATGTATTACCGATTTCTAGTTTGTTTCTCGAATTTTGTCATAGTTTTGGTAACAGGACTTTTTGCC
>Ga0126337_10001612_pt1 | contig 13804 bp, 9 predicted proteins | sample DipCmetagenome_FD_92527 | JGI IMG/M metagenome (GOLD analysis project Ga0126337, IMG submission 92527) | Coral microbial communities from La Bocana,Puerto Morelos, Mexico - Diploria C A metagenome | ecosystem: Host-associated > Invertebrates > Cnidaria > Coral | place: La Bocana,Puerto Morelos... | reverse complement strand
ATTTCTCATTCCTCGGAATCATCCCATTCCCCATTCCCCATTCCCCATTCCCCATTCCCCATTCCCCATTCCCCATTCCCCATTCCCCATTCCCCATTCCCCATTCCCCATTCCCCGTTTTAGTAACATCCCCGCAAAGCGGGAAGAATGAATTTCGTGGATGAACCTTTTTGGCTGATATTGCTCCATACCAGTAAATCACTAAATTTGCTGTTCTTCCTAGCCAAAATAGCATGTCTCACAAGGAGATTCCCGAAAATATTTTACTACCTGTAGGTTTCAAGAAGATTCAGCCAATCAAAATGCGGAAATTAACCGCAGGAATTCATACATTAATATTTTCATGAATATTAAGATGAACACGCGACCAGCCGATGGCAGGGTCTTTTCCTACCCCTCTCACCTTCAAGGGAAAAGCCCTGGGAACGAGGTTGAAAATAACAGGAGCAAATGGAAAAAAATGAAGTAATTGCGCTCTTCCACTAAATCGCAAATGAAACTCTACGATCTATTGACGACAGAAAAGAGCGTCAGGAGGATTTTTTCATGGGAGTAGGATGCCGAAAAATCTTTTATATCCTATGCGCAGGTCGGACGGAGCATGGATTTCTTGGATAGTCATTCATTTTTTTGAAATCTGTAGATATCTGCGCAGGCCTAATGTCAATAGGCTATTTCCAAGTTACCTTGTCCCGCTATTTCCAAACAAGTCTTTGTACAAAACCTTTCGTATGAAAACGAGTTTGATTTGCATGGGAATGAACCTGTAGGCGGAACACATTTCCATATGAATAGTTTTGCATGAAGACTAGTTATGACACAGAGGCATAAGATACCTCGGAAATGGCCCATTTGACCGAAACAATTTGTATTATAACATAGCTAGCAGAGCCGCGCAACTAAATTTAGTATACGTAAGCGTGCTCAAAATCCCGATAGTGCACGCTGATAGCGTGAGCAATAGCGTGAGCAATATTGTTGTCCGTTTTTCGCGTCGGATTTGATGCACATTTCCACCGGCTATGTTATAAAACAATTGGTTCATGCTTTTAGCTGTGCACTATCGAGGTATGGAGCACGTGGGAAGTTTGGAGAGCACTCAAGAAGCTAGAGAACTCTTACGCTTCTTACGACCTCTCCAAACTTTCCGCGTGGTCCATAACTCGATAGTGCACGCTAAAGCATGAACCAATTGTTAAACAGAGGGAGTGCCTGAAAAGTTATCGAGAGTCTCTGGCCAGGCTTGTAAGTTTTAAACATGATAAACTTACAAGCCTCATAATCGTATAGTATGAAAATTATTTTTTTGGCACATCGTTCATTATGGATAGTGTTTTACAGGTGTATTTATAATTTCTTGTGCGTGATGTAAAATGTATACAGCTGGTTCAGAAACTGAAAACTTTACAAAGCGCGTTTAAATTTTCATAAAACTAACATATTTGTTTGAAAAAGTATCCGATTCATATTATTCATGTAAATTGATTTCCTCTCTTCAGTTAATACCGATGTTGAGAAGAACCGAAAAATTACTGTTAAATAAACTCAACGTTGGTCTTCGTCATAGATAAATGACAAATTGAGGTGAGATTGGCCGCTAATATTGATTGATCATAATACACCAAATCAAGAAGGCGACTCTTCAGTTTGTTTCCTCGAAACAAAGGAATGAAACGGTTTTTATGTTCTGACATAGTAAAATATCATCAGACAGTGAACTGAAATCTTGATCGGATATTAGAGTGCTCATTAGATAAAGTAGAGCTTTTAACAAGTAGTAACTGACGTAGAATTGCTTCGAATTGCTACTCCTAGTTTCATGCTTCTCGCGAAGCAATCATGTAAGAAGTGCCAATAATAACAAATACAATCAGAAATACTGAAAATAATATTTTCTTTTAATGTCTTGCTTTCAGAAATTAAAACATAGGCAGCTAAAAAGCCACCTTTGTTAGGTATTATTCAAATTAGTAAGATAACTGATTACAAATATTTGATTTAGTTTCTTACTTTCGACAAACTGTGTTTGTTTTCCGGTCTAGGTTTGAATGATTAGTGCGAGATTAAAACAATGATGCATGCAAGCAATCACGTTTCCCTTCGCGTTAATGAAACGTTTTGTACAAATAAACCTTCAAAATTCTAAACGAATCAGAAACAGTTTCCCTGCAATACACCTTCATCACTCGCGGCGATAGGCAAGTGACAGGGTACAGCGCGTGAATTTACACAGGTTGCTTGCATTTGGCGCTCGGCTCCGGTGCAGGATCATCGATATCAAAATGTCCCACACGGCCTTTCTTATCATCCTGCTGGGAGTAGGTAGGACGAGAAATCTATGAATTTTTTACCTTTTAAAGCTTTTTCATTTCTCTCTCTTGTTTGACCTTTTTTCCCCAGACCCACCATAACTGTGGTTTATTTTAACATTGTATTCGATCTTTGAATCGCGATAAAAACAAGCTCGCTATTAAAATCCCACTCACTACATTCCACGTCTTTGCCTAATTTCACGTTAGAGCCTAGGCTGCTGCGTGGATGGCCCAGTGTCGATATGTCATAAATTTCATAATATCATGTGTGTGGTATTCGTTATTCTCAATTTCTTACACGTCAAGAAACAAAGAGAATAGCTGCAGCCTAAAACTGAAAATCAAAACGTGTTTAATTAAATTACATTTGGTTTCACTTTCTATTCACTTTCTTTCATTTCACTTTGGTTTTACTGGTTTTTATACATTTCCTCCTTAAACGTTTTAGTACATCACAAAGTCGAGTGACTTCAACGGTGAAAATCCCCGTACATGGAGATCATCGGCCAATATTCTCGTACGATGCTAATGAATCGATAACAGATTATTGATAATATGAATATGTACATTCAAGACAAAGACCAAACTTTGGGTTTGCAAAATAAAAGGACTGTTTTCCTGTAGATCTTCTTGGAAACATGGCGAAAAAGGCAGGGCCAAGTTACCTTAATTGATGTTTTTGTGTTAGCAATTTATTTACAGATACATTTGTAGGTTTTACAAGAAATTTATTACCAGAAGATTTGGAACTGGAGCTGAAACAAGCCAGAGAAAGATATAGTGTCCTGCCTTTGATAGTGTATATTGACTGACTGCATAAACTTTTAATCAAGGACATATCACAGGTTTAAAAAACTATTAGAAACCATTGGGTTATAACGACGAAAACGTGAACAGACTACGACTGTTATGGTTTCAATAGCCTTGCAGTTCATAATTAAATAGGCATTGCCCATAAACATTTTTGTCGAAGTCTGTATTGACGTATTCATTTGTTGAATTTCGTGTACGTTTTCTGAGGCAGAGCAATATCAATAGCTGCAAAAATCCACCTGTTACGGTCAGATCATAGCAACAACAACATGTCATGTCATATAGATAGAGGACATTATTTTATATCTTAAGATAATGAATCTGAAAACAATTTTTGTCTTACAGCTTAACTAACAAAACCGTAATATTCCTTTTTATTCATATACCGTAGAATGACTTACAGAGTGGGGCTTGATAGATAGAGGACATTATTTTATATCTTAAGATAATGAATCTGAAAACAATTTTTGTACATAAGCGAGTGTTAACTACATGTTAGTGTTAAGTCAAGCGTAAAATGCTATATATAGGTGTGTGTGTTTTTTATTTTAGATTGTCATTTTCATCATTGTCAGAGTCGATTTCTAATTAGAAACATCTTCAAAGATCGATTCCTCTTCTCAAATTACGTGAACAACTCAATTTGCTCGATGTTGTTGCTGTTTTTGTTTTTATTTTCCCTCTACTAGCCTGGGGCTGAGCTGGTAATGACGTGCATAGCTTGACTACAATAACAGGCTCAAATTGGCTTCCCAAAGAACGAGAGAAGGGAAGGGGGAAAGGTTATTTAACGAGACTATTGGTGGTTATGAGAGATGGGATTAATAGAGATGGGAAGGAAAGAATAGAGCTTGTACAGTATTTTAGAATATGACCTAAGACTGATCTTACAAATATTCCTATTCGAAAACCCATTGTTTGTTTGTCTTACAGCTTAACTAACAAAACCGTAACAACATTCCTTTTTATTATCTCCCTACATGTAAAAAAATATCACATACTTTTTTACAAATTATAAGTATTATATTTTTCTTCTTTCTTTTCTCTGCTCGTCTTGATGGTAATAATTCTCCGGACTTTTACAATACTAATTATTACCCTTTTTGTCATTATAGGCTACGTTTTGGGAGGTAAGACATTTTAATTTGATGCTAAAATAAGGAAAATACAGTTTTACCTCTTTACAGCTAAGGTTTACCTTCCTGAAAGTCTGTAAGTTTTATTTTCTGTTTTCACGGAAATGACTTTTGAAGTTGCAAAACGTTTAAGCTGAAGACTCCGTATATAGCGCTGTTCCTGCCATCAGATTATGAATGCAACGGTCCAAAAGTTGCACAGGACATTAGCTTAAATTGCTCTCTTATCTTCTTGTTAACAAACTAAATTTCCTCAATTTATCACATCCTCAAGGGAGAGCCTCATGGATCAAGACCGTTCATTGATGTAATCAACACCGCTTCATCACTCCCGGCAGTTCTGTACGCAGTGAGATCTCTTTGACTACCCGTCAAGGAATATCGGTTGCAAATCCATCTTCTTTCTCACAATTACAACTTGTGCTCTCTTTTTTTTCGATTTTGCTTTGAAGATACATTGCACAGGCATTGCTATGATATTGACCCTCAAAAGCGGCTAGACTGCGGCTACTATGGGATAAAGGAAAGAGAATGTAAGATTGACCGAGGCTGTTGCTATGACGACACCGTTCAAGGCGTACCTTGGTGTTTCAGAAGTAGAATTGACCTAGGTAATAAATAGTTAGAATTTGATTGGCTGGGAATTCTTTTCACTGAGTTAACATAACTCGTTGCTTGTATAGCATGTAACGAAAACTGTAAGGTAGAAACTTTCAATAAACACATACGATCAAAGAAAAGCAATTTTAACTTTTGGCTTTCTTAAATTAATTCTGTGGTTTTCTATACACCGAATGCAAATAAAGCAGAGACGAAGTGCATGAAAGAGAGGTTAGTAAAGCCTCGGTGATTCGTTTTGACAATGCATACACAGAAAGGTCTTGCTTCGTCGTTGACCTTGTCTGTTCTACTTCACAGCAGCTCATAGATAGCTGCTGTGTAGCTGACATAGGATTAAAAGGGAGTGAAATCTTCCACAGCAAAGAAAAATTGTTCTTTAGTTTCCCCGTTCGCCTTTGAGGGGAAATAGACGAAGCAATAGAGTTAACGATCGCCGAGAGTACTGTAAAAAGTTTGTTCGCTATATTTCAAGACGTTTAACAAAAGAGCTTATGTCAGTGCCCTCCCCTAAGGAAAAGAAAAGCTCCTCCTAAGAGGAGCGACCGTACGTAGAGGAGCGATCGTATGTATATCGTATAGACTCGGCTCGCTCCATCCAAATGTTCGATCACTCCACACAAAAAGTAACTAAAAAAGCTGAATATAGCCGTAGAAGTGGCATAATTTTCGAATAATTTGGTCTGATGTAAAGCTTTCAAGGGAAAATAATCAGGAAGAGATCGCCTCCTCTTGCCTCTCTGCCTCAGCCAATTTCTTCCTTAGTTCATTTCTTTCAGTTCCTATTCTATTTCCTCCATCTTTTCTCAGTAACCCATCACATTTGGCTTAAAGTCATTTTAATTTGGCTTAATGCTTTCATTGGTTTTAAGACGGCGCAGTTGAAGTTTATTCGCTTGGTGATTAGTATAATTTTTTCCTTGCAATTCGTTCAACCAATTTCGTTAGGAGGAGCTTACTCTGGGGAACGTACTGACCACCAGACACCACATTAGGTCGTCAGCTAAACTTTTTTTTACGGTCTGCCAGCCTAAAATGTAGCGAACAAGCTGTTCCTTCGGCGATCGTGAACTCCTATCCTTCGTCTCAACGAATTGCATGGGCTCACTTTTTTCCCTTGGAGGTGAACTGTGAAAGTTTTTTTTATTCCATCTGATGACATTCAGAAACACAACAACTCGTAGGCACAGCGAAATAGAACAGTCCAGATTGACGACGAAATTAGACTTTTCTGGGGATGCATTGTGAAAAAAAAATCACCCAGTCCTTACTAGCCTCGCTTTCATTCAACTCTCTACGGTGCCGACCGAGTGGCCCGTCAAATGTGCATTTGTGGTATAAAACTATTTGGCTTAAAGAATATCGTACACATAAGAACGCAGTTGATCTTTAACCTATCCATACCAACGTTACTTTACTAAAATCGGTTAAAACGTTTTCATTGCGTATCTATGCTAGGAGCTTCCGTTAACGATTTCAGTTGCTGTCGGAAATGAATCCCCCAGGAGAGGTCCCCAGCTAACTGTTGTGAAAAACAAAAGATCGATAAACAGAAGTGTTATAATGAAGTTTTAAAGACCTCATTTCGAAAAGACCGCGACTAGAAGCTGTTCTTTTTTAACAGGCGACAAATGTCGTTCCATCGACGTCCAAAGACGTGCTGACTGTGGATGGACTGGTATTACAAAAGGAGTGTGCGAAGGTAGAGGCTGTTGCTATGACGACCACGGATATAACATGGGCTCCAAATACTGCTTTCATCCGACAGGTAAGTATACCTCCAATTGATCCTGGCGGGGTTTTCGTTTCGGAAAACATCACAGTATTATTCTCAAATCTCATTTTGTCCTTTGCATGTATCTATATCTGTAATCAATTAGCTTACTGGCCGGTGGATTTCTATTTTCTTTGAGCTATTCACCACTGGATTTCACTGGCGATTCTTCAAGCGTTATTATGCAGCCGCCTGACAAAGTTTCTGTAACAAAAAGCAACTTTCTGAGCTTGTTAGAAAATGTTTTTTTTTTACTTCTTGTTGCAATTGTTATATGTAATCGGTGCCAAGTTCTTCGAGACGACGCCCGAATGACTGAAACTTTTAGCTATTATCAACGCATGCAGACAATTTGGCTACAGCTGAGGTTTTAAAGTATAGTTATGACTGAACTAATTTTTTTTCTGCCGTTTACAGATAGCAAATGTGACGATATTGCTCCAGAAAAACGCCAGGACTGTGGATATTTCGGTATAGGCCGAGACGAGTGTGAAAAAGACAGAAACTGTTGCTTTGACCATACAGTCCAGGATGTACCGTGGTGCTTCTTTGGTCATAAACCACCAGCTCCTGTGTCTCAGCAAACTGAGGTACCAACGGAGAAGCCTACTGAAGAGGAAGCCACGGAGGGATCAAGCGAAGAACCCACTGAGCAGTCTGTGGGAGGTATGCAATTGCAAGTATTGTCGTAACTATGCAGAGTTTTGATAGTTGACAAAATGTCATTTTCTGATTTCGGAGGTCTTACTCTCTCAATGAACTAGAAAATGACTGCTCCTGTTTGCATCCTCGAACATTTTTCAGCTAGGCTTGGTTTAAAACGCTTTAACTTTGAGCGTACCTCTGTTGTTTCACGCACCACATCATGCAATAACACGTGAGCCATCTTCCTATTGTTTGTTGACAGTAATATCAAGTCACTGTACTTTGGATTATTTTGAGCACGTAAAGAGTTAAATTGAAGGAGACCTGAAGTTAGTAGTTTACACAACAGACAATAATAAACCATAAAGGAACAAGTATGGTTAAGGATAAAGAAAAGTTAACACGGATTAATTACAAGCGACAAACTTGAAAAATTTAGGCTAAACTTTTCAAGATGCGCGGACCGTGACGTAGCTCCTTTAATGAAAGAAACAACTGATGTTGTAGCACTTGCTCTGATTGGCTGAGAAGTCACTTTGCGCAAAGATTTGTTTGTACGGTTTTGAAATGCCATCGCATTTTGCTGGCTCCATTTTCTAAAAAATATATATTATTAAATGGAAGGACCGTTTCGACAATATTTTTCACAGCAAAAACTCAGAAAGTACCATAATTAAATGTAAAACTTTGATTTCAAAATTTTCTCGGTTCGAATCCAGTTCGTTTTTATTTTTTGTTAAGCCGGAACAACAGCATAAAAACACTCGCAATTCTACATGCGATCTGAAAAAAACATACATTTAAAAGCTTGGTAAAGAGCACAGAATAGATGTTTTGCTCTGTACTTAGTACCATTTATCTTTCTGTTGCTTTTATCCACAGCCAGAATTATTCCGGGTGGATGAAGTTTCCTGACCATCAGGCTACCTTACCAAGTGAACGTTAAAAAGTAGCTGTGATTAGTTAAGTGATGTCCACTATTATGTAATAGTTTGCACGATAACTGAAAGGGACTGATTCATGATGCTGTTAACAAATTAAGATTAAATTGAAGTAGAACTGAAGAGACGTCTGGTCCATATCTGCTTTTTTTTATGGTTTCTAGGAATCCATCCTGCCTTCTTAAACACCCTAGAATTACACAGTGTCCTCAGGCTGTTACTGTCCGGAATTTGTTTGGGCGTCGCAATCTGATATGATGGCGCAATTTGAAGAGATCAAGCCAGCGTTCTGAAATTTTGAACCACACTGTTAGATGCAGCTCCGCCATTAACTGCCTGCAACGACTTTGGGAGCACCATTCCTTACCCTTGATTCCTTTCTTGCGCAGTTCCTGAAACTCTTCAAATAATGTTATCTCCATTTCTGAAAACGTTGTATGCCATACCGCTTCTAGGTTGTTCGATAGGTAATTTCAATTCTAAAGTTTTAAGTCCTTCGTTGACCCATGGATTATATGCGCTAGCATTCTCCCTAGCAGCCTTGGCCTTATGAGCCATGTGCCTGACCCTAACGAATGCAAGGATGCTAGTCCATAACAGGGTTACCTCCCAGCACAAAATTCTCCGGTACCAGTTTTTTCAGCTAGGAGAAGAAACTAAGACACTGTGCGATTTATACTGAAGTGTCTCGCCCAAACAATGGTATAGCACTGCAGGCTCTTAGATAGATGGCATAGCACAGAAACATAGATGGCTTTGCACTGCAGGCCCTATGATAAGTGGGATGTACAATTTCTGAGACGAGGCTTCTCTCAGAATGTCCATGATAGAATGAGTAATGTGTCTCATCCTCCAGCAGTAAATTACTGGTTTCAAAGAGGAACAGAGAAATAAAATAGCCAATAAGGAAATAAACCAAATCTACAAAACTGAGTCCATCAACGTCACTGGCAAGCAACCAAATAAAGAGAGGCAAATAACTAATCAAAAGCAGGAGATATACGTGGAATATACCGACCGGATGTTTAGTATGGCTAGCAAAATTTGCCAGTTCCACACTCGCTTCGACGTCTTGTACTTGCAGGGCCTGAATCTGTTTCTTGTGATGTTTTATTGCTAAATTAATAATGATGCAAACCACCGTTGTGAAAAGAAAACAAAGACCACCAATGAAACCCAAAACACCTAATAACGATATAAAAGGCATTTAAAAATAGCCAGGTTACAGTGATTGCAAAAGCCATATTGGTATGGCAGCCAGGGTCGTTTTGTTGTAGCCATTTAACCAGAAGTGGGGTGTACAGAGGCTGTCCCAATAAGTTAACGCCGACAATAGAAAAAGCAAAACCCACGAGTAATGTTTTTGAAGTCTTTGACAACAATAAATGTTTTCTCATCGCTTGGATTCGCACAATGTTCCACATAATAAGAGACAATAACGATGTAAGTCGAACGGAGGTCGGCATATTCAAATTAAGACTTTGGGGAGGGACTGCAGCAGTAATTTACAAGACGATTTCTTCGTCGCCTCCATAGATATTTCATCAAGTGACCGAGCGTTTCATATACAACGTTTCACCAAGCAGACAACAGTCAGCTTCCCGGGACAGTCTCCTTTCTCAAAGACACAAACCAAGTGGATGAATTAACCTAAAAATTAAAGTCATAAAATGGCCCTTGGTGAGAGAATCATAATCTCTTGCCCTTAGTTAAAGAAGCAGTTCCATAACAAGCCAATTTAGATGTTCTGTTTTCATAAAATACAGAAAAAACTGACACTGAGTGAATCGTTATGTAGAAATAATACCTGAGTCTTGAACTAATAACTGATTAGGACAAAACCTAGACATAAATGTCACTGGCCTGATAGCCGGGGTTTATTAAACAAGCGATATGCTTGTAAAACAAGAAAACACTGTCTCAAAATTGGACATTTCAGACGTGGTTATATAAGATATCGTTATGGACTCTACCATATGAAGATCCTTTAGTAGCTACATAGTTGATCAAAAAAAAATGAGTTAACACGTGGAAACGAAAACCTTTCATACTTAATAAATACAGTTTTAAAAACTAGCCAGCAAAGCCTTGCTATCAAACTCAGTATACGCGTTTAAGGTTTCTTTCACACTCACCAAACATTTCGCGCGCATTGTAACTGAGAAACGTAAGCTCTGGGGAAGAGATTTGGACATAGCGCAAGCGAAGCTTAAGCCTTCAACGCATGCGTTCGTTTGGGTCGCCACGCACTCTATTCTGACGAAGGTTTGTTTGAGACAAGTGCAGTACGAGCAAAAGCAAACATCGAGGCGACCCAACACATTCCTCCTTAAGGGCTTTAAAAGCTAAACCGTCCACTAATAAGCTCTCCGAATCTGGCACGGGACGCGAGGGTATCATATTTTGAAAGAGCTCTTACTGACCTGGCTGGAATAAAACACTAAACAAAAATCGAAGACCGGGTACCTTTAATCCCGTCTTTTAGTACCCTCTCCCCTGATAACGTAGCGTAGCGCAACAAGGAGTCTCAGAGCTGGACTTCCCACGTTTTACAATTGAAAACGACGCGGATAATATTCCCAGTATAACTGCTTTATATGTACAAGAAGGAACATAATCCAATTTGTGATTGACAGCTGGCATCTCGTTAGGATTGTGATTGGCTTATGCTAGCGTGCTTTATCAGAGACTGACGCCACTTTTGCTCATTTGAAAACTAATGTTCGGTTTGAAAATTCAGTCGAATACGTGGCCCACTTACATGTACCTTACCATAAAACAAATAAAATAGCCTTGCTGTGCTCTGTTCCGTTGTAAAGCACGTAGCAAGCGATAGAGCTCTCAAGAAACAAGTAAAAGCACTCGACTGCGTCTTGTGTTTACCTCTGCTCTACCGCTTCCTATGCGCTTTACAACAGAACGGAGCACAGCCAGAGCTATTTAATTTGTTAACTTCCAAGATTAAGTGTCAGAAGTGAGTACGTATAAAGCGACTAGAAGTCTCTACTCTATCAAAGGGACTGAAAACTACACGAAGCAGCCATATTTAGATCACCACAGCAACAACACGCTCGTGAGTCTCAAGTTCCTGATACATCAACATCTGTAACAGCAAGATTCAGGAGCAATCATGATCCTCAGTGTCTTCTAAATGTTTGGCAACGACGAAAGTGGATTATCGTGTGGATTATTACAACATTCAGCATGATGGCTATATAGGACAGAAAACTGTTGAAGACAAAATTAACAAGGATGGTCCAACGAAGGTTTTTAACTGCCGAGACATTCGGATAACTACGTGAGTTGTTCATTACATCTGTTCAATTTTTCGACGTGAATGAGCATTGATATTAAAGCTTTTTCTCGAGATGGAATTTCCTCTCATTCCCTGGATTACTTTCCTTACCAAAGCGATTATCCTCCGTCAGTAAACGAAGGCGGTAAAGTATGATGTTTTTTTTCATAAAATGTAACTTATTCATAATTTGTACCGAAAGATTAAACGAAAATAATTTTGGTCCGAAGCCGGCCACAATACGACCGAGTGAATATCTTTATATGCGTCGATGAGCAGTATATTTGCTTCACATTTTTTACAAATATAATGTAACTAAATCATTTCATTAACTGATTGTATCCCCGCCCTGGAAACTGCTTCTAGTTTCAGTGCATATCCCGTGCGAAAAGAGTGCTACGTTTTGCTTGTGTCATCAGTCCTCATCGCGCCATTGGACGCATAAGGCGTGTGTGCATGGGCTATATTTACTACTGGAGCAAATCACAAGTATTTCAACAGAATAAGCTGACAATAACAATCAAAAAGCAGAAATGAGCGCTACAAGGCAGTTCCATTAGGTAGATACTTGTCACTTTGTCTCCAAATCTAAACATTACCATGTGCTGTTGTTTTCATTTGTCTCGATACTTGAAGCATACTCCCATGTAATGCTCTCCACAAAATCGACTAGTGCAATGAAGGCTAGTAATTATTGATTCCGATGTCGGATCCACCAGAAGGAGCAAACAGTGATAAGTTAAACGAGATCAAATGAATTCACTGACAAATAACTTTTTTAAAGCGCACAGAAAAAAGACAAAGGTTAATTCAAAACTCCGAAAATCTTATTCATGCATGAAATTTACAATTTATTTTATTTGCTTCTCAATATACTCATCAACGAAGGAAAAATATGCAGCAGTCACCCTTTCTGTCAAGTGATCGTGACACAAAAATATGGGCTTCAGCTTGCAAGAGATCAAACCGCTGACTTTTGTTGGAAAACAAAATAAAGTGGAATCAAATCATAAAATTGAATTTTTGGGTTTTCTTAATATAAAGGGCTCATGAAATGAAATTTTGGGCTTCTATTTTATCCTAATAATGTTGAAGTTTTTGTTCCTCTGATTCGTAATTTTCGAATTTGGGCTTTGGACAAGCGCGCAATAAATATTTCCATTGCATCAAAATATGCAAATTACATTGAGCATGACCGTTTAATAGCTCACCAATTACGTACAATTAGGAAAACGAATACCATCTTCGTCGTCTTCATCATCTTCTTCCGTCACGTCTCGGTCTTCTACGTCGGCCATAGGCTAATCTTGATATGACCGAGCGACTGAATTAAAAGAGACCTTCCTTTCTGAACACCATTGAGTGCAGCAACTGAACATCAGACGAAGATGATATATTACTGGATAATTCATTGCCTGATTCTGTGCTTTGAAACTCGCAAAGTAACCTTCCGCTTGAATACGATTATGAACTGACCAAAATAATTCGTTATATAATCTAGTTTACTAATCATCTTTCCGTGATGCGAAACTTGATGTAAGCAGCTGCTTCTCTTACTGTATCGGATGTCGTACAAAATTAAAAAAAAAACCTAATTAACCTCGTGTTTAAATTTGAATAAAGCTGCGATATCTGTTTTTTTTTTTATGCCATGTATTAATTTTCACATAAGCAAAATTCAGTAACTCTATTTGGCAAGTTTGAAACATTAAACAAACGGACAGAAAGTTCAAGAATTTCGCCAGGTTATCAGCTGAAATATAAATTCATTTTTATAGACGTTGTCTGTCGCTTGGCTGCTTACAATAACCGTTACCAACCCTAGGAAATCGCTATTGTATGACTCTCTCATTAAAAAAAATAGTTACGGTATACTGTAGGGCAGAAAATTTTGGCACTTTACTTATTTTGGAAAAAAAAAACATGGGGCTTAACAATTTAGTATGCCCCCAGCGAAATAGCAAACATAATACACTGTAATTCGATCGTTGCTGATGTCACTGTCTCTATATTGTCTCATAAACAAATTAATTTGCGTATCGCATATTAGTATGCGATATTCGAGTTGACTGCAAAAATCTTTACGTCATAAAGACCTTGTAAAAGTTAGTAAATCTTAAGCTTTGGACTTTTAAACTTGCGCCACGCAAAGAATGTTTCATGCATCAGGCTAAATTTCCTTGATCTTGAAATCAGGCAGCTTAAGTATACAAAGATTCGCCCACAGAGAAGTACAAGAGAATCTTTGTCGACGTCATTGTTTATAGTTT
>Ga0126337_10001611_pt1 | contig 13806 bp, 10 predicted proteins | sample DipCmetagenome_FD_92527 | JGI IMG/M metagenome (GOLD analysis project Ga0126337, IMG submission 92527) | Coral microbial communities from La Bocana,Puerto Morelos, Mexico - Diploria C A metagenome | ecosystem: Host-associated > Invertebrates > Cnidaria > Coral | place: La Bocana,Puerto Morelos... | reverse complement strand
GGGTTGTGGGACCCCTTCCAAATGGCCTTTTCATGGCTTATAAATGGGGATTAATCAATCCTAACCACTTACGTCCGTCCTGGGAGCCCATCCTCCAAGGATTCAAACTCCGCGGACGTTTGTGACATGAGCCACGAATAAAACTCCATATTTTTCCATTACACTGGTTGGTTAATGGGGATCCTTATATACATATATATATATATATGGTTATAATCCCTATATAGCTGGGTAGTATAATCCCTTACATACTGTACCCTAAACAACCAGGATTTTTTTCATTGCGCACATGAGGTCCTCAATGTGCCAAAAACCAACACGGTTCGGAGAGCCCAGCGCCGGCAGCAAGACCGGGGTGACATTTCTGGAGGAGTTGAAACATGAAATTTATATATATATATATATACATATATACTCCTCCGAAAACTAACATGTCCCCTTTGAAAAATCTAGTGGTTGGAAGACGATTTTCTTTTACAAAATCCAACTTGAAAAAAAAATGCACTATCGCTACTCATTCACCTCTTTTCGCTACTCACTATTGCCACTTCCTGGCTAAACAGCCCAAGCTATATTACCCTTACTCAACGACGAGATTACTTATCCCCAAATGCTCCATGTATTGGAATATTTACCATGTATTTACCATAAATTTAAGCCAAATGTGCCAGGTGATTCAAAGTGATCTTTTGATCCCTTAGTTGGAGGTCACTTAACCATCCAAAAAAAGGTCACCAGCAGAATTGCCAGGTAGGTGAATCTTCCAGTCCCATGGAGAGTTCCGTGTGGAAATCCCCATGCAGAATTTCCGAGGCGAAACCCGCCTTTCCCTTCGGCTTCACTGTCGTAGGGTGAAGGCTGAGATGTTGGGATTTTTGGAGGGTTGGATCTAAAGGAAACAGCCACAACCAGGGGGTCATTGGGTTAGGTTACGTAATATGACAGATTGGAGGTGTGTTGAAGTAGCAAATTGAAGGAATCACCACATAAATTGTGAAAATATCAGCATTTTATGATTGTGTTGATGTTTTTGACGATGTATACGAAGTAAAAATAATGATATGAATCTTCGAAGAACCTGCCGAGTTTTTCTTAATGTGGCGGAGACGATTAATTGTGATGTTTGGGAAATGATGATGTCCATCATGGTTTGCGATATGTCGTCGCCCCAGTTTGCGGAACATACTGGTATTTTTGATATTTGGAATGCGCCGAGAGTGGTTCATGTTTGGATGAAGATATGAATGTGTTCTTTGTTGACTATATACTGAAGCGGAATTGCAGATGGTGATAGACTTGGTGTTTCAAGTTGCTAATTTGTTTCTGTGTTTTTCATATTTGCATGTTGGTGAATGCAGATGTTTCAACGTAAAAACGAGAAAGAAAGTGAGCCAAATCTGCTAAGCAACACCAAAAGGGAGAAAATCGACACATTGCGGAAGTGTGTTTGGCCCATGAGATCAAAACCATAGGATCCATGTATGGTAGGTTTACCTACACTTGGTTGATGTTTATGGTAAATGTAGGTAACTATACCATACATGGACCCTATGGGAAATATCGCTCAGAAAGGTACTACAAGCAATTACACCCCCGGGAGAAAAACCATCATGAAGCTGAAGTTCCATCACTTGCATCATCATTTAGCAAAGGGAAAAACGGAAAAAATGACAAAAAACAGATCTGGACCAAAACTTCGTGACTCTGGGTTTGGGGTCTTCAAAGCGTGATTTTTTCATCTTAAGACACAAAGATTTCCTGAACCCCAAAGTCCAACGTTAGAAAAACGTCCAAGAAGGAGATGGCCCGCCGGCTTCTGAAAATTGGACCTGTCGAAAGAATCATCGAAAGCTCAGTTAAAAACATACCATAAACCCTTTAAAATGGTGTGAAAAAAATCAAGACGCAGCAACAAAATGATATCCTAACTTGCAGGCATAAGAAAATGATACGGAGATGATGAAATGATCATTGGAAACGTCTCGAATTTGTGACTTTCAACACAAGCTACGATACTTTTGGGGAGGGCTGGTCTCATCATGTCCTCATCCCTTGTCAAAAATTTGCTGAGGGCAAGTCGCCGAGGGCAGCAGCGATGTTTCTCGACGTCCCAACCTGCAAAAAAAAAAAGTCGTTGGACCGATAGGCAGCGCGGCAGGGCATATGTTGCCTGTGAATACTCCGTCAGTCAATTTGCCAACCGTTACACTTTTGGGGAATTAGATGTTATCTGGTAGGCAAAACATTTATAGATTTTGATGTTCACAGTGAAAATAAGGGAGAAGATTGGTTCAGTGTGACAAACATTGTTTTTCAAACGGGAAGCAATAACCACCTAGAGAAATACCCGCTGTTTCGGGTTCGTTGTTTGCTCAGAAATGGGTTGCGATGATGGTGATTCCGATCCTTGAGATGGTGCGAGTTTGCAGCGCGGTGGCGGCAGCAACCATAAACTATAACGGCGTACTCTGCCACAACTTCTGGAAGTCCTTTTGCAAAGATCCTCGCACGGGATGCACCAGCAACGATCACGGGGTCCTGTGCCACGACCACCGGATCCCCTTTTGCGCAATTCCTTGCACGAGACGCAAAAGCGCAGGCGCGTCCCAGTGACAACTCATCTGGCTTTCTTAATTGGTCACCTTTGTGACAGGCAAAAGCGAGAGGAGCAGAGATCCCTTGACACATCCCACCTCAGCCAATGAGAGATAAAGTGACGTCCGAGGCTTTTATAGAGGTCAGGGGATGTTGTTATTTTTCATTATACTCCCAAAGTTTGACAATTCGCCCCTCAAACTTGAATGTGACGACAAATACCGATTTTTTTTTCAAAGGGGTCGTAGTATCTTCCCTAGTTGAAGGAGCCAAGGTATTATTTTTTAATCATGGGATAGAAGATTTTGTCCGAAGTGCCAATGGTCGTTCTTGTCATCTTAAGGGTCGGTAAAATCCAATCAGTTTTGTGCGGCCGATATTCCACTGGACATAGTTGATTTTCTAGGTGATGGTTTCAAATATTGTTTATTTTCACCTCTATTTTGGGAAATGATCCAATTTTGACTAATATTTTTCAGATGGGTTGAAACCACCAACTAGTTTTAAAAAGGGGACCAATACCTTTCAATATTTCACGACCTTTTGATACACATCCACCTGCAAATTTGATGCTTTTTGCTGATAGATGATCCCCATCAGGCCATGAATGAAAGGCGCGAACTCTTTCTTTCACACCAGCTGGCATTTCCCTATGGATCCAAGTACCTCCTGAGAAGATACTTTACCCCCCAAATTGTACCCTAAGTGCATTCCTAGCACATAGGGTTTGTTCATTTCCTAGGTGGTTTCCTGACTTTTTAAAAACGAACCTTGTGGAAATGATCCAATGTGACGAGTGACTAAAATTCTTCAAATGGGTTCAAACCCCACCACCTACCCTCCCTGAAACAAACAGTTTGCATTGAAGATCCATGCTCGGAAGAGGAGCTCATGTTAGTTTCAGGGAATGTACTTGGTATCCCTTGGGGATGTCGACCACTGATGTTTTTCCGTGTTTTCAAAAAATAATTCACCAGTTGGAAAGCACCAATGTGCATTCAGCACCTTTACAAGTAGGTCGTCTTAAGCACTAGGTATAATCCTTTGCGTTCTAAAGCGCCACAACACTCGGCTTCTGTGATTTCTGGCTCAAGAAAGGGGTTGAAGAGGATTGCGAATCAAGAATGAAAAATGATGGGAAGAAAAACGCATCTGCAGATCTTCAACTGATTTTCCACCGTCAAAAGTAAAGGATGGTGCTTCAACAGGACAAGGACATTAAAAGAATGAGAAGCCTCTACCTGTGGCAAAAGAGACAGGAAGCTTCCCTGGTATGACCCTGAATCAGTGGCTCAAAATGAAAGCCATGTACGATTTAATGCTAACATATCTTCAGGTTTTTTTGGGGGGGAAGATGTTGATTGCCTTGTTTGACCGGCCTACCAAACTCTACAACACAAAATGAAGTGAAGCAAGTCATGGCTTGAATCAGTTCTTGTTTCTACAATTGAACTAGGTGGTGGTTTCCAACATGTTTTATGTTCACCCCTATTTTCATAGGGATTTTGGATCCAATTTTGACTGATATTTTTCAGATGGGTTGGGAAACAACCACCACCTAGGAATGTTTTTCCATCTTCAAGTCCGAGAGATCTACGACATTTCAAGCATCCTGGTTTACTCGGAGGGGCCGCTGTCTCGTCAGTCGCTGGTGGACTTGGGGGCCGGGGTGGTCCGTATTTCGGCGGGTCCGAAATGGCAAGTGCTGAGGCGCCCCGTTTGGGGTTGGAAGAAAGAAAGTTGAATGTGCTACACTCTGGTAAACTAAGATAGCTGGCTGGAATATGGACCTGGAATGAGTCGATGTATTTCCTATGGAAGATGTGGATATTCCAGCTATGTTAGTGGACCATAAGGTATATGTTTTTTTTTCAAACAGAAAAATCGGGGCAATTTAAGGGATGATGAATGTTATGAATTGACTGGTTTCTGTTGGGTCACTGGTGCCCTTTTTGAGGTTCGAGCTTCGAATCGAACAGAAGGTTCTTGAAAGATTTGTTTGGAAAGGACCGGAATCAAGATCTGTGTAGCTGATATCCAGCCATGAAGCGGGGAGCTTCTCACGTTTTTTTCTGCAACAAGCAACTTACAAGCAAGTTCAAGAATCTGAGACTTTTGAAAGATGCTTCAACAAAAAGATCCTTTTGCAACCATCCAAATCATCTACACTACACCAAAATTCATGATCTTGTTGGTTGAACCTGTTCTTGTGATCTGAAGGATGCTTCAAGATTGCAACTCTTTTCTTGTTGCCCAGATTTTTTACAGATTTCCTGGATCCTCTCAAACACGATTTTTGGAAAATTTGAAGGTGGCTCAACCAGCCACCAATAGATTTGTTTCAATAGATCTGGGACAAATTCATAGCGACCAAACCTTTTCTCCGGCTGGGAATTCCCCCCAAATGGTGGTGACAAAGGTAAGGGGAATCTCCCAAAAATACCCTATGATATTCCTGGTCGCCTGGGATGAGTCGTATGTTCGGAGCTTAAAAGAACCCCAGAATCCTCAAAATTGTTACAAGGTAGTCAGGGTTTAGGAAGTATGGGACAATTTGCCCAGAATATATTCAAAGTTGAAGCAACGAGTCTCCTAGACTCACACGCCACCATTTTTTTGGTTGCGCCACATGGTCGTGGGCCTCATTTGGTTGATGTTTATGGCAAATATAGACAAATATACCATACCATACATGGATCCTATGGGTAATAAATGATCATAGCCCAAAGTCCAAGAATACCTGAATACCTGCGTGCTTTTTTCTCGTTGATGGTACAGATGTGATGACACAGATTCGTTGATTATGAGGTAACTGTGTCATATACTACCAACCGGGGGAGGATGTTTTTTTCACACTGAGCTCCTTGTGGAGGTCGACGCTATCACCGGAGCAGATGAGGTCACAACTTCGAGTTATCCAATCACTGGGGGAGGGAAGTTTGTTCCCAAGGTGTTTCCATTCACTCCTCGTGATTTTTTGTGAATTGTTTCAGTTTCAAAGGGGGGGAGTGTTACACACACACACACACACAAAGTAACAACATGGTTCACCTGAGATTTTCAGCCCCTTGAAAGAGGAGATTTTCACCGAACTTGCAAAAAAACCTCATTTTCAGGTGAACCCTCTTAAACTTTAGGGGGCGTGTATTTACGGTGCTCTTGTGGGTCGTGAAAATTAGGAGGTTCGAGATTTCAACATATAGGTCAATTAAGTATAGGTGAGTTAGTTACAGCATGTATGGGTAGAAAACCAAATCTAAACCCCCCTACTGTACCTTGTCTTGATCAAGAATTAATGGAAGTCGCGTACTTCTTGACACAAATTTACCTGAAATACGAGATTGGATCAAATGGATGTTTTGGTTTGCTTGCGACTGGCTACTTAAGTTTCATGGCCCTCCCAAATTACCACCATTGTAATCAAAAAGTCGATTCAGTCTTACCTTGTATGGAAACTTTACTTTAAATGGATATTGATGTGATGAGTGATGATAGGCCTTAAGAAAACGAGTTGTTTTTTCAAAAATGATCCGTTAGGGTATCTAAGGATATCTAAGGAATTCTAAGGATATCTAATGTCAAAACTTACTTGGATTGGTAAAAAAGATTTTAAGGCAGGTTTTAAACTTTTCATTTTTTCCAAGCATCTTAGTTCAGCAAATCCTTAGCTTAAGGGTATCTCATGAATTGGATGGGAGCCAAAGTGAGAACACCGAACTTGAGAACACAGATTAGTGAGGTGCAGCAGCAGGTTAGAGCTGAGATCACGTGGCAACAACATGATTATTTGATATGGCAGGTTGCCAGGAAGAATGAGGACACCTATAAGGTTTTGTTCGCTCAGCCCAAGCAGGCCAGTCAGAAGGCACATCAGTGTGCTGGGTTTCAGCGACCAAATCCCATTGTGGGTGAAAAAACCATCAGAAAAAGAGGTGTTCGCTTGCTTCGACCGGTTCTGGAAGGACTGATCACAGTCCGTGTGTGGCTGTACCAACTGGTTGTGAGGCGAGCTTCACAATCTGTCACTGGGCTGGGACCTCCCGAACGTCCCTTGTTTCGGATTCATTGAGTGGTGCATGGATAGCCGGGTTTCTGTCTTGGAAGACCTTGTGGAGACCCTGGTTTTTGGTTGGACGCTTGGCCCTTAGAATCCAAATTCTCAAATGCGGACACCCTCCATATCATGCAGAGTAGGTGGGAAGGTAGGTTACTTTTACACTCAGCGGTTCAGAATGTTTCCTGTTGCTCAATTCAGTTGCCACTGCCACAGAAGAACAAATTATTCGAAGAGTTGCTACAAGCAGTTGGATTTTTGTTACAACTCACAATTTGAAACCTCTAGTGCAAAGATGTTGTCCATCAATCTGACAAAAAACACACACCAGTACCAGGTATCTTTGCTACGAGAGGAGGTGAGCAAATTGACACAGGAGCGGGACGGGGATCGTTTTTTTCGCGGCAACAAAAAACAAAGCTGGCTTTGGGGTGTTTAGAAAGGATCTAGGTGGTGGTTTCAAATATTTGTTATTTTCATCTCTATTTGGGGGAAGATTTCCATTTTTACTAATATTTTTCAAAGGGGTTGAAACCACCAACTAGGGATGAGTTGATGATTAAAAGTCATGATTCACCTTCAGAGGAAATAAAGTCGTGCTTATAATGTAGGTAGGTGGGGGATCAACAAACAAAAGTATGAAATAAAAGAAAAAGGAATGAGTGAAACAAGGAATCAAGAGAAGCCCTATTTTTTTGATATGAAAGTGAGATCTCACCTAATTGAAATATGTCAATTCCCATGGCACCCTTGAAGCAGTGATCAGTTTACCCCAATAGTTGGGGGTTGGACATAAGGGGGTGATATAATTCCCTTATGTCATGAAATCGTCCATTCAAAAAATGCTGTTATTCGACTCTCTAGTAATGAAATGTGTTTTTGATACCTGGGATGGTAAAATGATTAAAGTTTACCCAGACATGTACTACAATCCCATCAAAGAATAGTTGGTGGTTTTGTTGATTCACTATTCTAGGCAGATCCCTGTTTCAGTTTCCACCGTATCAAGAACTCGGTGGTGAAGGTTCAAAGATTTTTGAAAGAAATCTTTACCCAAAAAACCTCGGGTTGATGATCCATAAATTGAGAGAACAAGTTTTTTTTTCAAATGGCTGGTCAAATAATAGCGACCATTCACCGCCGGTTTGGTCACCCCAAATGGTGGTTTAGTAAGGGAATCCACCCAAACAAAAATCTTAATTCGGGTTCTAGGAATTCTAGGCAAATTGCCAAGAAATGGTTGGTCGAAAAAAACCACCTATTTGGAGGATCATCCCAGTTAGTAAGTGGTTAGGATCACCCCTACTTATAAGCCATAAATTTCGGCCATTTGGAACGGGTCCCACAATCCGATCCTTAGGGAACTTACCATCCGATCCTTAGGGAAAATTAGCCACGTATCCCTCCGTCATGAGATGATCCTCCAATAAGTTATAGACGGATTTCTATAATTATAATTTCCCGTAATTTAAAAAGAGGGCCTTGTTATAAATTGGTAATTAACAAGGATTTTTTTGTTTCACCCCTCCACAGTGGGAGTTATGTTTGAGCCCATTGATTTTCCCAAGTTTTAGGAGGCTCAAGGTCCCAACGGTCCCAACGGACGACCACTTCCCAGGAATTGCTGATGCACCGCAAAGTCTTGGAACAATGTCTCGAGGTCTGCGGGTGGTTGTTTTGGAAGGGTGGTTGGCTGGGTGCAACCAGTGTTAGCCTCCCTGATTTTATATCCCTTATGCTCCAATCCCTTCTGCCCTTCTGCAAGTGGTTTTGGAGTGGGTTTTGGGAACCTGAACACCTTCCAACAGGGCATTTGGAGCACTAGGGTATGGTAAATATGCCATTATTTACAGGGGTTTGTACATCCCATGTGTTTGTTTCCCAGATTTCTGAACCATCAACTAGTAAGTTGGCACCTGAAAGCCTGGATCGTTGGTTTAGATGATAATTGAAAAACCTTTTGGGACTCTTTTAAGGCCTATGTTCAGGGGTTTTTACTTGCGGCCTTCTCCCAACTTGGATGGAAATTCGCGACAGGTTTTGGATATTTTCGTGACAGGTTGAAGGTGGAACCTTCATGTGTTTTTTTTCTGGTTTGTACCCCCAAACCTTGTGGAAATGATAAAGCAGTTTGGCTGATATGTTTGAAACAACTAGTAGTTGAAATCGACTTTTTCGATTGTTTTCGGCTTTTCAAAAAATCTGGGTTGGTGCCGGAATGAAGCTTTATCCATAATTGCAAAGGCTCAGACAGGTTGATAAATCTCAGACAGGTTGATAAACAAATGTGAAGATTACGCCTTTGAACAGGAAAATAATTTGAGCAATAAACAAAAACACTGGCTGTTTAGGGTATATAGGGGATGAAATCCTGCCCAGTTACGTGGGGACCATAATAAACCATTATAAGGATCCCTATTAGCCCACCTGTACACTGGTAAGTAGGAATTTTTTTTTCGTGGCTCATTTGAACCAAAGCTTTACGTTTTGAGTTTGTTGACGTGGGTTTTTGGGAGTGAGCAAAAGCTGGCGTGTGAGGTACGCGAGAATGTGATGGACACGCCCCGTGCTGGGAAGGGTGGTGGTTTTCCTGATTAGTGTAGGTTGTTAGATGTCCACACAGGGGATTTGTGATTCGAGATTCTCTTAAAGAAAAAGCTAGGGTTGTGTTGATGAACTACCTATCAACTTGTACAAGATTATTGTGAATCAACAATACACAAACACGCACTGTGGGTCTCATAGCCCTGTCCCACCAACAGTCAAGAAAAGGATCTGTTCAAGCTTTATGAAGGGCCCCTCAATCTTCAAATTTCACTGTTCGTGAATCCATGGAAAAACACATACACCCAGCTCCAGATGCTCCAATGTATGGAATATCTGCCTACATGAGGTGAAAAATGGCCACATGAACAAGGGGAAATGTATTGTACATATTCCCGTCCCAGGAAGCATCTGGGATATGTTGTGATTGTTTTTTCTAGGCGTCTTTTGTTTTTTTCAAACTCCTCCAAACTGAGGGGGTGAATGCTTGGAATGGACCTGACCATTTGGAGTGATCAATTCAACAGGGCAATTGGATGTAATTGGAGGAAGGGCAAAAAGTTCAGCCGTTGGCAGGGGGAAAAAGGTTTGCCAATTCCCAACGGCAAACAAAAGCAACAACAAAAATGATGACAACGGCGTCTACTACTACTGGTACCACCACCACGACTACTACTGCTACTACTCCTACTGCTACTACTACTACTACTACTACTACTACTACTACTACTTCTACTACTACTACTACTACTACTACTACTACTCCTCCTACTATTGCTACTTACCAGAACTACAACAAATCATTTCAAAATATGTTTGTTTTAATTAACCCCGAACCTTGGAAGATTCCCATGTTGACGGGCCTATTTTTCAAATTGGGTCGGTTCAACCACCACCGAGATGAATTAACAGAAGCCAACTGCAGCAGCTCACAGGAGTTGCTGGAGCATCGTGAAGCCTTACTTCAATGCCTTGAGTTGCGCGAAGGGTTGCAGGCGGTCTTTTGGATCATCCATGTAAAGGATTCCCTAATCCATACCAGGTGGGCCCCTAAGTACCAGTTATTCTAAATGGAGTTACTATTCTTACATTTATAACCCCCAATAAATGGCCGAAAAAAACGCATGGGTTTGCCTGGAGTTATTTTCTCACCTTGTACCAATGGGCAAGCCGTTTGGTTGACTTGGACTTGGACTAGGTTTGGGGAGAATCGTAGAACAATCCCCCAACAAATTGCGAAATAAATTCAATCCGAAAGATTAATTCTTTGCTGAGCATCATTGTTCTAAAGTTCCTTTCGTGGGTGACCATTGACCCATCAGCCGGACCTAGGGGTCAATTATTTTCGAATCTTGTGGAAAATTGAAAAACAGCCAACTTTTCAGCCATACTGGCGGTCACCAGTTGAGTTTTGGTAGTGTCAGCATCCCCACTTCAGCCACAAAAACAAATCCTCTTACTTTCCCGGGTTGTTTAACAGGTACCCTTATAATGGTTTACTATAGTCCCAACACAACTGGGTAGTATCATCATCCCCTATATACCCGAAACAACCAGTTTTTTTTGCATTGCTCACTCAAAAAAAATATCCCAAGTGCTACAGAGTTTTCAGCGATCAATCAGCAGGTGATTGGCGAAGTCGTTGATCGTTGGGCCACCAAGATGCGAGGAAAATGGTGAAGTGAATACGCCTCAGTGGGATGAAGGGCGCCATGTGTGATGACAATCGTTGATGGAGAAATACATCAAGTCTACCTGGATCAAACATTGTAATTCTTGGGATAGTCACCAGAGCAACTGGTGCAGGATTGTGGCCATCAAGAATATTATGGTTGGATTTTTTTGGGGGCATGAATATCAACGGATGTTTCTGGATGTCGTTAAATTTGTTGTGAAATGTGTAATGTGCCGATGTACCCCCCTGAAAACCAACATGTCCCCTGAAGATTGATGCTTGGAAGATGAAATGTCCTTTTAAGAATGGTCCCTTGTTGCGGGGTGACATGTGTTAATTTTTCGAGGGGTCTAATTTTTGTTTCGGGCCTCATTGAAACGGTGAAACCCTGCATCAGCCCCCCCATCACAATATCCCCTAGCTCTCAAGCACCACTTACTGTATCCATGTTGTGTAGTGGTAAGCCCAGGAATCTCAGCCTGCAGTTGATTGCTGAACGTTGGCTGAACATTCGCACTTTCCTCACGATGTCTATAAAACTAAGTGAGAAATTCATGGCGATAAACTACCTAAACTACTGTTGATGCTTCAGAAATTTTAGACGACCATCCAAATAAAGGATGTATAATCTTACAGTTGTAAATCCTGATATTCGCCAGCATCAACCGGTATCTGTCAGCAGAAAGTGGTGTTAAAATTGCTAGGACTTTTGGGGACTCGTGCCTTCACGATGCGCCGCTAATAAGGCACTTCTGAACTGGATCTCTCCTTAGCGGGTGTCTCTGAAACTTGGATATTTCGCTGGGTGCGAAGGTTAGAAATGAGCCAATTTGAGCAATAGATGGTCATGTTCCTTAGTAAATGAGTCGCAAGTGCTTGGGGGATTTGTAAAATGGCCACTGGAGTTGTTGATTTTCTGAGGATTTTTGTTCGGGAGGCATTTTGAATTTCTTTGACCATGTTGATGGTTGGAAGTGTCTGTGATTTTTTTTGTGAATGGTTTTTGAAATTTAGGAAAGGCCTATTCAGGAGGCGTAGAAGGCCATCTTTTCAATATCTACCCGGACCTTGAAAGAATGATTACCCTCCAGGGAACTCACATATCCCCCAAAAATGGCATTTTGAAGATGATTTTCCTTTTTCCAAGGTGGGATATGTTAGTTCTCTGGAGGGTATTTCAAAGAACCTCACGGACAGGATAGATGTCTCCCAATTTTGGTAGCAAATCCATAAATCCGACCAAGGACAACACCGCACGCCATGGCCGGGCTATCGCAAGCCTCAGCGAACAGCAGCAGCGTGCGCGGTTGGAATTGAAACATGCTGGAACCGCACTCAACCACCAAGAGTACGATTTGGTGATTCAAGACCCCTCAAACTCTGGGATGTGTATGTTGTTTTTTTTGGTGGGATCTTTGTACTATGATAAATCACATTTATCTAGGTAGTGGTTTCAATTGTTTTTTTTCACCCCGATTCCTGCGGAAATGATCCAATTTGACTTGCACATGTTTTTCGAATGGGTTGGTTCAACCACCAACTATATAGTAGGATTTGGTGATTCAAGACCTCTTATCTTAAATGTTCCTCTATTGTCATTCCAATAGATTTTCTCATTGAGTTTTTCATTCGTGTACTGACAAAATGAAAAACTGGCAAATACACGACCAACAATTGCAGAAGGGAGATGTGGGTCACAGTAAGGTGACCTTTCTTAAATTGACCTTTTTGTTGAAGCTTTGATGAAGGTGACTTGTTTGAAACATCTCCATGCTGCTGTTCTTTATTGATGATCTAGGTGGTGGTTTCAAATATTTTGGAATTTTCACCCCTATTATTTGGGCAATATTTCCAATTTGACTAGTATTTTTCAGATGGGTTGAAACCACCAACTTGTGATGGTGGAAGTCCCTGCCGAACACCGCCATGCAGAACTGGCCCGCAGCCCGCTACGCCAGCATGCTCGTTTGATCCACAAGTGGGGCCTGAGTTTGTTTTTGTCACGCCGGTTCTGTCCAGCGCCAGACAACACAGAATTTCTGGCTGAGACTTGGGAACTGGAAGGGGTGCTGTACGGCTGGCGTATTTTCGCCGCAGTTCACAAAATCAGCCGTCGTGCCGTGACAGACCCAAATTCAGATGCAGACTCGGAGGAAGGGAATGCCCTGGAAGGAATTTACGGCGCCACCAAATGTTTGAACGATTTCACGACCTCACCAGAGCAGGGCCCCTTCAAATTTGGATGAAGTTGTAAGAGGGAGCCTTCCAAAGTAATCTGAATTCAAGTTGGCAATTTATACTGTTTGTATACGTTATCCATGTTGATGAATTTTGGTGGAAGTTTTACACTGAAGTTGAAATGAACTTTAGGATGAGGTTTAAATTTTCAATGGTGGTGTCACAAGTCGATTTTTGGAAGATGTTTCAAATGAAATGCTTGAAATTGACTCCCCTGAAAAGAAAAAAAACTGAAACATTTTCCATGGTCCCGAACTTCAGGTGACGACTTCGTTTCTTACTTTTTTGTTAGGGAAGAGCTATCCGATGTTGACTTAGGCCACCGGGAATCACGAACATTCTGCAGTTTTGGGGGTAAACTCTCAGATGGATCCAGTTTAGAGTGGTAATCTCTTGATAGGCCCAGGGACGTTTCTTTAATTCACAACGAGATGACAATCCGTACGAAGGAGGTCGATGTTTGGCTGACTTCTTCGTTTCATGTTTATATATTCATATTTGCGTAATTAATTTCATATCATATACTTCTTATTTACTCCCTTTCCCTTGTTTTTTGATTTTGCAGCGAGTTTGTAGTGGCAACGGGGTCGGCTGTGACCCTACCTCCTCGGAGTCGGTTGTGACCCTACCTCTGTGTGGAGGGTAGGGTCGCAGCTGACCCTGTAACATGTAGGGCAAGACAATTGCGTGGCAGGCGCAG
>Ga0126337_10001610_pt1 | contig 13807 bp, 5 predicted proteins | sample DipCmetagenome_FD_92527 | JGI IMG/M metagenome (GOLD analysis project Ga0126337, IMG submission 92527) | Coral microbial communities from La Bocana,Puerto Morelos, Mexico - Diploria C A metagenome | ecosystem: Host-associated > Invertebrates > Cnidaria > Coral | place: La Bocana,Puerto Morelos... | reverse complement strand
GAAGACGAGACCAAAAGGTTGTTATTAGTTCTGGTAACCCGTTTACAGGGAAATGCTTCATTTTATTTAATCGTGCACTTGCTTTTTCGTAAATACAGGCCTTGGATAGTGGATTGAATAATGCACAGTAATATGTTAGGAAAGCGATCGACTGTGAGGACGTAATTTGAGTGAACTCATAATATGTGAGGTGAGAAAACGCCCTTCGGAGTAAAATGGGTTCAATAGACTCTTTGCCTTGTTGTCCGCAAGGTTACAACATGTTTGCTTGTTCGATCAGTCGCAGCTAGATCATTCAGTCTGTGTGAGTGCTATCATTGCTCTGAGGAAAAATTTAATACCTTACGTAATGAAGTAAAAAATCACTTTTATATGGAAACTAATTTACAAATGTGATTAGCAAAATCGGTCAGCAACTTTAATTAGGGCCGCCGAGACTTAAATTAGGCCCATAACAATTCGTTGTGCAAGAATTAAACTCTTCAGTGCATGATTAAATAAAGTATTTGTCCAAATCATTATTTATCATGTAGTCTATCGGGCTAGTTGTATGACGCAAAGGATTTCCATAACAAGATAATGATCTTTTTCTGTAGATATGGCCTTTTGTGTGACGCAGAGGATTTTCCATAATTCGATCATTTCTTTTACTGAAGGATTTTGCGGCTATAATTTCGCAAGTACGATTATAATTTACTATTGTCCCAGGTTGTTTAATTTAGGATTTATTATATTAGGAAAAACTTTTGAAAATGTAAGCTGACAACTTCGATCAGTCCTATTAGACTTATAGTATAGTGGTAGGAGCCGAGTTGAAGAACCGACCTTTTTGGCCGACAGCAGAGCGAGATCTATGCGTTTATTTTCAGCAGCTCTATGCGGTCAAGCTTTTGTATATTTTTTGTCTTTTTTTTCCATTTGCGCGAAGAATTATTCATATCAGGCTTTAGCTGCCCAGCCAATGTCAACAGCTTAATAAAGTTTATTGGCAGTTTGATCATGTTATTTGACATAGTCAGGATTTGCAGAAAGAGTACGCGCCAAAAATTAAAATAAAAAAGCGCTTTATTTGAAACACGGAGTTATCATTTCGCTCCCGGTTCTACACTAGAAATACTTTTTAAATTCATATTTCAATGCCAGTACTATGTTCTATCACAAATTGAGAATGCTAACCTCGAAAGTTTCTGTTGTTAACAACGTAAATTGTTTGTTTCTTCAGAAAACGATACGCGTTGAACATTACATGAGGTTTGCCTCGTTATACATATGGCCTCTAAACCTGGAATGTTTACAGTAGGCTTGTTACATGAGGTTTGCCTTGCTTTGAAGATGGTATTTAGATTCAGCAATGTTTATGGGACGTTATCCAGGAAGAATAAAAAAGAAAATCTTCTTAAATTTCCTTAGCGGTAGTTTTCTCGTATGCTCGAAAACCTAATATTTGTTAAACTTTCAGAGTACTTTGCGCGGCTTATAGTTATCTCAATCTGCTTTCAACAGGGTATGGTTTAAGCCGAAGACCTGTCTGTGTCTTGTGATTACTATTTCGTCATGAAAGAAAGATATACAAACGTAGTTAAAGTAGAAAATAAATCGACTAATACTGAACAGAGTATGTCAATCAAATTTAACGAAACGCCAATTTCACAACAAACAAAGTGTATCTTTTGCATATCATAGGGAAAAAATTTAGTTGTAGTTGAGAATATCGTCTCAAAGCATCGGTTTTTTTCCAATTAATGAATGACGCTACCTGCTTCTTAAGAGCATTGCTTTTAAATAATAATGACCTGATGTACTGGGTTAGATTTGCAAAAAAAAAAAAAAAAAGAGTTTGTTAAAAAATGGAACAAAACAGCTTTAGTAGAGAGAAAGGCGGTGGTCGTGAATCAACGCACGACTATCGCCATGCAGGATTCAAAGTTTTAACTTTGAAGAAAAACAGGCTGCATAGCTAAACCCTTTGAGCTGAGAAGGAATGCAAACTTCAGTGTTATCACAAGCAAAGTTGGCGTTTTCTCGAGTTGGCGGGCAGCCCCGGGTCAGCGAAGGTTACTGAAAATAAAGCTGGAATGAGATTATCGAATGCGATAAAAATCACGACTATAAGTATAAGAGGATTATCGACTGACATGAATTGCGTCTATTACATCAACACACATTCTATTGATTGTAAATTAAATGAGACAAAACTTATTTGCAAACTGTACAGATCGATAGAACGGATTTAGTTATATTATCGGTCGTAACAGATATGCCTTAAGGATTCGCTCGGTTCTTTGGTGCACAAACTCACCTAAGGCGTAACGTGTCTTTTTCTCGTCTTGTCTGAGAGCAGAAAGATTTCAAGACATGTTTATTTCTGCATCTGTGTTCTCCTAAATATAGTTTAGCAGGAAGCCATCGTCTATTTATCACAGAAAATAAAACAACATTTTAATCCAAATAGCAACAAAACGGCGACAAAAATTTAATTTCGAGTGGCTATGTCTTTGAACGCGATGTTTCTACAGACAGTCTACGAGATGTGTTGTTCTCGATATCTTTTGCACAAACTTAAGACGGGCCTAGTTTCATTTTTTGTTCGGTTCTGTTTTTAGCCAAACCCATAACAATTAAACAGAAACTATTACCAAGAAGTTCAAATCAATGTACCATATATATTTATACGTGAGGACTCCACTCTTAGAAATGTTTAGTTAAGTCTGCTTCGTTGATACAAAAATGTAATTGTTTTCGACGAGTTTCGATTTATTGCGAACATCAACCAAAAACGAGTTCAATTTTGTAACGTAGAGCTAGATTAGTCTATTTAAATGTATATATTCGTTACTGAATACACATACAATACATTTGCTTGAACAGTCAGTAAAAACACAAATGTTAGCTATTGACTACCAGACAACAGAAATATGTAAATACTGACTTAGAAAAATAATTCTGAAAAGCTTGATGTGTCTTTCATCCGCAAAACATTGTACATATTTGTGATAGTTAAAATGCCCAGAACTTTGACATCATGCATGTTAATCTGTGGTAGTAGCTATTCCTGTATTTGTCTTCATCGATTCTGTATTTTGTGCAACATCAAGCCTTAATCCAAAATATCAAGGTCCAGCGTCATTTCACAGCGTGTACATTCGTAAATCTCAAGTAATTAAAATGCTTGTGCGGAACGGGATAACAGTTCATTCTATACAAAGTCACGACTAGAGAACACCTACAAGAACTTCTATTTGATATGGTGACTAAAATTATTTTACGAATAAACCCCGAACCTGTGTTTTTAAAAAGAGTACACTTTTGTGTGTTGAAAATTTGTAAACACAATATACAATTAAAATACAATTATATGTTCGTAACAAAAAAAAACCGTATTTAACTCTTACTTAACCGAAAGGGCAAAATAAGCTAAAATGCAACAAAACTAGCAGTAGTCACTGATATGTTTGACGCTAATAACAATCCTGCAAGAAATTATGTGCGTCCTATTAGGCTGTAATGCCTGCAGATTGCCTCCAAAATTACTTTAATACCACTGAACCAGACACCAAATACATTCGAAAAAATACTGGTCATATGCTATAAAAAATATTTACAAGAATATTTCACACTAGAATCGGCAGAAATATAATTCAGCCTCGGCCGTAAAAAAAACAATATTCTTATCAAAAAGAGGGATATTATTTACGATTGGCAAGTTTGGTTAACAACGAATCCCAAAATTAAATATAGGATGTAGGCCCGAACAACCTTCATCGCATCGATTTGCCGCGTGATACTTTGACGACAAGCCTGCTTTCTTCTGGAAACGTATTAGTAAAAACAAAGGAGAACTGAAGCCCCAGCCAAATCTAAACTAATCTGTAAAAAAATTAAGTGATCGATCTTCCAAAGATATTTTGCCAACAATCAACAGCGACGAGAATAAGCTATGTGGAATTTGACGAGTTGATGTGGAGTTGAATAGTTGAGGAGACCCAAGTAAGGGAAGTCCGCAGTGGAAATGACTGAAGACTCGGAACTGTTAAATTGACTCAGCACTTTTAATGGCGGACGTTAGATACCTCAGTTTCTCCACTAATGTGGCCGGGGTTTGATTCCAATCAAGTGCCATATGTGAGTAGAGTTTGTTGTTGGTTCTCGCCTACCCTCCGAGGGTTTTTCTCCGTGTTCTCCGGGTTTCCTCCCTCCACAGAAACCAGCATCTCCGAATTCCAATTCGCCCAGGATAGAGGACTGTATGACAACCAGCTAAGGCTGATTTGGCTTCTTCTCTTAATGTTGTAATTTATTGTACACAAAATCGGTTTCTATCTTCCACTGAAACACCCTAACAAAAGTTGACTTGCTAATATCATATGGCATTTAGAAAATCACGTACAAATGATTTAGGCGTTTGTTCCTATAAAGATCAGGGTAACTCGTGCATAACTGCAGTAATCAATTTGTTCGTTTTATTTGTGACAAACCTGTCTGTCGCTGCTACCTTAAGAAGATGAATAGAGGTGATTCATCTAAAAGAGTCGCCATACCTCTCTTACAAACACTTTTGCTAGTTTTACCTAGGCACGCTTTTGCGATAGTTTCCATAGTTTCCGTTTCTTTGGTTTCTGTGTTGTACGCTTTATTCATATACATATCTGAATTAAATGGAAGTTTGGTGTGTGTCTCTATTTACTTTAGCGATGAGGTGTTAGCAGTGCAGCAATTGTGGAATTTTCTAACTTAAGCAGATCTAAATGTTTGAGGCAGGCGACAGTAATCCTTGTAGTTAACCGCATTCCTCAGTGAAATAAATAATGCTGATGCTGCAATTGATATTTTTTTCTGCGATTGAAATACCTTTACTGAAATTGCAATGTTTCGTCCGTTTGTTTTATCGCTAACAAGGTTGCAATCTCGAATTGATCAAAATATGGCACATAGATAGCAGTAACTGACCTTTGGGGTTACAAATGTTGTCAAGATGTGCTTTCGAGATGACGCTATGCGCTTTGAAATAAGATTCGAACTATGATGGTTTGTATTGGCAAGTTATTTTATCTTTCAGTCGATTCATCAACGTGCAATAGCTAAGATACAAGTTCAGGAAGGCTCTAAAATATGAATGCAATATTAGCAAGCAAAATTAGTTGGTTTGACTTCTTGTATGAGAAAACAGACACACCAGTGAATCTTTTAATAGCGTTCTCATTTTTGCATCAAGGCAACTCAAAAGGATACTTTTTTCAAAGTAAACTTCACTTTAGCAAACTGTTTGTTCTGTATAACGAATCAATAAATGTGTAGTTTTAAATTCAGTCCTGTGAGCCGATAATTGAAAGGGTTGTGCTCTATGTATATGCTGATGTCTGATCTCACCCATAGTTCACTTGCTTGTAAAGCGCATTTGAATCGATAGAAAATGCGCTATATAAATTCATTATAATAATTAAAAAAAATATGTTGTTGACTATGCCGATCTTTTCTAGCTGAGATATCCCAGCGTTAGATGTACACAGAGTAGCTTGAGGGTATAACTCTTGAAACCAGTTATCAGCAGTACTTAACCCAGAAATTTAGAAACTTGTCTCCTTATATATTGTTGAGGGACTCACGCATTTTCTTCATGGAAAGTCTGGTCTTTTCTAGATTTGGCAGTAATTTTAACTACTTTTTAAACTCAAGTATTTAAAATATGTTCATGCTTAACTGATTGTACATGATTTTGAAGTCTTTCGGACTTAATAAGTCATATTGGACGCACTACTTAGGCGAATTCCTCAGAAATATTTTGCGGGCAAACCTGTGTAGTGTGTTTTGTCGCACTGAGACAGCATGGCAGCAAAAACGCTTAGGTGTCGAATTTTGAGAACTTTCAACCTCGCTGGTTTGATGTCGATGTCTGTTTGCAAGTTTTAGGTGAATTTAACCCGTTGAAGAGCATAAATTTAAGGTGGGACGAAGCTGTGACTACAAAGTAATTAAACTCATTTAATCTTGATACACTAGATCTATAATAATCAATATCGTGTTAATACTCTTATCTGTGTCTATAGGGAGCACTGAGTATGCGTGCTGTACAGCATGGGCAATTTGTCAAGCTTGAAAAAAATAATGGAGGATAATCTTTTCGCATATTTCCTTTCTTTTGAACTTTTATCGCGGATTCTGTTGAAGGCTAACCTTAGAGATCTTATGAGTTCTTGAAAACCTTCTAATATCTCAGGAAATATCTCGAGATATAGACTTCATCCGGAGTAAATCTTCATCTGGAGTAAATCTTCATCTGGAGTAAATCTTCACCTGGAGTAAATCTTTACCTGGAAACTGATTGATACTGAAAATAAGGAGGCGACGTTTTCAGCCATTAATCCATATAAACTTAGAGCCGAGTCTCTTTAGTCCTGCTGTGTAGGAAAATTGTTTTCAAAGCAAAAGAAAAAAACAGTAATTGTACGCGTGATTGCACAATTTATATTGACAATTGAAAAACCCTATCGTGATCTGTCTGATGTGAAATCCTCTCCCGAAACACGCAGGATTTAAACAACAGAAGAGGGTCAAACATTTGTCTTATCGACTGCGCGACATTTATGGTAGCCGAAACAACGAGAACAAACGTCAGCTGCCCCACTCCTGACCCCTGAAGATAATTCAGTTCATATTTACAGTTATTCCAATAATCCGGCTTAATACCTAGGGTTGAGAAGCGATCAAAGTTAATCCATAGGTAATCTATGTTTACTTGTTCTCATTCGCGCACTCCAAACTGGGCTTTGTCACGCTAATTTGGATGATTATGTGACATAAATCTTACTGGTCCCAAATTTTTTTGAAATGGTTTTGCGATGGTTTGGAACTGGTATGAAGAACCGAAAGATGTGCAATGCATCCTAGAGGTACCGGCAACGGTAGGGAAATTGTCTGTAACTGGCTGCAAGTCTAGCTTGATTTATGCTTGGCCCCGACGGAGATCAACTAAAGGTCAATTTTTTATGAGCATGTGGTCGATAATTCGCAGAAATCCTCTTTCATTGCAGAACAGAGATCTCATAATTGAGTGAATGTCACATTTGAAGTCGAGCGGTTCAATACTCCAGAATTGGCTAAAAATAGAATAGCCTGGCATAGTAGGAATGTTGCGTAGGCTTGAAACGAAATTCACCAAGCAAATTTTCATCGCATATGTAACGTGAAATAAATGCGCGTTTTGGTTCCAAGTTTATATCCATCTCAAGAGGTCTTTTAACGGAAGAATTGTCCCAAGTGGTGTCTTGAAATATATAGTCAACGCATGCACGTTTCCGCTCTCACTGTGAGAGGAAATATCCCTTGGTTAGACAAAAACGACATGCGAAGGCAGACTTACACTGAATGCTATAACCGCCAAGCTATGTATTCATATCTACTCTCAAGTCAGTTGATAAGTCATATCTCTATTTTTTTAATTGGCTACTACTTTTAAATCTTGGAACAAAAAAATTGTCTTTTCTTGTGTATAATTTTGATTTAAAGTTAAGCCTTCCTCAAAAGGCTAGAGCTCTGATCGACAAGGTGTAATGGGAAAGGCTTTGCAAAGTGTGTTCAATTCTTTGATTCGTTGCAAATTGACAGGAAAATGGTAGTTTTAAGTAGTAAGTCCTGTAGCCCCTTTTTCTGACTGCTAGTTGCACATGCGGTGATATTCCTCGTTTCGTGAGCCAGAAATTCGTTTCTGTTTTGTACAACTTGTCACGGAAATGGTTTTGTTACAAAGAGGTGTGTAGATTACTTTTAGCTGTCTTATGAAAAGAGAGAAGGGTAGGGCATTTCAGAAGGAATTACCTGGATGTAAGGATACATATCATGTCGGTTCCTTTCTGAAGTAATATCTAAACGAATTAAGGGAATTAAAGGACTCTATCATATTAATTCCTTTTGCAAAATTTTTGGATTTCAATTGAGCTAATAATACGTTGAACAAAAGAAGAATAAAAGCAGTTAACTGATGATCGAAAGAAAATCACTTCTAAGCGTAAAAAAATATTTTGAACCTACTTTGAATTGGCAGTTTAACATACTTAACCGGTTCTTCCTCGTTTCAAATACCTGTGTTTTAGTTTTAATTTTTTTGTGTTTTACTAATTTAGCCACTCAGGGTATTGACAGAACTTACAATCGTTCTAAAGGCAACCTGTATGTGGGAAATATTTTATTACTAAAATCCACGATGTGAGCATTTACGAGTTGTTTTGGCAATACTCAAGCTTGATATTTTTTTTTCGAAATCTTAAAGTGTAGATGTAGCTTTCTTTTACATCGAAATTGGTTTCGCTCTCAAAACGTCTCTGAGAGATTATTTAGTGGATATCAATTTATTTGGACTTTTCTGCCAGCAACTTATTTCGGCTCCAGCAAATATCGATGCGAAATCAAGCATGGAGGTAAAAATAACGACAACGACTACAACAGTAACAACTGATGAATCGAAATTCTCTTATCTGGAAATTATCTTTTTTTGGTGTAATAGGAAACAAGTGGAGCTCAGTAAGGAGAATTTCATTTGCATACTGACACCTGGGCGTGAGCTAGCCAATTAAACAGGTCCCCCGCAACCCCTATCAAACACTGATGTTCGAAGACAGAGATGCGATTTTTCACTGTAAAGCGCTTGTGTGCAATTCGTCTGGAGCCGTTGTGTCTAGACACTGCATTTCCCGTTCGTGCTGCCGAAGTCAGGAAACCCACAGTAAAGAGATATAACCATTCACAACAAGACGCAAATTTCCGGTGTGCCGTTCGCAAAGGTTAGCGCAATCCCTTTCATGTCGGGTTAAATTTGCCTGCGTTGACATGTGCCCAAAAAGGGTGTGGCTAAAGGTTCCTTTTTTCACCTCTTTCGTTTAGTTCCGCTTTACTGAACACGCAGATGTGCAAATGGACAAATTTAAAAAAAAGGAAATGAATTTCGGAAATTTCACTATTTTCATCGAAATGAGTTGCGTGTTTTTCTTTCGGACTTCGACAGTTGTCGTGCATGCAAGTGATTTACATTTCGTTTTTCACAAAGGTCGTACAATTTAAAAGAATGCTACACTATTTTTCTTCTCTTCCCATCATCCCCGTTGATTGCAATGTATTTATTTTAATGTTTAAATACCGCTGGGAAGTTGATAGCACATAAATGTAGCACATCAAGAAGATATTCATTCGTTGATGATTTAGGTGTATGTTGTTGAGCTAGTTTTATAAGGAATTCATTAATAGCTTTTTCTGTGAAGCTTGTATTTGTGTCTTCTTGATTACGTAAGCACTGTCTGTGAATCGCTAGTTTTATTAAAAGACAATTGAATCTCTGTCCAGAGCTTTAGTAGTGTAAGGTTGTTGGCCTTTGAAAATGTTGCTTTTCAAATAACCCACGATTTTAGCGAAACTAAAAGCCGCATACAGAAAGAACGTGGTAAAATATCACAGCAGGGGGCGTTCGTAGTTGTGTTTTGAATAGCTGGTATGTACCCTTTCACTCTTAAAAATTCTAAAATTCTAAAATTGCATCCAGTATCCCAAATAGTGAATGCTCACTGCGGAATTCCCTAACGAACTATTTACACCTATCGAAACCTGTAGTCAAAAGTGATCAACTTAAACAAATTAATATGTGCATGTAGGCTCCGAGAAAGTTACCGCCAACTCATCAAAATAGAGAGGAACAGTATTTCTAAAGGCTCTTCACATCTCGGTTTTACATATCTCGACTCGCACATCTTTACTTCGTAAACAATTCGATGGGAGAAGTCAGTCTTGCCCGGTTACCGAGATCACGGTTTTTGTAACCGAGATTAAATTCATCCATATGAAGACTACTACGGGTGACCAGGCGATACTTTTTTGACAAAATAGCTTTGCTTTGGCATAATAGCAAATGGCGTAATTTTTGCCTTGCATGTGTTTCCACTTCAGCAGCATGCGAATTAGTTTTTTGAGTAAAGGTACTAGAGTTCACAAAGCCACGACACTCGCGAACAATACAAGTTTATGTCCCACTGTTTTGTTTTTGTTTGTTGGAGTTTATCCCGGTCGATCGGGCTGAAATTTCCCATATCAACAGACAACAAAATTCGTCCCTGTTACCGGGCTCATATGAAGAGGCTCTGCTGGTCAGTCTCTAGTTGAAAATAAAAGACAGTTGGCTTCGTAGCCCTGACTGGCTTGGTATGATAAGTCACGACAAGTCACGGATGGATGGGGAGGGCTATACCATATGTGCAGCTACATCGGGATTGGGTTGTATGTCTGATAGGGGCACTTTTGTTTGTGTTCTAAGCATGAAGGGTATACCGTTCTGTTCAATGTTCAAAGTATGCCTGTTTCACATTATTGAGCGCATGGTTTGCGACTGAACGCAAAGGAAAATACAGTGGTTCCTGTTGTTCCGTTTTCCCACCCAACACAATTTCTCAGCACATCTGTCGCTGTGATGGGACTACTCTATTGACCGTTGTCATCAGCTGGCACACGATACGCGCTTAGTTAGCAACTGTTTAATCATCGCACGCTTACATTTGTTATCACAAGATAGATAATATTGTGCCTAAAATAGACGAAAATAATTAAATAGCAATCTAATACTCGCACGATTCATTTTGTACTTTTACTTTAACCGATAATGAAGTGCTGTCATCGAAGCTCTTCAGCTTTCTATTAGAAATAACTTTCTATTCCCTGAAGCCGAATCTCTACAAAAAAATATAACCTTTTCAATCCTTAAGTGATCACAATGTTGCCTCTCTCTACAGTTTCAATGCACTGCCATATGGTAACGTGATGAGAATGACCGAAGAAGTGTTATTTGTTTTGACATGCGTTCTTAAAATGTACCGTCAAATTCACGGAACAAATATCCAAGAGAAATGTCTTCAACTAAATAAAAAGAAGTCATATGTTTTACTAGAAATCGTTCATGGTGCCACCTAAAAATTGTTCAAGAGTGCCAATTAATGTGGGCTATTATTTTCATGCTGTGTTTAAAAAGTCTCAAACGTCTTTCATAGGTGTGGTTCCAGAACCGAAGAGCCAAATGGCGCAAGCGTGAACGCTTTGCCCCAGTCCCCGTACCAGTACGATCAATCACCATGGCACCCATCTACGACCGCCATCCCCAGGCGCCAGGTTGGTCTCGCCCGTCTAACAGTTGTATGAACCCGTCGGGGCATGGGCCGGGGCCTTTGGCACATCACATGCCTGTACCAAGCTACGGACCTGTGGTGCACGTGCACCACCCTTTACCGCCAAACAGGCATTCACCAAGGTCTCCGTCTCCAGAATCCCCTCCCCACTGTGCTAAAGTCGGTGCTATGACAACCTCAAGTTCCGGAATGAGGCGGTCGCCCATTGCTCATCCAAACGTCACCATTTCGCAACACGGTCATTCCAAGCAGCTTCCGCCTTGTGCCCATGCTCCGCCGCAACGTGGAAATCACTCTCCCGCTGATGGCTGCCACGGTTCGCCTGGATCCATGCCATCACAAAATTTCTGCGACGAACGAGAGCCTTCGTTACAGTGTCCTCAGCGGCATACCTCAAGCATTGCAGCACTGAGAATGAAGGCGAAAGAGCACGTCGTGGTAGTCGACATGGCGAGAACGCATAATGGAAGAGCAGAAGTGTAACAGGAATCTCTTTGGCGATGGGGAACGTGGTCACTGTGTAACTAGAATAATTCTAATTAAGGAAAACGTTTTGTAACCGAACATTTTCCTTGAAGTGGAAGGGCATGTGAGTTTGGTGTTTGTTGCCTTTTTTTAAAGTTCCAACCTTGAAATAGTCTGGTAATCTGGAAATCAAAGCTGCATGCATTCCTGGAAAAATTCAAGTGCGAGGAACGCGAAAATAAAAATTTACCTCACTTTCATATATAAAAAAAAGTTTCTGCAGTGAACTAGGTTCAAATTTAATGGGTCTGTTTTCACTATTAGTGTGTTTCTGAAGCCTCCCTAAACATCATTCTGTTTTAAGGTCAAATTTTCTTTGTGTTACAAAATCGGCCAAAATTGATCTTTAATTGAATTTGTTTTGCTGTAGTTGAGTCCCTAGTCTGTTTTCATGATCCATCTATGTCAGACCTGTTTGCACTCTCAGTGTTGTCATGGCGACCGCACGGTGGTCCCTTGACCTCCTGATCAACCATTGACTGTCAAGAGTCATGCTAAAAATAGAGGAAGGCTTAAAATCTTCTACCATCCACCGATCGACCTTGAATTATGAGCCCCTGCGGTTATAAATTATTGCGGAAGTGGAAGGGGCAAAGATGGGAGGAGAGGGTTGGGAAGGCATTTAGTTAATGAAGCTGCTTGCAACGATGCGTTTTCTAAACTTTTTGAGGTTTGGTATTAGTGTATTCAAAACATTATGACTTTTTGTGGTAAATGGTGAAGCGATTCGTGAACAAGCAGTTTCTTTCATCTCTTATTTGCCGGGTGCTTTATGTCTTGTCACGCCGTCTCCAGCCAATATTCAACGACTATGTGACAAGAAAAAGTAACGCAATGTTCTAGTTTGCTTTTCAAATTTCTTTTTCTACCAACTTTATTTTATTTATTTAAAGCATTTGCCAATATTCAATGAATATCATTGCCATCCAAATAATCTTCTCTTTTGGGTACAGCCATCCGACATAACGACAGGCTTCAGTGGTTTTGTTAATAATTATAAAAAACCGTAGTCGAGTTGTTAAAAATCGCAGCTAAAAGTTGTTCCGTTGTAAACGTTGGCGTAAAATGTTGGTTTCTGCCAGTTCTTTTAATGGCATGTAAGGAGATATTATAATTAAGTTTTGTTACTGGCAGAAGTAAAATAACATGCACTTAATCGTCTCGTTTTCCACAAAAATGTTAATAATTGTGTGTAATACTTTTTCACGAGCATTTTGTATTTTGATGTTGTCTTTTTATGAAATGTTTGTAATTATTTTATGCTCGGAAGCTGGGTTTTTTAGATGTTTGATTAGGATACTTTTCATTAAACTTACATGCATTGTGTAGTACCATAGCTTAATCCGTGTCATATTAACGTGCTACTCGATTTTTTTGTTACATTTTGACGGCTTCGCAGCCAATCACATCTCTATCCTGTTCCGTCCAGTTTAAACTTCCCCGCTTCCCCGGAATGGGGAAACTCAAAAGAAAGCTGTCAAAATGCGATATCAACATTTTAATATCAAGTTGTAACTAAAGGCGCGTTTTTCTTACCAATCCGATCAATGCGTTTGTTTCCTTATATGATTCGGAATGTGAGAAAATGTGTGTTTAAATATTTGTGGTGTAAATTGTAGCTTGTTTTAATGAATACAATGTTATTTAATTTTCAAGTTGCATTCTTAGAATCCTACGTAAGACCTCTTGTACTGTTTTCTGGCAAGTGTACGTTGTAATAAAAAATCTGGTTCAGAAATGAACACTTGGTTTGCATGGCAACATCTGAGAACTTTGATCACTTTCTATGGTGTTGGTGGCTTGCCAGATGTAACTGAAAATACAGGGAAAACCATTAGTTAATCATTCGACCGTTTCATAACAGAAAAAAGTAGACTATCGTATTCTCGGCATTGGACTGGACCTAGCTTGCTACTTACGTTAAGGCGTGGAGGCGTGGAAACCACCAGAAGTTCGGGTAACAAGTAAGCAAAAACCTGTTACCAAGATTATTCCGTAGGAATGTGATCTATTTATTTTTTTCTTGGCTTGTGAGCGGGCGGAATTCTCTAAATCCTGCAATCTGATTGGTTCCGGGAGCGGGCGGAAATTTTCGATCTTGCCCGCTCACGGAGCGATTCCGCCCGGCT
>Ga0126337_10001609_pt1 | contig 13814 bp, 9 predicted proteins | sample DipCmetagenome_FD_92527 | JGI IMG/M metagenome (GOLD analysis project Ga0126337, IMG submission 92527) | Coral microbial communities from La Bocana,Puerto Morelos, Mexico - Diploria C A metagenome | ecosystem: Host-associated > Invertebrates > Cnidaria > Coral | place: La Bocana,Puerto Morelos... | reverse complement strand
TCCTACCCTGCTGTAAGCATGCGAGTGGTCATCAAAAATGTTGTGAGTAATTTGTATACCGATTTGAACAAACCAGAGACGTAGTACAAATTAATAAATAAAGATGACATCTCTCAAATCAGTTCAATACATCTCAGTTACACTTTGCCTCTACCTCGTCGCCCTGGCAAGGCTGGACATCTTGTGGACGTCCATTCTCGTTTCGCCCTGGTCGCCAGTAGACCCAGAAAGTGTCATTCATTTCGGACAGTCCGACCGAACGAGCTCGTCTCCTTCGTAAGGGTGGAATGATCTGCAGTCTTGATAGGATATTTTGCGCTTGTTCTTGTTGTTCTTCTCGTGAAAAAAGTTCCTCACAGCCAGCAGCAGGACAAGATGGGTGAATCAACCGACTCGATGCGCTACCCATGATGGTCACGATGATTTATCACAACTGTTCTCTGTCGCGTTGAGATGTGAGCCTTAGCCGTGTTTAAGATAATCCAAATGTAGCTCTGTCGTCAAAACAGTACCACTCCCTTCTCACCTTTGTGTGGCTTCGTTGTTGCCCAGTTCCTAAGCCTCAATATTTCGTCGCGGTTATTTTTTCTTCGGGTGACGTGGTCCGGGGCGAAAATTGTGACGTAGCCAAAAATCCCAAAAGTGAGACAATTTTCTCTCACTGGGTATTTCATTTCTGGGAGAGTGAGCGCTGACGAAAAGCAGTTTAAACTCCCCGCTTTTAGTTAAATGTTAAGCGGGTCACGTGGATCCAAACGGACATTGTCGAGGCGGAAGCATCGGTGCTTTCAATCCACAGGCAAATACTGATTACGCAAAAAAGTTCAGCCTTTCATGCCACTCCCTTCTCGCCTGTGTGTGGCTTCTTTAGAGGGCGGCTCATCTCTCTCATAAATAAATAAGCCAAATACAATCTGACGATGACGCGGAAATTCAGTAGAAGGCGCTTTGTGATCCTGTTCCTTTTGTCGTTAGTTATTTTGTCTTACTCATTTTCTTACATAGCAATTCCTTGAGGCACCTTTCCTTCAAGGCGAAATAGCAAAATACAAATGCAAATTGCAACGCGTAGACTATGGAAAGGAAAGTCTCCAGAAACCACGATCCTTTTCATAAAAAAAACAACAAAAAACAAACAAAAGAAAAGAATTCGAGGCCTCAGGGAGAAACTGGAAGACGAGACAGCATTACGTACAGCGGTTTCTCTCGCTGCGCATTTGCACAAACTGTTATGGTGAACTTGAACACATGCTCACGAGCTAACTGAAACTTTAGTTTTCGGTTTCTGATTTCGTCCAAAGCATTGAGCGCTTGGTAACCGCTGACCACAAACACCAAGGCTTTGGGGACGAGAAAAATATACAACAACGTAACATGTAGAGCATTTAACACCGGGCTTAGAAATAGCTGAAAGAAAAGGGCCATGCGATAAACTTAGAAAACCTAGATCTAGATGTCGTACAAGAGATCTATAACGAGATTAAGAAAGCCCAACTATCATGGTAACCGAGGACAACAGACAAGGGTGGAGATTGAAAGCCAGTGCCAGGCCCCAACATTCAAACAAAACCGTGGTTTTGAACTTCCGGTCCTGGAGCGGGACGTTTTTACACATGGTTTCGGTCATGAAAAACCACGTGACATTGGACAGTTTTCACCGTTCGAAACAAAATATTTTGATTCTGCCTAGTGACGTACTCTCTTGGTGTTTGTAAAATTAATAGTGCGTGGCACAAAACCAATTTGAAATAGTGAACGATGTGAACAAGGACTTAACTTTTGTATGGTCAGAAAGTCGATTGGCGAAGGAATCGACGACTGTCAAACAGGCAATATTTTCATTTTGGCTTTAATTGAATTCTCTGTACAAAAATATTATTATAATCCCCCCCTCCCCGGGTTTTCTTATAGACAGATTTGCTGCACAGATTTGGCTGCACAGCTAAAAAATAGCAAAAAAAATCGAGCTGGTGTCCTATTTTTGAAACGTAAAAAAAGAATCCCAGAAGCCATTGCCAACCCCTGAAAATCAACCTACAGACGAAAAACACGTCCCAGAAAATTATCCACCACCCCCTATGAAAAAATGAATGGTCTCTCCTATACTACCGTCCCTAGCCACAACGGCCTTTCATTAATAGCAAAGCTGTGGATGGTGCACTTGAACTGCAACATCGTCTCTTACACAAGTCTATGCGTTTGATATCTCGTGCAGTTCTTCAAACAAGGAATGGGAAATGATGACGCTAATGAAGAGGATGTGCTTATGTCGATGACGAAAGACGGTGATAACCACGACGACGATGACAATGACGATGACTATGATGACCATGACGACGATGATAACGAACGGCGACGACGATGACGTCGACGACTATGAGTATAACGACAGAAACCAATGTTGTATATCTTGTGTTGAAACACGTAGCTCAAAACCTTCACGAGCCACGAGTGCCTTGACGTTTAGCATTCTATCAAAAAGGGTCTGAGGGTGCGTTTCTTTAAGAATATCCAAGATTGGATTCAAAACTCCAGAAAAGGATTTTGCGTTTCTTTACTAAAGAGATCAATCCAAGATCACTGGGATCAGAGTGCATCAAAGGAACCGAAGAATCCGCTCTGGGCAAGGATTCTTCACAAGAAAATTGAAAGTGCGTTCCTTTTGTTGTTATTATTGCACATCGAGTTTTAGTTATGGTTGCTTCTTAACAGGACACAATTTCTCGTCGCTGGCTTGAATATTCGCTCATATTCCCACTGCTGCTTCCACTGCTTCCCAGTAATGAATATCCATTGGCAACGGACTGTTCATATCACTACAGAACATGGCACACTAGAAGATAAACAGATGAAAATCGATTCATGTAGGAAAAACAAATAAATCACTGTTATATGCGCTTGCTGATTGGTTTGAAATCGTGTTTCCATAGCTGGATAGAAACACAGCACTCGTACGAGCTGTTGACATAATGATAGCGCGAGCAAAGAGAATTTTCATTTTGATTACCAAAGCAAACAAGTTGTTTTCCTCTTATTTCTCGCGGAGTTTTCTAAAAGGAATACGAAACATGTTCTCCGTTTTCCTTTCGAGTTTTATTATAAATCTACTAGCCTTCAAGCATGAATACCGTTCTCTGATTGGCTACACTACCCATTATTTATTCTGTTGCAGTGAGTAGCGTAGCAGTGTACGCTGGGAGCCGCTTCTTTGCGTTTTCAAAGTGTCTGCCAAGAGGATTTGGTTTAAGTTTTTTTTTTATTATAACAGAACAATTACATTATTCACTCTCGATTTCTATCCGTGATAGATCACTTGGGCTGCGCCTTTGTCCAGTATCATGCGACAGAAATCTTGTGCTGAATGTTTGGGGGAACTCGAAAAAGGTGTGGAAACACTCGCCTATGGCTCGTGTTCCTACGGCATTTTTCGTAATCCCAATCTTTCTCTTACTCGATACAAACACGGAGAACCTGTTCCAATTTCGTGAATAGAACCTGTTAAGAAACCTGACTGGCGTGAGGCTACAAATCCAACTAGCGACAAGGAGAGGGATGTTAACCCAGCATCTCCGGATTACATATCTAGCGCCCTAAATACTAGGCCACGTAACAACAAACAAATTAACCTGCCAAAAGGAGATCAGAGAAAAAGACAAGATCAGCTACATGATTGCTTTTCGACAACAAATATAAACAGGCCGACTTACTCCAATGCTCTCATTATGTCTTCCTGACGAGCGAGTGTAGGAGGCTGCTTTCGTGCTCTTTTGAACAAATCTGTTAGACTCTTCATACCAGGGTCGTTTCCTAAACCGAGTATCCAGCTTAAAGATATGCCCCTCAGTGCTGAAGATGTAGTTGGAAGCATATTGATTGACATGGTTCTTTTCATCGAATAACTATAAACGAAATAAATTGTCATCAGTAACTCGAACTTTGGTGCAATACAGTAACTTATTAGTAACCTTAACACGATTGTCAAATAACTGATCCTTTATTGTTTCAACGCTCAGGACACTGTGGCAGACAGGCAGGGTGACTGACTTGCTGAATAACTGAATAACTAGTCGACTGACGGACTGACTTTCTGTCTGTCTGTCTGTCTGTCCGAATGGCTGCCTGCCTGACTAATTAACTGAGTGACTGAGTGACTCACTGACTCACTAACAAAAGTTGTTGAGACATATGGAAATTACCATCATATTTTCCCTAGTTGTGAATTGTCCTCTCTCTCGTCGTGAGAGGTAGCCTCCCCTTCCCCCTTTTTCAATGTTGGAAACAAATAAACATCAACGAAGCGTTTTGCAACATTGTTTGGGGGGAGGGGGTAGACTATAGAGGAAAAAATTGTTTTAATTCAAAATAAAAGTATTATTGTTAGTTTGAAAGCGTTAGTTTTGCAAAATGTCTCAACACGTTTGTCCATGATTGTAGACTGACTCACTAACGGACTACCGACTCACCCACTGACCCACTGACTCACTGACTCAGACTCAATGACTCACTGACTCACTGACTCACTGACTCAGACTCACTGACTCACTGATCAATTGACTGAGCGAGTTACCGAGTGAATGAGTGACACCATGGAGATGAACGGGGATACGCACCAACAGACGGAATATGGACAATCGACTGATGGTGAACTTAATTTACCTGTAATACTCACAAGGTATAAATATTTGCTCGTTTCACTCAAGAAAAAGCTTTCCATTCTGTCCTCTTGAGTTTTGTCTTTAACATCATGCAAAGTAGCATAGCCACATCTACAGACAAACACAAAAACAAACAGCCTTACAGTCTATATACATGTAAAGAGAAGTATGATGCGTGCCTGCGCTCGAATTCTCGCCTACTAAGGCCAATGTGTATTGCCAACCATAAGGGCACCACCCGTCCTTTTTCATCCACGTTACTCTTTTCACTGTGGCATCTTAACACCAAATCATAACCATTATATTGAGAGAGGGAAGCCAAGAGATTTAAACACTAACCTGGCTTTGGAATGTTTTTCTATGTCCCTCATAATTTCCCGGCCAACGTGTAGATAGAACGGATGATGGGTGGCCTGTGATAGAACGTTAAATTGTAAGTTATAGTTATTAGCCTCACAGGCTAACCATCCAACGCTTGATATGGACTACTCAATCTCTGACCGCTGCTCTTTTAGATTATAGCACATCATAGTTTATTGCTTGAGAACAATAGCTCTGCTGAATGCTTTGTTCTTCGTTGAACTGACTATGGCATACTCGATACATATTCGAAGTAAGTACTTCATCATCTAGGTTAAATAGGCCGCAGGTCTTGTGGTTTACCAATTGCCAAATTAAAATTGGCAAGAATGCCACGTGTGCAGCGTTTTGAAAAATGCAGATATGGAATCTCAAAATAATACTTCACCGAGATAGACAATCAATTATGAGATAGTAATAAGCTATAAAGACGCAACGATGGTTAAGGATGGAGAAGATTAACTCGGATTGCAAACATTTACTAGGCTAAACTTTTGAAGATGTCCAAACCATGTCGAAGTAGCTCGTAGAAGCTCGCATGGAGTTTTTTTAAACGGTGCTTTTCTCAGTGAAAAGTTCGATACGACGACCAATCTGCAACATAGGGTTTGCGAGCGCATCTTGAAAAGTTCAAAGTCGTCGTTTGCAATCCGTGTGAATCTTCTCCATCCTTAACCATCCTTGTTCCGCTATGGTTTATTATTATTCCCTTGGTGTCTATCTGTCATGGTAAACTACTATTTTCAGGTTTCCTTTAATGAAAAGGTGATATTGTATGTGACCAAAATACCTCAAAATACCGTCACTGAGCTTCTTTCAACGTCAAGTAGATAATAAAGTAAGTATTGACGTACGGGTCGTACCTGATGTAATAGGTAAGTTGATTCTACCAACTCAGGTCTTAGTGGAGAGAAGTGCACGTCAGGTTGTTTTGTGTGCCAGTTAAATCTCTCTGGCATTGCTTCGTACTTTTTCCAGATCGCATAGTACAGAGCATGCGTGCAGATAGCTTCTTTGATGTCTCCCTTTAGTACCTAACGAAATGGTTCAGGGTTGTTACTATACACGTGGTTGCATGTTCGGTAAGTAAGCATGTCAAGCAAGGTCACCAAGTAATTTCAGTACTTTGTGATATAGTCTGTTAAAAACACTTTGGTTAGATGGTGATAAATACGACAGAAAAATAAAAAGGGACGAATCGATTTGATCCTTTGCGCTGCTTCCCAACCAACCGAAAACCTGTAGCAGTTTTTTTGCTATCTATCTAGGTGATCAAAACGTACTTTTTCCCCTGGAGCATGATGCATAGTTTTAGCCTGCGTCGCAGACGCTACATAACGCTGGATTTAAGGGTCCGTCTGTAACGCAATTAAGCTACATTGGGTGTATCAGTTTAACTCTTTGCGGTTCAAACTTGATTACTCTTTTGAATTCTTTTTTCATTATATGCCAGGCATACTTTATAATCAGCCAGTAACGTACAGATAGCCGATATTTGACCTATTACCTGAACTCCTGCAAAGGAAGCAGACAGTGCGTCAACCCATGTGTTGACCGTTTTGCCAGAGTTCATATTGACGTTGACGTAGAGAGGCGTCGTACCGTTACCCTCATTGCATTTTAGTCGACTGGAGAAGATAAAACCGAAACATGTCTTTAAACGAACCGAGCATTTTTCTAACAGACAGTGCAAACCTAACTATTTCAAACTTTCAAATAACAAACATAGCTGATGATAATATACAACTGTAAACATGACGATAACGTGTGATGTGTTGCATGCAGCCTGTGTTTGCGAAAAAGCAAAGTTAAAACTATGCGTTAAATCCAAAGAAAATGTGGCTGAGAAAGAAATAAAAGAGAGTTTGAAATATAACCGATTACGAACAAAACGTCTACATGTGAGTGGACTGTATTTACATGCATTTGCTGCTAAACAAAATAATTTATAATGCCAATAGTCAGAAAAACGTAAATGTGTCCCATCACAAGGGAGACATCTGCAGAAAAATCCTAACATTGAGTGTTATTCCTACATGGATCATTGTAGTCTAGTACCGTAGATTCCCTTGCTAAACCAATCAGACGTAACATGGATGAAAACACGAATGTGTATCAGATACCACATTTGTGTATCCATATTCCACTTGTGTGGAACTGATTTTTGATTCCAATGTTTCTTTTCTTTAGTAATAATTTATCCTTAATTTCCATCTCGCAGGAGACCAGGTGTAGGATAAGAAAGTGACTGGAAACAACTCTATTCCCAAATTACTGAAAAATGCATGTTTCGGGCCCAGTAGTGAGTCGTTTGTGTGTTTTTTCAATGATTCAGTTGTTAAAAGACAACTCCAAAGCACGAGTCACTAAAAAACATACGAATTCATTGTAAAATTCTGTATCATCTCTGTACAGATTATTTTCTTACCCTTTTCGTAGAAATCTATTTATCGCTCTATAAATGTCATTAAATCTTTTCAAATCCTCTGTCTCACCAAACATTATGTAGCCCTACAAGTCAAACAAAATTACCTTCAGTCCGTGCTCAGAAGTCACAAGCTGTAAAGCAGAACATGCATGCACCCTACAATAAAAGCACCCTCAACAGCTATTTTTTAGCATCAACATTACAGTGATCAGAACTGAATTTCTCCTCATAATGCAAAAACAAGGTCAAGCATGAAGCTTACTAGAATTGAGGGAGGTTTAAGTGTGGCTGAGTGATTGGGGTGCCAGACTTGAAATCTGGTGTTGTTTTCTTGGTTTTAGGTAGACCCTAGATTAAGATGTTTTATTGTTTTCAATTGGTACTATTTACAAAAATTATAAACTAAACAGTTCAGGTCCTCAGTCATGGTTCTGGATTATTGGTGTGCCTTCTGCCAGTTGAGATTTTTAAGCCTATTTTGTGTACTTGAAATGTTGGTTTCTTTCAGCTCAAATACACTGTACAGGGTAGCACGCCTGTGAACTAACTACATGTACTTGTAGCTTTAAATCCCATTCACGGTTATTATTTCACCACAGCTATAAGCATTCAACATTTAACAATTTCATGAACTGGAAAATTGAAACTTGGCAAGTACATACACATCTGATATTAAATTGAACTACATACATGTAGGCTATAGCATGCCAAAATTTCATAATGGGAAACCTATCAACAACTACAGAGAATAAGAAACTTGATTTGCACCTTAAGAAGATACTCATAAAATGAGTCTAAGCCAGCTCCTAGTCCACTCATTTTCCCAGTCCAGTCCCCTGTCTCCACATTTATTACATTCCCTAGATGTACAGCAATCAATAAATGAATTACATGCCGGCCATTAGTTCTTTTATAATAAGAGCCTGAATTCTCACATGCTCACTGTTGGTACAAATGACAAGAGTGTACACCATAGTCCATGGCCATTTTATAAGTTGTAATACAACACAACACAAATTATTCTAACTTCCAGTTGTTTTCGCACACTTGTTTGCTCATGTCTAGCATTACAGCTACAAAAAAATTACATGATTGTGCATTTGATGCTCTTTAATTAGCTATTATTGAAATAAGTATAAGACAAGAACATCAAAATGTCATGTACCTCAAAGTTTTCGCTGCAACACATGATACAAGCCCAATTACCTCAAGCTCACCTAACAGTGATACTAAACTACGATAAGCTTCCTTACCAAGCAACCCAGTTTCCCGTGAACGGTGCTTCCAAAGAGCTGCCACAGCTTTCCGAGCTAAATTTTCAAACACTGGGTCTCCCAATAGCCTGCTTAGGATCCCAAACTCTAGCAACATAGTCCCGGCTCCAGCTGTACATGTTTCGTTATAAAGCATCGAAGGAAGTCCATCCAGTAAATTTATCTTTAAAGAAAAACTAAGACATTAAGTAAAACATGAATGTTTGACAAGGATAGATTGGGCTTAAGGCAGGAAAAAAAAAGGAAAACAAAAAAACCAACAACAACAAAAGAAACAAAAAACAGACCTATAAACAAGCAGAAATAAGAACAAAATAAAAATAATTTGTGATAACATCAACTTTTATGGATCTACATTGTATGAGCATGTACATTTATATGTTTTAAGTATCCCTTTAACTCAGGCTGTCAGAGCAAGAAATAGTCAAGATTGAAGAACAATGGTACAGCTGAAATACTTTTTAATTAGTGAATATACACACTTAATAAATATTGGTATGTAGCCATCAACAAAGTCACTTATATCGGTCTCAACTGCACTGAGCTGTTTTATCACTTCAAATAAAAGATTACATAATCTATAACCTCAAAAGCCTAGGCGTGCAACATAGAAAGAAAATATCCAGTGGAAATGCTGAATCGGATGTTTAAAGTGATACATGTAATGTATAGTTAAAACTATTATTATCCAACACTGCTTCGTAGAGTACAAATAAAGCGCAAAACGAGTACAAATATCACACGATATTTGTACTCGTCTCATTCCCCCAACCACGCGAAAGATCAAAAACCTTGGCAAGTCATAATTTTGGGGAAACGAAAACGTTGGATAATAAAACTCTTATTAGACATTTTAGTGTGTAGTATCGCTGTAAATTTTTACTCATCATTTGTATTTTGACTCTCCCTTCGGGCTCGCCAAAATACTGCATGACTCGTAAAAATATACAGCCATACTACACACTAAAACGTCTAATAAGATATATGCACTAGTTAAGAATGCAGCTCTAGGGACTTGGATGGTTGAATCACTGAAAACCTTGCGAGTATTTGAAATTTTCAATGTTTACCCTCTTTTAATATAATTTTTATTGTATACATGGCTGCATGGGTGGAGAGAGGCACAGTGAATGTAAACTGTCTTGTCCCAAAACACAATGTGTGTGCACAGTGATCCTGGTCAGAGCAGTGTCAGTGTCCTAATAAGTTAAGGATAATGGTTCTCCCTGTCTAAACAGCTACATGTATTATTAATTCTTAATTATTGGACTAATTTTATTTAGCTTACTTTCTCTAAGGATAATACTGACCCTAGGGTATGGTATTTCTGTTGCTGAACATTGAAAAGCTGCCAGCAGCCTATTTGCGATATCATGGGCAAGAACTAATAATTCATTATCATAGTCTGATGGCACCATGTCACCAAATGGTTGAAGAGGGTCCTTTATGATGAGGTGTGCAGAAAGAAGAGATCCTAGGACTCTAAAGTAGATAAATATAAATCTCGATTAGCATTTGTTTTGCTCAATAAGCTACAGCATACAACATTTTTATTAAATTTAATATAATTTTTAATTTAACTTTACCCTCCACGATGTTCACAAAACTGATTCTGCTAACTTGTAACTCAAAAATTGGCTGTTAAAACTAATGGAAATTGTTAAAACTAATGGAAATTGAGGAAATGAATAATGATTTACACCGCACCGATTTCTGCACCGATTTCTGCAAATATCTCTAATCTGCTAGTTAAAGTTAAAGTTACTGTAACTTTTCGATAAATCTAAATTTAAATTAAAATCTAATATTCTAAATTGTAATTAGTCGTGTTTCAACTGTGTAATCTTGATTACTGTATAACTAACTAATTAAATAACTGATTTCTTATTTTGTATGTACTTTGGGATTTTAACAGGGTTATATTTAGTACAATCATGTAATATTAATTATGTTCAATAACAGAGACAGCACTTGTTTTAGAAAGGTGGCCCGTCTACATGTAGAATAGCTTTGCTAATTGTTTGTCACCTAGGACTGTGGTGATATTGTAACACTAATATACAAATAAATTGAACTGAATTGAAATGATACTATGTTGAAATTTATATAGAGCTTTTTCGCCACAGGTGGCCAGCACACATAAATTAAATTTATAGATTAAAAAAAAAAACTCTTTATTAGGAAACAATTAATTCATTTGAACAAATCCCACAAGTTCGATTGGTTTGGTACACCAAAATGGCTGCCGCTTTGTTGTTTTGGAACACCAAATTAATATGGCTGTTGCTTTGTCATGGTAAAATGTTCTACTGTATAAGAACTTGCCATGTATGACTTGCTCTTTCCAAAGCAAAGGGAACAGAGATGTTGCATCATTTGTTACAACTTGTCAAATACATGTATCGAAGTACTTGTAAGTATGGTAAAACAGAACTGGAAGGCATAATAAATTATTTATGGCACACTGCACTCTCTGAACCAGATAATCTATCACCACAAAATGAAAATAAAATTTACCTAATATTCCTTACCTAATTGTTGCTTCAAAGACTTGAACTGTATTGTTCTTTTCAAATGTTACAGAGTCTATAACAAGCTGCACAGCTCGCTTAAATTCACTGCTATTTCCCATTATCTAACAAAAACAACAGTTCACTTTAATCAGTAATTAGCAGATGAGAATGGGCCCGTTTTTTTAATTATGCAAGTAGCTATTGCATAATTTACATATTATAAAAATCATCACAAGCATTATTATTAAGATTTATTTATCATTTTAATAAATATTACCAGTATTAAAAAATCAAGGTGTGTGTAGACTTACTGCTAATGTGCCAAGAGATTCTAATAGTCCTAATGAAAAATCTCCTAAAACATCATTGATGTTAATATTTGACCTGACGAGAGGAAAAGTATACCAACAGAGATTAGTAAACTACATGTGTCCTATGTGTACAAATACTTACTAACATTACCTAATGAATGTAACACATAACTTTGGGTTGATCCAGACTACACTAACAAAGTTACTGTATTTTTGGAGGTCCCGAAAATAAACTTTTGCTACAGTCTATAGTGATAACAGGATCATTTGTACTGAAGGCATCTGCTGTTGAATGATTTATCAATTTATACCCTTGATTGACCCTCCATCGCAGTGGCCTTATGGTTAGTGCGCTCGACTCCAGATCAAGAGGACCGGGTTCGTGACCTGGCCGGGGACATTGCATTGTGTTCTTGGGCAAGACACTTGACTCTCACAGTGCCTCCCTCCACCCATGCAGGTGTATACACTGTAAATGGGTACCGGCGAATTTAATGCTGGGGGTAACCCTACGATGGACTAGCATCCCATCCAGGGGGGAGTAGAAATATTCCTAGTCACTTCATGCTACAGAAACCGGGATAAGCTCTGGCCTGATGGGCCACTTTGGCTTGTATGCAGACTTCACTTTTACCTTGACCCTCCATCAACAGTTTTATTGTTTATATGTTTCAAGCTACACAGTGGCATGTCTGTGATTGAGTATAAACTGCGGTGCCAATCAAATATCAATCTTGGGTTGGGCTGATAGAGGGTTGAGCGAAGGCATTGGTCAAAGGAATAGATCAATTAGGCATTTATCAACACAGGACAATAGATGCCTTTAGGTTCAAATGATCTGCTCAGGGTAAAATGACCGGGCTAAAAGAGAGTTAAAATATAAATGTAACAGGTTTAAATTTTCCTACATATAAATTAAATCAAATAAAGAGTTTGACTGACTTTCAAGGTGCATGGCCAAAATTGCCAGCTAAATACAATTAAGAGCCAAATTTAATACCAGGTAAAGGCAAGGCAGTTCAGTAAGACAGTTGGTATAATATTTCCCTATCTTCTCTATCCAACAAGGACTAAGAAGTAGAAAGTTTTACGATGGAACTTTTATTAAGTAGGTATCACTGGGGTATTCAATAGCACATAATTTATTGGTGCTTTGCAATAACAACTCTTTCTGTGAAAAGAATGGTGCTGGTTAAAAGTTTTACCTCACAGGTAGGTGTGCCCATTAAAAGACCAAGTGGGGCTGGGAGGGGATATAAATGTATGGCTATGTACGTGATTAAGTGACTGCATTTGTTTCTTTTCTTTTTTTTTCAGTAAGTAATCAGAAAAGCAAATGAAAATACATTAAACTTAACTCCTTAAACTGATATTGTGCTTACATGTACAATAAGCTTCGATATTACTAATGTTATTATATCGTGACCCTATGGCGAAAAAATGAAACAGTCTCTGAACCAATGAGAGTTGAAAGTCTTCATATATTAAGCTGACAAAAAATAACTAAATACTTCTTTAACCGAAGTAAATAAAACTGACGACGAAAATTCAAGTCACAAGCAATTTCTAAAGATCAATAACATTTGCATCGATTGATCATGACATTCGAAAATTCATCTTAAACAGGAACCAATGGTAAACTATTCATTAATAAGAAAAACACTTACGGGTTATCATAGTCTGGTCCTCTTCCAGTGCAGTGAATAGGATCTAGTTCATCTTTGGGAAAGGCAAAATTCATGTAGTTGTCATACCCAAAGTAGAACATCTGTTTAGCTTTTTCTCGAAGTTTAAATCGCTCGTTCTCGCTAAAATATCGATATTTGGTATTAGAATATCTGCTACAGGACTCCTGGTTTTGTGACCTAACATTCGGTCTTATCCAAACAACTGTAAAAGCTAAAACACTCGTTAAGACTCGATACATTCTTCCGCATATCGCTACAGGAAAATGAACGATCTACTTCGCGAAGATCAGTGTTTACGAGAAGGCCTGTTGTCTCTAAACCTATAGAAAAGCAGTACGCCAGAAGCTGTGATTGGCTGTATTGCGCGCGCGAAAATGTGAACGACTTGTCACAAATGTGAAGTTGCGTGACCAGCCTCCCTTTTCATATGACGTCAACATTTTCCAAAATTAAATAAATAAATATTTAACAAAATCCTTCTCAAGTTCTAGTATCATCAGATAGAAGACTCTCTAAGAACCTGACAATTTACAACGTTTAAGCTTGACGAGTTCCTCATTTTCTTAATAGAGGACGTTTGAATTT
>Ga0126337_10001608_pt1 | contig 13817 bp, 6 predicted proteins | sample DipCmetagenome_FD_92527 | JGI IMG/M metagenome (GOLD analysis project Ga0126337, IMG submission 92527) | Coral microbial communities from La Bocana,Puerto Morelos, Mexico - Diploria C A metagenome | ecosystem: Host-associated > Invertebrates > Cnidaria > Coral | place: La Bocana,Puerto Morelos... | reverse complement strand
TATATTTTTCACGTATGTGCGTCAGTGGGATCTTATAACATGTCTTTTTTTTCTCAGCAGAGCAGAATGTCGTAAATCGCCGAAAGTTAAAACCAAAACATATTTTAAGAGTTGACCTAATGGCCTTTTGAAGGTAAAATTTGATATGCGAGCCGTCTGATGTTATGCTGTGACGTTGACAGGAACTCTGAAGGGAAGTGCTAACCGATCTCAAAATATTGACACATATAACCAACGAAGAGGGTTTAATATCAGTCTTTGCTTGTACGCTAGAAGTTAGTTCGTGTTGGTGTGTAAGCGACAGGCAGCTTCGTGTCAAACACCGATTGTAGGCTTAAAAGTTGCCCCCTTAATCGAAGTGTATACCAACAATGTCGCTCTACACCAACACTTCGGCAACTCTCCTATTGATGTCGATTCTTTTCGCTTCCTCGCAGTCAGGATCATATAGGACTAGAACGAAAACCACAGGTAAGAACGGAAGATATTTCAGCCATGCTGTAAGGCAGTGGTTGTGCGTGTAGACTCTACGACCTGCTGAAAGAGATCAGTTTATGAGTGAAATAATTATTCACCGTTTACTTTAACGATTTTTTAACGCAATTCGAGTCATCACGTTCTGCATTTCGTACATTTCGCTGCTCGTATCGATCAGTTCTGACTTTTGACACACAAAATCCTTTCTTTTTTTCACTTAACATCACTTAAACAAAAGTCTCCGGAGAGTTCCCTTATCATTAAATATGTGGGATTCGTGTCGGGGATTCGTGCTACACTCGATTACTTGACGGAGTAATAGTACACTAAATATGGTTACAGATTTGCCTCAGTTCTAATTTGTGAAGGAATATGATTAGATGTCGAAGTCAGCACATGTGTGTTCATTTCGTAATTGCCGGTAATTGCATATTATTTTGTGTTGACACTGTTTCAGTTTGTGATCATTGTGACATGCCTCATATCCGGATCCCTCCAAACAAAAATTCAGACACGCGCGCATGTAGATAATTGTATTTCCGCTGGAATTAAAAACGTGCATCACAATATTTAACGATATTACTTGAAATAAACAGAGACAATATAAAAATATTAACCAAACGACACTAAACTAGTACATTATTTTTGTACTTATAATGTTAGCCTAATGCAACAAAAGTAGATATGACTAAATTCCAAGTGTTAACAGACTCTGAACTATTTGTTAATCTAATCAAATTGACAGAACTGTTATAATAAAGAAACGCTTTGATTTAGCTTACCTTTGCTGAAATAAATATATATAACATAGGTCCGTCGTTCGTATTTGTGCGAGCTCGGGTAGAATTCGAAAGTGTCACCAAAAAGCCGTTTCCGAAGAAAAAGTACAAATACTTGCTTTAAAAAATGGATCAAGTAACCAGCTACTTGTAATAACTCTTTTTTCCTTCCTTTAGAAAAGGAAGCCTTGTCAACCTCATCAACACCTACACGTGAAAACAATGGAACTACATACACCAAGCCAAGCTTACAAAATACAACATCAACTTTACTACAATCTACTCAAAACACAAAAAGACCAAACAATTTTACAACAGTAACTCCCACAGAGAAAACTTCCAAACAAACAGCAATAACCGCACCGGTATCGAGAGGATCAGTCGCAGGTAGTGCAAGTCCTCGCGCGAAAAGAGTTGAAAAACGCAGCATAGTACTGGCTGTGTCAATTGTGTTACCGTTTTGTCTGTCAATGATCGGGATTGTCGCAGCGGTGATTTTTGTTCGCTGGAAGAGGTGAGTCACTTTTGTTTGAAATGAAAATAAAATTCCCTTTAAGGCGATGATAACGATAATGATGATGATGACACATGTCAATTGCCACAAACCTGTACGCTTACAGAACGCGTCATGTGCGCGCACTGTTGTCAAACATTTCGCATGCTTTTTTTATGAAAAAGCTGAACCTAGAGTCACAACGCATCTGCAAACAACGTAACGTCTTTGGCTGCGTTGTAAGAACGTATTATGAGGGTTTCTTCTTGCTTTAGAATTAAGAAGATGAAACAAGGATTCCAGGAGGAAATGGCTGTCATTTGTCTGCAGTAAGTTCAAACATTATATGCATTCAGAGAGACATTTAAAAAGATTTATAAAATAGCTAGCAGAGCCGCGCAATCAAATTCAGTATACGTAAGCGTGCTCAAAATCCCGATAGTGGACGCTGATAGCGTGAGCAAATCGCTCCGCCAGAAATCGCGTCGGATTTGATGCACAATTTCACCGGCTATGTTAGAACACAATTGGTTCATGCTTTTAAACCAAATGAACCAATTGTTAATTCGATTAAAAAAGTTGACAGATATGGTAACGTTAATCCAGCATTTATCTAAACTATGTACAAGGCTCAAAAGCCCTTGAAATTGTCAAGAAGCTGATAATTTCCTTGGCTGACTTCTAACAGTGAGATTTATTTGTTTTATATTAGTGACGAGCTGGCATCAGAGGCGCTGTATTCTTCATGGAAGCCTTTCATGGACGGGAATGACAACAAGAAAGTCAAACTAGTAATTGAGACTCAGCCCAGTAACACATCATCAACAGAGGCGAACTCTTGATTGTCATTTGTTTACTGACTTATTTATCTCAGTCTTGGGTCTCCCTTGATCTCAGAAGACCTGGAATGCTGCTTGTAGATATGGCTTTTATCTTGTATTTGTGTGTTTTTGAATGTATATTTGCAGATCGCGCGGTGCTCTTAAGATGAAAAATTAATCTTGATTTGTTTGCTTAAAAAAATTTCTTATAATTATACGTTTTGGACTTCAATCCTTTAGAGTTTCTATTTCAACAATTAGACTCCTCATCCGAATTTCTATGAGCAATAGTTAACTCGGCCGCGCTCAGTTGAGTTCATCAGGACCCCATGACCCATTTGCTCCTGCGCTCATAGAATCTCGAGCTGGAACGGTTTTTACTTAACATTTTAACCTATAGTTAGTAGCAGTATTCTAATCTTAGTTCTAGTTTAGTCTTACTTTTGTAGCTTTCAGCTTTTATTACTTTTGTATTTAGACTTTTATGTTTTAGGAGACCCTCCTGAAAACCACTTCTAGGTGATTCAAGGCCTCCTTTTAAATTATTAATTTATTATTTATATTATATAAGCTCGTATTGTCTAATTACTTAATATACCGTGCAATGTAATTTGCAATTTTAACATTTTTCTTTATTTGTACTGCTTATTGGCAACAGATAACTTTTGAAAAGCCATAGTTTTCACATTGTGTAAAAGTACTCAATACAATAAATCGAGCAAAAATTTAAGGCAAAGCACTTTCGTTTCCAAAAATACTCTCTGCTAGCCCGTCTTCGTTTCAGCTTCGTCTGTTCGAATATGGGAGGAAGAAAGGGTGGGGGAAAGAGATTCCCTCTTCGGCGGGAACGGGAGAAAAAGAGAGTTTTCACAGCAAATGGATGATATTTAAATTGTTTTTAGCCATACCCAGTATTTAAGTATAAGGAATCAACAGCTAGATACACACTTTTTTATTTTTTTCTTTAAATATCTTTTTTCTGCTAAAAGATACCTTTTCTTACGGAAATACACGCTAGGTTACACGCGAGGACCAAGTGTCTTCGAGGACACGTTTAGAACACGCGAGAAAAAATGTCTTTTGAAAACAATTTCTGAGCGTGTTCCATGCAAGCATAACCATTTCTATGAAAACCTTATTTAATACACTCGAGGATAGATATTTTGACTAAAAACACACTTAATATACTCGAGCATAAAGCCCTATTTGATACACTCGAAGATAGATATTTTGACTAAAAACACACTTAATATACTTGAGCATAAAGCCCTATTTGATACACTCGAGGATAGATATTTTGAATGAAAACACACGTAATATACTCGAGCATAAAGCCCCATTTGATACACTCGAGGATAGATATTTTGACTAAAAACACACTTAATATACTCGAGCATAAAGCCCTATTTGATACACTCGAGGATAGATATTTTGAATAAAAACACACTTAATACACTCTATTTCTTTGAAAACCTTTTTCAATACACGCGAGGATAGATATTAAAAAAAAAAAAAGACTTAACATGCAGACAAGATTTCGTTATCTCACTGTTGTTGTTGTTTTGGGGAGGGCCAGACCCAGGACACACTGAGAAGAGTTCTCACTCAGTCAAGACCTCGGTAAAATCACAAGTGCATCCAGATCCCTCACAACATACTATCACAAAAGTCATTTCTGTAGAAACAAAGAACATCCAGGGAATGTGTTTGAACAGATATAAACATGCTTTAAGTATTCTTTTTTAACGTGATAAAACTAGGTAAATTACACTACCAAAAGTGAAACAAAATTGACACGCGCACGAGCACGCGCACACAAAACAATCAACCTATTATTTCTTTTAAGTTTCCTACTCGGATGGGAACAAAGCTCCCTATACCCATGCAGAAAGCATACAGGTAATGTTGACAATTTTGAATTTTAAAAAATTCAAAATTGTCAACATTACTGAGGGATGAGGGAAAAGAGCCAGAGTTCTTCTAGATAGCGGGATACCTTTTAAGATTTCTTATTGATTAACGTTACTCTCCGTTTCCTCGACACGACGATCAACCATTGCAATAATGCAGGGAATGAATCCCTCTTATAATTACAAAATAAGGAATAAACAAAGGAAAAAAGAATTGTGCAGTCAAAAAGCTGACCAATTCCAGTCTCTGTTCTCTTGGCTGTTCATTTCTAGCTCTTAGCAGTTCATTCATTCTTCTTCCAGATCCTGGTCAGGATCAAAGTTTTGAACAATGAAACACCAGGTCCCCTTTGCTTTGGAAGTAAAAGGAAAAAGGTTAAATTTTCTGAATCTGACCCAATCTAGGACTTGTTCAGGTGTGGTGCGTAAAACTTCTGCTCTGGCCAAATGGTGCACTTTACCCTTTTTCCAGTACAATGTTTTTCCTTCGTCGCTAGTCATCTTGTCGTAGGTGTCCTTTCCTTGAGTTCTTTCACAGTCAGTCTTGTCTTGGATGTTTATTTTAACAGAAGCCGCATACGGGGAAGACAAGGCAAACTCAATAATTCTGACGTCAGTTTCACTGGGGTCATCATTAGCAGGGACAGAGCTCAGCTTTTCCTTGTTGGCGACCTTGATATACCCACCGGTGGAGAACGTACCAGTAAAGCTCCAAATTACTTTGGAATAGTACGAATGAGGCTTGACATCTTCTACGAACTCCAGGTTTCCTTTTGGCCAACCAACGGTCCCCGATACAATCCTCATAGGAAAATCAGTCTCGTTGATAAATAGTACCGTGGTCGCCGAACCAATTACGAGGCCGACATAGTCCAAGGCTGCTAAGATACCACGAAGGCCTAGGGCGAACGTCTCCCCATTAAACTTCAGTTTTACTGTCTGGCGCGACACTTTTTTCACCGCTTGTTCAACTTCAGCCCAGTCTGCCATTTTGGGAAGACGCAGGGAACCTGTAACTGATTCGACGACTTGTTTTGCTGTCGGGTTTCGGGTCAAGAGGAGAATTTTCGTCAACTTCCCTCCCTCAGATGGAAGCCGCCCGATGAACTTCAAGTACCTCTTATCTGACAAGAAAGTCAACGTTTCCTTGACGTTTGTTTGTCGATGGTCGATAATTCGATTGATAGTGTCGATCTTATCGCTACTGTCGCCAACCTCTTGAAATCTTGCTCTTGCCACTGTTAGAAGCGCCATAAAGCAAGTGTAAGCTCTACAGTACGTCACCACTGCCCTCACGAAATCTGCCATGTCAGGATCTTGCTCTAGATTCTGTTCGTACTTGAATTGGAGCGCCAAGTTGACCCGGTATTGAAGCTGTCCCATAAAGTGATCATAATCGTTCCACAGATTCTCGTCGTCCAGTTCTTCCTTTTCCTTCATCTCCTGAAGGCGAGTTTTTTGGCGCTTGACACGACCCTCCAGACCGCACAGCTCTGCACCTTGTAGTTTGTCGAAGAAGTCATTCAACTCACTATGGACCACTTGAGCTAGCTGTTCCACCACACTTGGCTTGGCTGGCTTATTGGCTGAAACAATAGCTCCTGCAATGCTGCATAATGCTGAAAATGCCACCCCAAAAGGACCCCCAGCAACTGACGCAATGCTTGAAATGATATCCAAGGTACCACACGTTACGTCATAAGGGTCACCTGTTTTGAGCTTTTCTAGTGCATTCACTGTGGTCTTTAATGCTTCGCCCACTTTGTTTATATTTTCTTCTCCTTTCTTTTCCTTCTGGTCATTCACCCAACCATTGATGTTGTCGATGCTCTTTTGGAAATCTGGTTTGTCTGCCGTTGTTTTAGAAAACTCTATGAGCTGCGAATAGTACCTGCCAAAACGGTGAGTCTCACAACCTTCGGACATACGTCTCATATTAGAATCTGGCGATGGGTGAACTTCCTGTGTAATAATTGTAAGAAGGACAATCTATTATAGAATGACACAGTCTATAAAAACCTACATTCAGTATGCGAATACGTGCTATTCCAACTAGGCAGATAGCTGATAGGACAAAAATACGTGATAGAAGAAAGCATTCACCAACTGCTACTGAACACAAGGTTTTCGTTCAGTATAGTACATAAACATTATCCACTTGTCTGATAAATTGAGCTTTGTTGTGAAATTATCCTTGCTTCATTTATCACTTCCCTTGTAGAAAACACATGCAAAGTGCTGGTAGTGTTACTCGATTTAGAAATAAACTATGTCAAATCTTTTTGGTAACGTTTATTTAAAAGCAGATTTACTTTACAAACAAATCCTTTTACTATAAATGGTTCTCTAAATATTGCACAAGTATTCTAGGGAACAGTTTAACCAAAAAATACCTAGGATCGTTTATCACACCAAATTTTGCTCCTTTCAGAATACTCAAGTCAATTAGTCCGATAAGAAGGAGCAAGTTTGAACTAAATTATCCTTTTCTTTACTGAATTCTCTGAGCACTAAGTGTTAGTATCGCTGGTATTATTACAATTTTTCACAAAGGTCAACAGAGTCGATGCTGTTCGTATATCTATTAAACAAGGCTTTTAAAGTACCGCTATCAGTCTCTCTTTCTTTAACTTTTTGTATGCCCTTGCAAACTGACGACGGGAAGCTTGGAATGATTACCAAGCAAGGGGCAACTTTTTATAACAATTGAATTAGTCAATAACGGAAAATTGCGCGGGCGTAAGTTGTGTATGATCAGGCCACGTACAAAAGAAATATGCTCTGAACTAACGACAATTAAGCTTGCTGCTTATCTACATGTTCCATTCAGTTCTCGCCTGAGTAAGTTTTCCTGTTTCGGTGCCAGTAGATTCATCTGTTGTGTGGAAGGTGAAGGTTGTGCAGCAGATTGAATTGCTTAATAAATGCCTCTTTTAATATTATTACTACAGAGTATCTGTGTAACACCAAGAGAGTATAATATCTTGTCTAGGCATAACCAATAATAGTTTGACAAACAGCAAATGAAAATCATTAGTTTTCTTTTTCTTGACTCACTTAGCTTTGAAAGTTCTTACATACACTTACATCCAGCAACGTAGCAAAAAAACTCACCTCACAAACTTCCACCAGTGAACTCAGCTACGACAAGACGCCTTGAATGAGTGACAGGCAACCTTTTATAACAAAGAACAGTAAGACTTTACCAAAAATAGCTTTCTGTGCGCGGGCGATATTTTAGTGGAATACCAATGAAGCAACGCTGACAAAATCTGCGCTAGTTCTACCCTATTTATGACCTGGAAAAGTAACCAATTAATTAATGTTCCTCTGGAGCAGGAGCTCTGCAATAAACACTTCTGGACTTTTCAGGGAGAGCCCCTGTTACAATACGGATGTTTCATAATATTACAAATCATATGGCTGTTTATTAACAAAACAAATGATATCGATGACTAAAAGTATACTGATTAGTACAAGTAAGAGACGATCTCCTGTTATAACTGTGGAACTCCTTATTGAGTTTGAAAAACTAATTAAATGTTTCAGGAAGCATTCTATTAAAGTAGCGAAATTTGCATAAGGCTATAGCTTTATCGCTGACTTTTTCCATTGGCACGAACGATAGCTTTTCAAACAGGCGGCTTGTATGATCTCTATAACCTGAGAATGTGATGATTCTAATAATTTTCTTTTGCAGGTTTTTGTTATTGTGGCAGGATATGTATTTCCCATAGAATATTTATTAAAGGTAGGGGTTTTTATTAATGAGTGATATAGATATTTTCAATGATACGAAGTGTCTTGATTTACTTACTACACCTGTCGTTTTGATATTTTATCTTTAATAAAACTGATATGTTTTCCTTCATTACAAGGTTCAGTCGATATATATTCCTAAGAATTAGTTGATGCAACTTTCTTGATTTCTTTGTCATTAATTTTTATCTTTAATTCTTTATCTAGTTTTCTCTTTCTAGTTTTTTAAAAGGATTTCTTGTGTCTTCTTTTTTAAAGAAAGTTTGTTAACTTGCCACCAGACCTGAACTTTTATCGGTTCATTTTTCAATCGGGAGGCACATGAAAGAGCAATTTGGAACAGTCCCAAATGGCATATATCGTGACTTTAAGATTTTGAGAAAGTGCCAAGGTAAATTCGACTGCCTGGTCTACGAAAGGCTCTTATTTATTTATTTCTTGTGTCTTCATGAAGGAGCTTAAGCCAACTTTGAACAGACAGTCAGATTCAATCCGTGTAAAGTTGTTTTAACAAATACATTTTAGCGCTTTTATTTACATATTTATCGTTGGACATTCTAACGCCCTAATTTGAACTTATGTATATTTTAATCGCTTTTACTACAGCTTGAAAATGATCTCTGGGAGATTTTTTATCGCTAGTTTTACTACTAATCTTTTAATTTCCTAAGCAATTGATTGGTTTTAGGGTGAACTATCGATCCCTATAAAGACGGCGTGTGAAACAAGCTGATATTTAAAAGCTATCTTTGTACATCCTAAACGGCGTAACCGCGGAATTGACTTACGTGAAATATTAGCTAACAGTAACAGAGTATCATTATGGCAGATTGTTGCATAGATCCTCCTGCAGTTATATCCAGGAGGTGCAAAGTAGCACAAAAACTCACCTAACAAACTTCCACCAGTGAACTCAGCTACGACAAGACGCCTTGAATGAGTGACAGGCAAAGAAACGACGAGGCCTTTTATAACAAAGATTAACCAAAAATAGCTCTCTGTGCGTGGGCGATATGTTAGTGGAATAACAATGAAGCAACGCTGACAAAATCTGCGCTAATTCTACCCTATTTATGACCTGGAAAAGTAGTTTCTTCTAAAAAACATACCCATTTCAAGACTACAGTGCAAAAACCATACGGTATTTATGAGCAAAAATGCTGAAAATCCTTCTCTTTCGGGTACCCAAGGGCGTCACATGCACATCCAAAATCCGTGTCCGTGGACAATAGGCAAAATCCAGAATATGCCATTTAAGTGGCATTTTTTCGCGGTACGTTTATACAAAGGAAATCTGCTCTGAACTACTGAACTTAACTTTTGTGGTTATCTGCATGTTGGATTCCGCGTTCTTGTTCAAGTTCACTCTTCCTGTTTTTCAACCAAAACGGGTTCAAGATTGTTTTCAGTTATGGAATGTGGATGTACATTGTGTAGCATATTAATGCAAACTAATGACTAGGACCTTTTCTGAACATTAAACCCCATTAAGATCTGGCACAGTACAATTTAAAAGGAGTTCAATATTAGAGTGCAAAAACCATACCGTATTTATGAGAAAAACGGCTGAAAGTCCTTCTCTTTTGTTCGCCTCTACCTATTTAGCCGATATAACTGAGGGCCCCCCGGGAATCACATGCATATCCAAAACCCACTTCCGTGAACAAAAGACAAAATCCAGAATATGCCATTTCAGTAAGTGGCATTTAATCACCGTACGTATATACAAAGGAAATCTGCTCTGAACTCCTGAACTTTACTCTTGTGGTTATCTGCATGTTGGATTCCGCGTTCTTGTTCGAGTTAACTCTTCCTATTTTTCTACCAGAAGATTCATTTCTTTCAGTAATGGAACGTGGATGTACATTGTGCAGCATATTAATGTAAAAACTAATGATTAGGACCTTTTCTGAGCGGTTCTAGAACATTTTTGAGGTGTTGTTCTCTGTCAGATGGAAAGCATAAACTTACTTCTTGAATTGCCTGTCCTGGTAGAATAGTGTACTGCATTACGATACATTATACTTTCGCTCGAATTAGCTTGAGTAATCTCATCGACATCGGCTCCACGTTGTTGCGATAAGAGCTATTTTATGGCAGGTAGGCATTAGAAGGCCCTACGTTTACAGTAAAAGCAGGTGGAGCATATTTCTCAAGAACATTAAACATATCACTGAACATTAAACCCATATATATATAGATATAAACCCATATATGTTGTAATATTAAGCTTCTGTCACTTAAACAATTTACAAGTTCAAATCAAACTTTATTGCAAGCTATTAACTGGACTATTTGCACTTCTGTAAATTACAATTTCTTTCTTCTGCTAGCTAATTTGTCCATACACTTTGTATGTGCACGTGTTTATCTGAGTCCTATGTACCTGACGTCTTTAAACATGACTGATGTAAATACCAAGGATGGCTGCCCAGTTTCTTATTACCCAATGGTGGTTATTTCGGGCAGCCATGTATTCTTTTGATTTTAGTTCTTCTTGGTTTTGTCAATTTTATTTAAGGGTCCAAATAAAGTGGGTTCAATTTTGCAATAATCAATTAATTATTGCTTTTCTTGAAACGTCTAGCGGGTTCAATATTCAAATCACCGATTCATTAATGTGATCTTGAGGGGTACGCTTCACTTGGTTTGACTGTAAGGCGTGAAGGAATCAGAAATGAATTCTGTTCTTCAAAGTAAAAAGGGCAAAAACGAAAGATCAGTTGTAAATCAATTGCCAGGGTGCTAACCAGTAGAAGGTAAACCGAAGTAAATAACCGAGGCACTTACTTGCCACAGTCTTTTGTTTTGTTTGTGTAGTTTCTTAGTAAAGCACTGCTAAATACTCATGAGGAGAATCCACTAACCTAGCAATTAAATTAACGTGGTAATATTTTGAAGCCGTAATTTGCATAACAGACTATAATTCACACACACCAAACATGAATTATATTTTCAAGAGTGTGGTAGAACTGACACAAACGAGCAAGCAATACACTGTGAAGAACAGCAGTGAATAAGTGCTACCTGAACTGCAAATGAATTGCAGCTGTAATACTCTTGGTTAGGGTTTGTGGTTTATCTGTATCTCGGTAAGTAAATGCGCGCGCATGTATCATGAAGTGGTTTCAGCGTACGAGGGTCTACTAAACTATTTCAATCCAATTCAAAAACGGTCTGAAGCAAAATTAGCACGTGTAAAATAAAAATTAGTGCAATTTGCAGAAAAATGTTATAGCCACCATTATGTGTTCCACATATTAATAACCATTCGACCAAAGCCTCTTTTAGAGTCATTTGTCAACCATTCTCCCTCGCCCCTCTCCTAGCAACTTAAATTTACTTTTAACTTTCGCTCTGACGAATGGCTAACGCTCGAAACGTCAGCTTTTTAACTCGTTACGGTGGCCAATTTACATTTTTAACTTAGTTGATAAAACCAAATTACCTTGTTACCCCCACCGACGTAGCACCACAGTTTCTTTAGAAACTTTCACCCTTTAGTTAATTTACTTAACTGTCTAGAGCGTCAGCTAATCAGGGAATGTATTTAACGCACTCGGCTTATATGCCTCTCTTCTCTCTTTTCCTGCTCTGTTTCTTTTGACATATTTATAATATTTATAATTAGGAGTTTCTGCTGGTTTTCATGTCATGTCTTTTATTAGAACAAACAAACAAACCGAACCTCGGTATCTAACGAATATATAAAACGGATTCTCTTGCTTTTAAAAACTAGTACAATTGCTCATTTTAAAGCAAGCCGTTTATCTAGCTTAACAATTAGCCACTTTCTACAACAATCCAAGATTCATTTAATCAGGCTAAGTCGCAGTTAGTTTTGGTTCAAAATTAAGCTTCAATAATTTTCACAGATGTATCCACGTGGTGATGCGTTTGCTTGAGCCTGAGACTGGGCATTGCATTGGACATTATTAAAGTGCCCTTGGGTCCCAGTACTGGGATACCAGATTTCGCCGCAAACTTCCCTTGAGTCATTAGAAGGCTCATTGGACTCCCAGCGGCTGTCATCTGTGGCCACAGTGACACCGGGCGATCCTGCCTCGGTCCATTTCCACGTTCCACTTTCTTTACGGAGTCCCATGTAATAGTGAGTGTAACTTCCGGTCTTCGTCACTTTATCTGCGAGGAAGCCTTTCACTTTGTTCCACTCGTCTGTCGTTTCCATGGTAACTAAGTGAGCTCCCATTTCACGGCAAGCGTTGCGGGCCTCGTCCCATGTTCCGTCAACGTCATGGAAAGTGTAGCAGTCGTTCACCGCGCTGCTGCTAGCTGAAATTTCTACAACTGAAATATTTAGCCATATGGTCATGACATGAGAACGCAAATCAGTAAAAATCTACCGCTCAGTTAGTGTTTAAAATTAACCATGTTTACACATGACTTATAAATATAAAATAAGATAATCCAATAATAATCCAATTAAAGTTCGAAACGCAAGAAATGTCCAGATGATTTTAGTGTTCTATCATCTGATCTTTTTCTTGGTTTATACATGTACTTATGCAACAATCATTTTTATATATATAATGTACCAGAAGTTAGTAATTAAGGAACGTCAGACCATATCACAAATGATTGATGATGCTAACATGCATAGTGTTATCATTTTCCATAGTAATAAAACCATTCTCGCAAAAAAATGAAAAATTCAGGCTACCGTGATGCTAAGAACACTAACCGGGGTACGTTGAGTTAATAATAAGACTCAAATTAACTCGAAACTCGAACTTGATCTAAACTGAACAAAATGGCAATCCCCCAAACGAGCGCTACGAATGCTATGGAATGGAATGTAACTGTTCAATATATACAAGTAACTGAGCCCTCATTTAAGCAAATTCTTAATAAGAAGTAAAATCAAGTAAGTCCAACCTTTTGATATTAGGAAAATAACAAGCAACTTAATAATGATCTTGAAGGGAACCATAGATTTCATCTTCAACCTGAAAACTATGAAGTTACAGATAAGAAATACGAGATTAAATTAAATTGATAAGAATGTTTTTAGCAGAAAGTCGTCCTTATCCCCGAGTTTTCCCACGAATTCTAATTACTCTCCCTAGATGACAGTATCAGTACCGAGAGCAAACCAGGCTGAACACATTTTGTTTTAGTTAACCTACTTTGGAAGATTAAACGTTGTTCCTGGGTGATTAGCTTGGAAAAAAACTGTGATGTGTTCAGCAAATATTCAAACTGTAAAAAAGGTACGCGAGAACGTGTCTCTATTTTTTTTTTTTGGTTTTCGACATTCTAGACCCCAGAGCTCTTCTCTTTTGCGCATGACGGACGGCGAGAAGAGCTCTGGGGAACTCGGCCAGAAAGTCTGCTCTGATTGGTTTATAATTGAAACAATAAAAACGTTTCTGATTGGTCAATTTACTGCGCGCTGAATTTACGCGAAAACTTACAGCGCGTGCAGGGAACAGTGAAGGAAATGGACGAAACACCGAAAAAACTGTGCAATCGAAAGGTCAACAATTGCCGTTGCTGCAATTCTCATTTGTCCAACGTATATGACAGCATAGATTTGTTTGGAAAAACGGCTCAAAGG
>Ga0126337_10001606_pt1 | contig 13828 bp, 11 predicted proteins | sample DipCmetagenome_FD_92527 | JGI IMG/M metagenome (GOLD analysis project Ga0126337, IMG submission 92527) | Coral microbial communities from La Bocana,Puerto Morelos, Mexico - Diploria C A metagenome | ecosystem: Host-associated > Invertebrates > Cnidaria > Coral | place: La Bocana,Puerto Morelos... | reverse complement strand
GAGACATGAAATCACTGCCATGTATCAACTCAAGTGTACCTCCTTACCATGATCTAACTGTCCAGATTACCAGATGATCACGGGATTTCTTCCAGCAGCAAAAAATGCGGAGCACCCCTCAGAAACAGAATAAACATATACAAACATCTGTCTAATTTCATCCAATTTCCACCAACACCTACCAAAACCATCCACATCGCACAACCTGGTAGCCTAGAGGTGGCAGCTTCTGTGTATGAGGAATGGAGAAACGAGGTGCCTTGGGCCGAAGCGGCGTCGAGATGTTTGAAGGCTTGTTTCACTAGTTTCACTTGGCCAGTGGCTTGGCAATTTGTGTTCAAAATCCAGTGTGATAATTTTTCAGGCAGAGGCGAGCTGAGACTTGAGTTTTCCGTTTGTCCGTGTTTTTGTTCATGTTTTTCTTGTTGTCAGATCTTATAATAGCTTGGATGTTTCAAATTGCGTGACCGATTGCGTTACCTCATTCCCACCCCTTTCCTGACCTAAGAGAAAGGTTCAATGTAAGTATGGGTGTCTTCGATGTCTTTGTTTGGGGTAGACTGAATCGATGAGATCTTCATTGGCTCTTTTACCACTATGAGGATTGAAGAAATAATGATGTGTTCAAGACGTTTGGATGACAGAGCATATGTTCTTTTCTTTTCAATCTCATTATCAGTTGGTTTGACTTGGCACGGGTCTTGTTGGTAGTGACACCCTATAAGGTCAAAATCGATGGCACAGAAGGTAGGTTAGGCATCAGGGCCCACAAAAAGTCAGAAACATCGAGGGGGGAATGTGCCATAGATACCTCTAATTTAGACTCTATAACCTAGTAACTAATGATAACTAAAGTACGGAAAATTGAAGATTTCCTTTCAGGACAATCTTTCCTTTGTCAGGTTTGGCTTCCCTTGTCCTTGCGTGGTGCCATTATGAAGATGTTATCGTTCCTTGGGTCCATCCTGGAATACTTCAAATGTGGAGGTGGACTATCCCCAAGAGGAAGATGATTTAAGAAATTGAATTTGGAAATATTCTTTGTGTTTCAGGCTGGCATCATTTCGCTTCATAATGCAGTTTCTTGTATCTCTGGAAGAGTGTCCTGTTGATTCACGCATAGATTTACGGCAAACAGAGGAACCAAAGGGTCGATGTGGACTGCGTCAAGGTTTGGTGTTTACGAAGAAAATGTCAGCAACTCCCATTTCTATGATATATGGGGAGAAGATACGATAAATCATAATTATTTGTTTTTGATTTGACTACAATCTCACTCCCGAGGCGGTATAGCAACTGGAAAGCTGCTAGCAGCCAAGTACGGGAATTGCTGGCGCAGGAGGTGGGATACATGGTGATTTTCACCGCCGTTGGGTGATGTTGAGGCAGTGAGTGTATTGGATGTATCGGTGTAATCCTGCAATTTGGCCAGAAAAAGCGATTATTTTTTTTGCTCCCCAACATATATCTAAATGTTACATGTTGTTACTAAGTTACTACATTGGTGATGATGGGTTGGCGCAGTGTCCTGGATAAAGCCAGATGAAAGGTTGCGATAAACCAAGATGTTCATCAAAAAATGGATTTGATTCTTCCATGCTGCCGCCCAAATCTGACTTCCATGGGTTACACAAGTGAAGACTTGATGTCTATCATTACATTTTTTACAATCTGTTATTTATTGATATGACATTAGAATTTAGTGCGTCTTTTTCAACAGGTTGATCTATGTTGGTTTTGTAATCCGCAAGATTACTTGAACATAGTCTTTGGATGTCTTTGGCATTCGCTCAGCATCAACATGTCACCAGCTGTTTTGCACAACCAAACTCCACGCCGTTTTTACTCCCCTGTTTCCTATGAAGATGAAGATGATGTCCTTTTCAGTAAAGCACCAAAAAGTAAGTAAGAAATTCATGAAGCTGTGAATTGTGAGAGAGAGTTCGCCATGTTGACTAGGGGTTTCATGTTGGTTTGTCCCTTTCATGTTGACCCAATGAGATTCCAAAGAGCTTGGACCAGTAAAACTGCCATTTCACCCCGACTCCACCCAGTCAGTTGAGAAAAAGGAATTGTCATTTTCTGACGCAACGGAACTTTTCAATGAGATGCTGGGCTATATGGAAGGCAAAAATGTGCATCAACAGAACATGAAATTTGCATGTGTTGGTAGACATTCACGAGAGAAATCAGAAATGCTTCAGGCAGGAGTGTGTTGAAACAGACTGGACTATCATTGCTTGTGGTTTAGCATTGCAGGCCGGTTGATGGTAAGTTCACCGAGGATTCTCTCTGGAATGATCGAAGCAAATCATCCTTTGACATCATTCAGAACCGATGTAATCATCAAAGACCCTTGGTAGAAGCAACGCAGGTCATAGTTTGGCTCAGTGCCGTGTTGCATCATTTCGATTAGTCTATTTTTGTTACAGCATGTTACACCTAAGATTCTGTAAGAATGACATGATTGTTTGTTGCGTATGATGGATGTTGTTCGTATCTCTATACATGCTTGGGTGGATGAAATCCAGGGCATGATGATGATGATGATGATGATGATGATGATGATGATGATGATGTTGATGACATAACTTTAACGATGATGATGATGATGATGATGATGATGATGATGATGATGATCGGGGGTCACTGGACGGACATACACACGCAAAGGGACTTCTTTCCCAGAGAGAGAGGGAGATCATACCCTTATCACAGAGAGGGTGTGGAGTAAAGCCTGGTCTTTGTGGGGAATCATCACATTTCCCCACAAGAGGACCTTCAGTTTTGTGAACTCTGTTTTTGTTTGATTTTGTTCAAGTAGATTTCTGTGTATTTTTGAGGATGATTTCCGGAAAGATCACTACATCACTATCGCATGAAGTATGTAGTTCACATGTGTGTTGGAAAGCTTGGACCAAACAAAAATTCGCAGAAAAAACCTCGATGGGTAGCTGCTTCGTGACGGATACGAAGCCAAAGCATGGCGCTCAGCCTGAGGCAGAGTTTAGTGCTCTATGGCCTCTTCATGGTGTTGTCGGTGGCAGGTGTGACCTTGTTTGTGCAGACTGCCCCGCCCTTACCGAAGGCGCAATGTTCCGAGATTGTGACGCCCATGGATGTGGTGAGAGGGAAATTGGTGAAGGAACCACAAAAATCCATTTTGAATCTCTGGAACTGTCTTAGAGAGTACAAGAAGGACAACTGGTGGCATACGACCACCGGCATTTGGGGTATCTATGTGATATTCAAGGTCTTTGGACCATTTGGTGCAGGGACCTCCATGGTCTTATCGATTCTCATTGGTGCTTTGTATGATGAATGGGCCGAGCCCTTCACGCGCTATTCCTTCCTTGCTCACTTCTTGGGGGTCAGTGGCGAGATCTGTGGCGGTGCTGGTGGCTGGATCATGTCCTACTGCATTGGGCGAGAAATCTTACTGCATTTCGCGAAAGAGAGGATGGCAACGCTGCAGAAGGAGATGGAGAAGTTTCAAGGTTCCATGTTTCGCTACATGTTGTTCTTGCGTGTGTCGCCTCTCTTCCCAAACTGGTTTGTGAACTATGCGACGGCCATGATTGGAATGCCCTTTCAGTATTTCTTGGTGGCCTCCACATTAGCAATCCAGCCGGCGGCGTGCATGTCGATCGCAATGGGTAGTATGCTCAGGGATGTGGGTGAGAGCGGCTTGGACTTGGTGAAGATGGCCAAGCGCGGCACCATGATGGCTGCTACCATGGCCTTGCTGTCCTTGCCATTGATTCCGGCGGATGATTGGTCGAAAGGTTTGGATCGTGTGAAGGGCTGGTGGAAGCATCTGCAGAAGGCCGCTGCTGGCAAGGTATAGATGCCGTTGTTTGATCAGGACGCCCGTGAGGGAACGCGTCATGCAAAGAGCGAGCAAAGAAAAAAAGACTCTGTGAACATAGTTTCGTTGACACTTGTTTCTGCAAGTCCAATCCTTCAGTAATGTGTTTCAGAAAGGGGTTGTATTGTTCCATCAATATAGCTGGCATATGGGAACTGAGTAAGAGTTTTGAGGGCTCTTTTTTTTTGGTTGACTTGATTGTCTGGATTTGTTCGTGGGTACTAACATAACCCGGTTCACGGTTTGCTACAGGCCCCCCCATGGTATGGTCCCAAAACCTGAGTTTTGATGCGTTTTGCAGCATTCCCGAACGAAAGCGTGGTATTTGGTATTTGCAGTGTCTTTTAAAATTGTGGGTGTGCAACCAACATTCCGAAAACGTGTTTTTAATAGGATTTATGCAACCCTTCTAGAACCGTTTGCAGTGTTTCGGCTTGGACATCGTGGAGTCGTGCCATCGCACCGCCTTCTATGTTAAGATATCAATTATCTTATTATTTTTCTAGAACATTGCCTTCCGCCTTATTGCATCATACAAACTATACAATGTTGATCAATGTTGCTGGGCCCCCCCTCTCCCCAGGAATGGTATCCTCCCCAGGGCATCAACACGCAACACTGGAACTTTTATATGTGCATGTATTTGTGGAATCCTTCAGCTGCCTTCAAAAAATACGAAACATTCTACATAAAACATCATAAAACCTGAACCTATAGTACTCTAATATGCAATACATGATGTTTTACTCAACCAACACCTCACACATGTCCTTGAATCCGTGTCAAGGACATGTTGGATATCGACGTGCAACCAGCGGCAGTGGCTTGGATGAAGTTGTGTTGATGGGCCGGGCTTGATGTACCCAAAGTCGTGCAGAATGGCAGGATGTTTTTTGCCAATATCTTGTCTATCCATGTCTATCCAGTTGTTGTTATCAAAACCTCTTTAGGTTTTTGTAGGACATTTTGGATCAGAGAAAGTTGTTTTCCATAAAAAGATGATCCCGCAATTGTTTGGAGTTTAGTTTTCAGGTGGTTGGCCCAAACACCAAATCCGTGAAACGTCTCAATGCGTGCTGGATTCTTAAATATTTTTCTATAGACATACACTTTCAGGCCTAAGGTTTCAAAAAGGGATAGTAATGTGTGAAAAGGTTGAAACTCAGGAGGAGTGATTGAAATCTGAAGATTTGAACGACATATCGCGACCATGTGAAACTATGAAATGCTCAGTCCATGTTCAGTTCTCGTTATTTTCATGGATTTGTGTTTTTTTTGTGTGCAGCGAATTCAGAAAACAACAACTCACTGAGGGTACCCTTCGTTTGATCGTGGAAGCCAAGACGCAATACGCAGCTCCAGGTTTTCTGATCGACCCTCAGACAGCACAGCTGGCTGCCTAAATAGGATGAGGGCTTAAGGATCAGTTTGGATCCCAATGGTGCAGAAGGGAGACGCGAGCTAAATACAATGAGTTACCATGAAATTATATATAATTGAGTATGATTGTGTAAAGTGTTGCTTTATTTTTCTGAAATCTATTGTTTGATTCGTGTTTTTTTGTTCTTTGTTGATCTATTTGCTAAAAAGGACCTCACTGCAAATTGCCAATATTTTGGTCAGCCTCCCAAAGTTCTATCTTTGTCAAGGCTTTTGCATGCCCAATCTTGGACCAAGGATTTGGGTCAAAGCATTTTGGAGATCGTCCGTCGTTTTGATACCGTCTCTCGGCGTGAGCGCCGTAACATTAGCTGTGGCGTTCCTGAACCGGCTCAGGGTGAGCAAAGGTTTTTGAGAAGAGATGATCACAAATCATAGCATGTGATGGTCAAAGGAGAACTCGATTGAAATTTTTGGATTCACATTCATTGTTTCAAGTTCAAGATTTTTGTTTCAAACATTTCTGAGCTGTTTATTTATTTGACCCGCTATTTGATGGCAAATATGGCCAAATACCTGCCATGCTTGTAGTTTATCATGCCAACAGGGAAATTTCGAAGCCTTTCCTCCAGTGAAACACGGACTCCAAGTCCTTGACCAGTGGTACCTTGCTGGCAATCAGTGGAGCTCACCTACGAACTGGTGATTTGGATGCCACTTGGTGTGGAAATGGATGGACCATCACATTGGAAATGGGTGGACTCAATATGGATTTCTAGCCCTGGATGGAAGTTTGAAATTGATGGAGATGTAAGATGTACCGCAAAATAGAGGGTTGGCCTCGCCATTCGCAAAACTCAGTGTGAAACCTCATGCACGAGTCAGAGTCTGGTGCATTATGTAGTCCAATTGTCGGGGGGCAGCACTTTAAACCACCAAAGGGTGGTTGATATCAAGATGTGAGTCCTTCCTTGCAGATTTTCAAGGGTGCAACATTTCTATTTAGCCAGCAGATATGAAATCTTCCCATGAAATTTGGAGTTCCATTAGATGATTTGATGCTGGAATTTTCTATAAACTTGCATGTTGATGTTCGGAACCGGTGCCATCCAAGCAACTACCGAGTTACCCAGGCAGCTTATCGATGGTTTTTGGCCAGCCAGTTGATGGAAAAACGACAGCATCTTGGGAAGAAACGCATGTGCAGATGATTTGACTCCGATCTTTGGAAAATCCATGAAAATCCGAATTCTCATGAATTCTCTGAATTATCACTTTCTCCTTGTGGTTCAAAATCCAAAAAAAAAGCAAAGCGCCTGCTGAGACTGAATTGCACGATCACACACTTGGGATCTTTAAAATCTTGGGTTTATCATGGTAACACGAAGCAGGACACCTCGGAAGCTACTCTTACTTGAAAAGTGTTGTTTGTCCCATGTCTACATTGAATTCATCCTGAGGATGCTTGAGATCCCTATCAGTTACCAGCCAGAGAAACCAGTTTAGTACGCTTTGTTACCAGATCTTGCCAGTCTTCCGCTCCCACTCTGAGTATCCTTCTGTGTGATATCCATGTTCGTGCATTTGAATTCATTGGAAGACAACCATCACCCACAATCTTGAGCGATCTCCGTCAGCTCCGTTGGTGTGCTTTCAAGGACCCTGGACGATGCTCCAACTTTAGATTTGGTGTCACAACTGGCCCGAGCTCTAGCCACTTGAGCTCCAAGATGTGGGATGATTTGTCGGTTGGTTTTTGGTTTTGGATGGCGTTTTCAAGGGTGAGGGGCAACCGGTCATGTCCACTTGAAGCAGCATCACTGTTTGGCAAATAGAAACCACATGACATCAGGTGTATGGAAGTGACAAAGACGCTCGAAAAGTTTTAGCAATTCAAAGAGTTGAATGACGTGAAGGACATGACATGCAAAGGGGTAGATATTCCTACTAGTAGTGGTATCAGTTGGGATTGCACTTATGCCAAATGAGGCGGCATTTACCTAAATGTTTCAACAGATGCCCAAATGCGTCATATCCTTTGCAACTGCAGCATTGATTGAGGCCATTGGCGGGCGCGCATGCCAATTGAAGCGCTTGCTTTCTCTCACAAAAGAGGATGCTTGGGAAAGAAAGCAGTAGGGCAAGGGATGACTTTTCTGTATCACATGGGTTTTCAACTTTTTTTGATTGAACATGTATTGAAGTGTATTGATATAGGATAGTAGTGCACAGATGTTGAGAAAACGGTGACAAATGAAACTATTTGACAGCGTCTTTTTGGACAAACCAAACTTGTTCTGAATCTAGAGGGCTGATAGCATTAAGCAGCTAAAGGTGGTACGGATTAGCTACTTGATGTGTTGTGCTGTAATGGGAAAGTCTAGGTCCAAGTACATATCAAAATATGTCTGAGTAGGTGCTATGGCAGCTGCACAACAAGTGCCGTAGCTTTTTGGGAAACGCTTGGATGTGGCATGGGCATGATTCTATAGTGATATAGTTACTTTCAAGGATGTTGTTTGATCGTGTTGCCTTGATTTTTGAAGATCCCTTACGCATTTGACGCCTGTAACATCCCACACGTACACAAACACGAACCTCTCCAAATGGACAAGCTTAATCTAGCACTTCCACAAATTAATCTAAGCCCTGCATTGCACGCCTTGTTTTAAATATGCTGCGGTCCTACCCCCGCTTCCCCGCAATTTGCCATCCTCCAAGTCGTCTCCAAGGACGGTGGACAACTCCCGCAGGATGTCATGTCTGTGGGGACCTCGTTGAGTTTGGCTATGCCAAGATGATTTTAATTGAATTGTTGGTTGACAGCTGATAATAACTTGATGACTTTCCTTTCTTGGGTCTTCCTACCAAGCCCAGGGAATCCAAAACACAGATGAAATGCAGTAATTATCCAAGAATGTGGTACAGTTGGTATTATAGATGAAGCCACATACAAACACACCGTCCAAGGATTGTAAGTGAAAATGATGCTGAATATGATGACAATCCCATTTCCCAATGCCAAAGTCTTCCAAGGATGCTTAGCCACTGTTGGACCAAGGTGTCTTTATCTGGCTACAGCTGCGGACGATCACTGGCCACATGTTGGTTTGAGCCGCCCCCGGAGGCCCCGTTTTTCAGGTGATAAATGCAAGGGTGGAAAATTAGGAAAGGATCAACAAAGCATAATAAAACAACAAATTGTCTGGAATATTGGTGTTAAGGGGTGCAACTAAACTGTGGTATCAGAATTGACATGGAACTATGCAACCATATCACATAATTTTTTCTTTTGAACATCAGCATTCAGCATGTGCCATTTTTGTTGTAGCCTTTCATTGATTCGTTGATGCCTGAGGTCTTGCGTCGCAGAGGCATCTGGGCATCAACCCCCAGCACTGAAAAGCAAGGAGTCACAGAAGTCACATGTGCTGAGCAATGGGATTGGCGAGAGCAAGAAACCTCACGACATGAGATGTACCAATGGTGTCTTGGCAGATCTTGGGCGCATGGCTTTCAACTTGTCACGTCACTTCATCAGGGTTTAGCAAGGGAGTCTGCCAAAGGTTCGTGGGTGCGAGTTGGAAGATAGATTTTGTACACAGCATCATCAGCAACAGCAACGCAGTCAGAGTGCGCAACTGTATGAGCATTAGGTTATAGGTATCAAAAGGATTTCAAGTTTTCATATTCGCCTTGAAAGGCAACGTATGCTGATACAGCCCGATGGACTAAGGTATCCTTACCTGGCACCAGATACAAAGTTGGAACGTGCATGGTTGACCCCCTTGCGATGCATGGCAACGATTCTGTGAAGGGGTGGGTGGGGGGGTTGGACATAGTTTTTTTCAACAAGGTGCTGTTGGAACAGTATTTTGTGGATAGGAGATGGCATGCAATCAAGTCAAGTTGTTGTAAAAAAAAATGATTTGGGCATTTCATTCACACACACATGTTGGCGTGCTTGACACCACAGGTCCATAACCTGTTTCTGTTTGAAATTGCCTATCAACATCTATCAACCCAAAATGGGATTATTCCCCTTTCCATCCGTTTCCATCATATCAATACCAAAAAGTACCAGCATTGCAACATTGCAGGTTGCCAGAGTCATTTGGATAGGAAATCAACGAAGACATGAATTTGTTGGTGATTTGGTGGATATTTTGAATCATTGCCAAATGTCCAACGTTTTGGAGAGATCCAGTTGTTTCAATGTTTCTCACGAAGGAGGCTGCCCCAAGCACCTTGCTACCCAGCTGCTTTCAGGATCTTTTGACCGTGGCTCCTTGGGACTTTCTCGTCAATGGGCGGGTCAAACTCCAGCAGAAGCAGCTGCACGAGAGAGGCAGCAAAGGGCAGAAAAGGTGACTCAGGAAGGTTGCTTTTTTTTAAACGTATCCTTAAGGCCTAAATCGTCTATCTTCTCAGGTGGTTGCATATATGCTTGCCATCATTTGCAACCTTTTCTTGTGAGCATGGACAGGTTCTGAGACCCTAATGTGGTTGATATGGTGGCCACTTCAAGTTTAGGAAAAAACACAAAGGCCATGAAAAGAATGGCAATAGAAGGCCTCTTCAGTAAACTCTGTAAACAAGGTTTGATTCGGCACCAGCCACTAAAACCCACGGAGATTGGCAGCATAGCCAGCTGTTTGTGTGTGTGTTTTTTTAATGTGAGGGTGACTCCATCAGGTACTTGGATGGTCATTTGAATTGACATGGTTCGGTTGAATGTACTAGAAGCCAACTGACCTCTTTGATGGGTTGACCTTCCAAAATGTTTTGATCAGATTCTCTGAAACACTTTTTGTCCCGTTTGGGTTCTAGGTACAAAATCCTTCTGCAAAGGAGCCCATTTTTTTCCGGTAGAGTTACACCACTTCAACTACCGAAGTGAAAGCACCCCCTTGACCCAATATAAATGAATCATCCTAAGGTGTATATAACTCAAGTGCATCACTTTTGAAGGGTGCCATCACGTTTCTATTCAATCACTAAAGCTATAGACGTCATGATGGTCATGCCCAAGTAACCTTGATCATTTTTTGATCATTCAACGTTTTCCCAATAAACATTAAGATGGTAACAAGTCATCCTCCTTGGGATCTATGCACCACGGGTGAGGCTGCAAGAAGCTGGCATACAAAGTTGGGATTTGGATTCCGCCATTGCTTTAGCACCTTGGTTTTTGGGGGTTCTATTCTTGGGGGTTTTATTGGAAATTTGTTGTTGGCCTGCAATCTAGGTGGATCATTTGGCTGGTGTGTGTGTGTGTGTGTGTGATGATACTTGTGTCTTCAAGTAGATATTGTAGTATTTTGATTTGTTGTTTATTCTCAATATGTTTGCAAGTTATTTTGTTGTCCAAGGTCAGGTTCATTGATTTAAGATTAGTGAAAGCAACTCCAGCGTGATGTTCTTGGAACATGTCGGGAAGCGCAAACCTAGAGCTGGCACCACATGGTAGTGTTGCACCAGCCAAAACCAAAACAAACGAAATTCTACTTTGTATGTATGTATTTCGTGTGTTGTGTCGATCTCAAATGTGCAACAAATAGAACCATTGTGTCGCTTCAGAAAATCATTTTGACTACATGCGTATGACATAAAGGTTTGAATATGACATGTATTGTTTGCAGTTGTTGTGGTTAATTTATATCAATATTCCATACATATATTTATTAGTTATGCATAAATATACATGTATAACTCTGTAAATATCATTACCATGTACTATCCATTTTGATGAATAGATCTCTATCCCAAATTTTATTGGCTTGCCGAAAACAAACGTCAAGGAACCGCCACGTTTGGGTGGAAAAAGTCGTGGTAGTCATGGTCGGCCCATTCTGCTGCGTCCTGAACCACGTACCTGGCGGATGCATCACGCTGATGCTGTGTACCTGGGTGGACGTTATGGAAGATGAACAACACCTTTAAAGTGTTTTTTTTGGGGGAATGAAGTGAAGATATGGATACTCAAAAATAGTGGATACATTATAATATAGAGATACTGTACCTTTTTTAGATTTGCAGTGGTTATGAGATTGAGATTTGATGCGAGTTTGCTTTCATTCGTGAACTCTTCGAGGTGTTCAAGTGCTCAGTTTCTGAAGATGATGGCACCCACAAACTCATTTGAAGGAAAGACACGCATCCAATTTGGGGTACCTGTTTTTGTCCAAAAGTTGCTTCGAGATGCATGACCTACAAATCCAATTTGCAACCGAGCCTTCCAATCTTCATGGTGCTATGACTGCCCCTAAGCCTATGTCATGTGTTTGTTTCCCAAACTACAAGACAGGATACAACGACTACTACGTTACTACATACGCTTTTGTTGTGCAGATCAATATCCCCCTGTCAACATGACGCATTACTTACAACATCACAACGATAGAAAAGATATATCACCTTTACTAGGTCATTGTAAATGTGTGTAGATAAGCAGAATGGTTATGATGTTTTTACATATTCATATTCTGTCTATATTGTATTTATATATGTATGTATGATTTACATTTACCACACCTTCAAAAACCCAAGGATAAGTTCAGTTACAACAGGATAAAAACAAAACAAAGGTGGAAGATCCTAAGAGGGAACCAACCAAACATCAACCAACCATCACCGTTTTCAGGAAGAAATCCTTCGCCACTTTACACCGTATCCGAGCTGGAAGCCCTGCAGAGTTGAGAGATGTGCTCTTAGCTGAGACGTACCTTGGAAGATGAGGGGAGGCCAAAAACCACAGGTTTTGGCATAGGAAGCTGAGAGTCCAAAAATTGGGAGAGAGATAGGGAAGCAAAACACATTGACAAATGTGTTTTGTTTGAAGCATAGATGATCAAATTATATACATATTGATACCCATATGCGGTTGAAGTTGGGGGGTTTTGTTTTTAGATGGGATGACTTCTTGTGTTTGATGGTAACATACCTAGTATCAATGGATCTGTCCTCAAGGTTTGGATGTTTCTGTTGCGAGAGTGTACGATGTAAAGCCAAACTTCAGCCAACCATAGTGCCAAGTCTCAACCGGCGGTGGCTAGCGGTTGGGAATCATTGGAAGACAAAGCTTGGAAAATGAGGAAGTCTAAACAGGTGTCAAGAGTGAGGTCTACTTAAGGCAGGGCGGCATTCCCATGTGAGTAACACTTTCACTCTGGTTGTTATACTCTTTCCACTGATAATCAGTGTGTGGATGCAGAGCCTGATGATGCTAGATTCCCAATAAGTTTTCAACACCTACACCGGTGATTTCAACATGTGTGGACATGCGTTGCTTCAACGACTTGGGACTGTAACAACAACTGTACTGTCTTTAGTAAGGAACTCTACAGTGATACGGCATGAATGCATGACACCTTCGTGTCGTTTCCAACACACTGTTGGTTTTGTAGGCACTCCTATCATTCCTTCATCTAGTGCATTTGCAGCAGCCTTCACCCCAGGAACACACGCTTGATGTTCGGCGCCAAAGCCGTGTCGCATGTCATTCCCCACGCCACCATCAAGGCACAACGGAAGGGGTGCCAAAAATTTGATCGGAAACCAAGAAGACCCAGCATGTGCCAACGAAAATATATTCTTTAATTTTGGTAATCCCCCTCAATCAAAAGAAAACGTAGGAAACGCAAGCTTCCAAAGCATGTCTTTTTTGCCTGCCCATGGAGACATGTTGAGACATTTAAGGCCCGGGGCTGTTTCTTAAGGATGTTCCATGTTTTTTTGGGGAGGATAAAGGGTGGAAAATGATGAAAAAGAGTATGTCTCAGCTGGGTTCACATGGAGGGTGCTTGGAATATCCAACTCAACATGTAGAGTTTATCTTCCATCTCACAGATGTGAATACCTAACCCCTAAGATCGCACAGGAATGGGTACAGAAAGCAGATTCAGCGTTGATTGCGCGATTGAAAGAGATGAAGGCTTGGCCTCTAGGGTACCAAATGGGTGCAGCATCATGTTGAGCCTATATGGGGCAAGTGGAGGGAACTGCTGAGCTTTATGTCGGCCCCTGGTTTTGTGAAGATCTGTTTCTTTTTATTTTTCAGTGGAATTTAGAGACGCAATGATTCACTAGATAGCCATGAGAGTCAATCCCTGACGTTGATGGTCATGCATTGTATAGGTACAGTAGTACATGTTTGAATGCAGTTTAGTGAAGCATTGTCCTTCATAGAACTTCAGCTTGTCCTGATGGAAATGGACAACTTTAGCCGAACAAAAATGGTCGCAGAGGTCCCGTAGATTTAAAGGTGCTCCTGAGCAGTTCTACGCATATGAATGGAATGTCCCACCATCAATGGCCTATCATATGCCTACGAAAAGGATCTCCAGAACCAGAAGTTTTTTTTAATCCAGCTAGGACACGATGATTCCAAGAAAGCTGTGGCTAAACTGTGATGATGATGATGATGATGATATTGATGATGATATTGATGATATTGATGATGATATTGATGATATTGATGATATTGATGATGATGATGATGATGATGATGATGATGATGATGATGATGATGATGACGGTGATGGTGATGATGATGATGATGATGATGATGATGATGATAAT
>Ga0126337_10001603_pt1 | contig 13832 bp, 5 predicted proteins | sample DipCmetagenome_FD_92527 | JGI IMG/M metagenome (GOLD analysis project Ga0126337, IMG submission 92527) | Coral microbial communities from La Bocana,Puerto Morelos, Mexico - Diploria C A metagenome | ecosystem: Host-associated > Invertebrates > Cnidaria > Coral | place: La Bocana,Puerto Morelos... | reverse complement strand
TCTTTCGCATTGTAAGGATACTTGTACTCTTCATTAGCATCAAGCCACTTGTTGAGACGTGGATCATTTGTCAGATCTTCGTACTGCTTATCGCCAGTCTTAGCAGACGTGCGAATTGATGCTATGTACCAACCGTCATTTCCTCCATATTGAGTTTTTAGGTGAATTTCCTTAATGTCAGATAACAATACACACTGTGTAGTTTGAAACCGGCTTGCAAAGTGTAGCTCTCGCATGTAAGGTGTATCTCGTATCATGGGGCCTTCAAGTTGTGCCTGAAGCTTCTGGTTATTTGATAGAATCAGTACTATCAAGTGGTTCTTTCCCAACCTTTTCGAGAAATCAGCTCCTACCTTGTCCCCAGTCATTGCATCTACACGTATGTAGGTGATACAGGTTCCTGGGACAGCATTGGTGAGGACATGCTTTTTGGCATCGTATGGGTAAAGATGTTCCTCATTGTTGTCCACCCACATACCGAAGCCTGGATCAGCAGTCAGTTTGGTGTACTTTTTATCGTTTCTTGCTGTGTAGGTAGCGATCGATTCTACGTACCATCCATCACCGCCTCGAGCCTTGAGATAAACTTCTTTGATATCTTGATGAGCGCAGACGAGTCTTGGTGTGAAGTCACTGTAGACGTACAATTCTATTTCGTATCGGTTACCTTTATACTTGTTACCTTTCATCTCTGCTCTATATCTCATGTCGTTATTCAGAACGATCTCCAGTTCTGGATTTGCACCCCAGCGACTTTCCTGACCTCCACCATAAACGTTGCCCGTCATGGCTACAACCTTTACATACGCGATGTTATCTATGTAGAGAGAATGTGCAAATGCCGTTTTGTTGCGTAGTCAAACAAACAGGAAATGAATGTTTTTTTTGTTATCAGATGCCAAACCTGACATTTCGGCCAAAAGTTTAAATCTTTAATTGCCTAAATCTTGTAAGTAGTTCCGACTTTTCAACGAAGATTGCTAAAATGGGTCATAACAATGTAACATCTTCCGGAAATCATCAAATTTTATGTTCACTGCTACAGGCAGTTTTTTTGATGGGAGAAATTTGGGAACTATAAAATGCTACCCAACTCCCACCCCCTGAGTTTCTTCTTTGCCAATTGTATTGGCATGGAACAAAACCTTGGCTTCTTTAACAGAGTTCATAGCCCGTATTTTTATTCTATCTGCCATCTTGCGAACAAACAATACATGCTATACTCGCAAATGTGCAAAAGATCAATATAAGTTTTACCTTACATAAAGAAACTAGAAGGGGAAAATGGAAAAATAATTATGAAAAAATAGCCTTACTTGTATTCCAGTAATAATATCTAGAATGATCTTCGTGAAGTTTCCTCTGTTTGTCTGAAGAATCTTCAAAGAAAACAATACATGGGATTAAATTGGTGGTATCAAACGTTAACTTACAGAATAATCAATCAATTAATGAAATGAGGGCATACAAAATGTATGTCTTATCTCACTTCCCTTCCTCTTTTGGGTTAATTCCATGGGCGTGAAAAGAGAGAGGTCCAAACATTGAAGTGAAAAGGGCCCAAAACTTAGTGTCAATCTATGGTCGTGTTCTATTGGGACCATTGGTGTCTTGTTTAGGTTAGAACCTCTTTTTGATTGGCTTGATTAATTAATTATATCCAAGCTGTAAACCGCAAACGGAGTAAATGCATAGTCCTTCGAAAAGCTTTAGAATGTGATTTAAAAAATATCGTTAAAATACCAAGAAAAAATAAAAACCGGGCCTGAATTCACCAGATACATTCAATTACATCGTAGGGGACCAATTTTCGGGAATTTCATTTTCGCATCTCTAACCTACCTTAAGCAAAATCGATGGCCTTCCTTTCTTAAACTTTGTTGAAGACACTTGGCAATTTAGTTTGGTGTCTCACTTATTGATCGGAAAAGTGGCGTGATTTGTTTAACCATCATAAAATTTGATCAAGCAAAAGCAATGGCAAATAATTTTCATATTCTCGTATGTAAAACCCTCAAAATGATGTAATCAAACGTATGGAGCGACCATTGAGCTGGTTCAACGTTGTAAAATAACCTTTCTTTCGCGAATTTACCAGCTGCTGCTGCCTTCATGAATTCTTAGTTCTCTTTTATCATGTTAAAACGTACTACTAACATAACAAATATTTTCGATTTTAGATCTTGCTGAAGTTCCAGGTATCATTTTACTTAAGGTAACTTACTCTGAATCTCAGAGTTTCTTGTGCTGTCTCCTACAGAGCCAATGTCGTATGCCTAGTATCTGCAATACATTCTTATTCTTTCATGCCAGGAAGGCTATAAGTTGAATGAGCGTTTTTATTTTCTTCAGAGCCGCAACAAATTTAAGAAATCATTTCGAATATTCTACCTTCCATCATTTTCCATTCAATCGAAGAAAGGTATCCTAAAATTGTGGCTTCTTTATTGGTACTGTTTCCCCCGAAACAGGTGGGAGGGGACTCTTGAAAACCCACAGACCCCTCGCTTTTTAAAACTATGCCTATTTTTAAAACTTAAAAGGTCATCTACCATTATTACTCTAGTTTAGGGGTGTTATTTTCACGCTCACTCTAGTATCTCTGAATAAAATTACTGACTAATATTTGTCTACTAAATATCGTGCTGAATAATCTACCAACCTTCTTCAAAAGTCTGGACATTATTTTCGAGATATTCCCTTGAGTTGTCAAAAACGTCGCTGGGTACGTCTGAGGAAAAATGAAATGTATATATTCATTCATTTAACTACACCAGATAAAAAATAATATGAATAATTGCTCATATGACATTCAGGATGCCCTCTCCGGCCGCTGATTGCTACTTTTGAGCGCGAACCTTTTTTAATTTTCTTCTGCTGCTTAAATTAGTAACGTTTTGTTCGAAAAATTGTTCGATTCTCCCGAAACAGGGGTTTTGAGGGAAACAGGACAGGGGCTTAGGAACCCCGACATATCTCCAGCTCTTAGGCCGTCATCTATATTCTATAGCTAATTACAACTCGCAGGAGTTGATTATCATGCGCGCTTTTGTATCTCTGGTTTTGTATTAAATTTACTGATAAATAATCTACTCACGTTTTTCAGGAATCTGGAAATCATTTTTAGGATATTCCCTTGAGTTGTCGGAAACTCTTTCCGATGCGTCTAAGGGTGGACATTAAATGAAATAAATAATTGCAAACAGCGAAGACAATTTTAAATTGGCTCATATGATCATGTAAGGTGCATTCAGGATGTCTGACTTGATGGCTACTTTTAAGTACGAACTTTCCTTTTAGTTTACTTTTGTTGCCTTAATTATGAGCGTTTTGCTCGCAAAATTGTACGATTCTCCCAAAACAGTAGCTTCAGAACCCCGACATATCTCCGGCCGGTTCTTAGGCCTATGTCTATATTGACCAATATCGCCGTAGCAAGTTACAATTCGTATAGAGGGTGATTTTCACGATCGCTCCAGCCTCTCTGAGAAAAATGATAAAACTCTTGTCTACTCAATATATTGCTAAGTAATCTACTAACCTTCTTCAAAAGTCTGGAAATCATTTTCGGCATAATCCCCTGAATTGTCGAAAACCTTCCTGGGTGCGTCTAAGGGTAAAGGGAAATTTTTTTATTCATTCATTAAGCTACAGTAGATAAAAAAATAAATGAAATCAATAATTGCTAAAGGTGGGAACAATTTTAAATTGCTGATATGATCACGTAGGCTACATTCAGGATATGTTTAGCCTGCTAGCCAGTTTTGAGCACGAACTTTCTCTTTCCTTCTGTTACCTACATTTTGAGCGTTTTGTCTGTCAGTCTGTGCGATTCTCCCCAAAACAGGTTTTCGAGGGAGAGGAGACCTCGACATACCTCCGGTTTGTAGTCCTATGTCTGCTCAAAAGTTATCTTCCATGGTAACTCTAACACTAATTACAACTCGTGGGGCGTGATTTTCACACTCGCTCTAGTATCTCTGAGAAAAATGAAATAATCGTTGTGTAATAAATGTACTGCTAAATGATGTACTCACTTTTTTCCGGAGTCTGAAAGCTATTTTTAGGATATTCCCTTGAATTGTCGAAAACTTCGAATTCGTCTAAGAAAATGAAAACAAAAACAACATGAATTCTTTTTATTCATTCATTAACTATACCAGATAAAAAAAAATGGAATGAATAATTACTAACGGCGGGGACAGATCTAAGTTTGCTCACATTGTCATGAAGGTTGCATTCAGCTCAGGATGTCTTTAGTCTACTGGACACTTTTGAGCAGGGTTATTCTGGGTTAGAGTTAAGGGTTAGGGTTGCCTTGATTATGAGCGTTTAGCTCGTAAAACCGTACGATTCTCCGAAACTGGAGTTTCGGAGGAAAGGAGACCCAGACATATCTTCGGCTTCTAGTCTAGTTATTTTCATTATCGCTGTAACGTCTTGCAACCATAAGAGGGTGGCTTTCACACTCCCTATAGTACCTCTGAAGAAAGAAATATATATTGGCAGACTAGAGCGGTTTTCATTAGAGCGTTGTTAAACCAAAACTAGACCGATTACACAGTTACTAATTTGGTTACTTGGCCGATCTCAAACTGTAGTTAATTAATTTTAAATCCAAACTAAAACCAAAGTAATTGACTGATTACTCACTCGAAAACAACTCTAATCTCTGTCTACTAAGTGCATTGCTAAATAATCCAACTCACGTCGTTCAGGAGTCTGGAAATTGTTTTCCGGGTATTCTCTTGAATTGTCGAAAACTTTTCTGGGTTCGTCTAATGAAAAATAAAATTTATTGGTTTATTGATTTAACTACACTAGATAAAAGTTAAAGTGAATAATTGCAAACAGCGGAGATAAAAGTAATTTGCTCATATGGTCATATGCGTTGCATTCAAGATGCCTTTAGCCTAAAATTTTGCCACTTCTGAGCGCAAATTCTAACTTATCTAATTTTCAGTTGTGTTTTCCCGAATTATGACCCTTTTTCCCCTAAAAAATTATCTAATTCCCCTAAAATAGGGCGTGGAGGGGCGCTACTAAACCCCTAAGACCTCAGCTGGTACATAGTAGCTATGTCTAGTTATCTTTTATTATGGCTGTAACTCTATACAACTCGCTGGGGGCGTCTTTTCGTGCGCACTCCAGAATCTAAGTACTAAATCTATTGCTAAATAAACTACTCACTTTCATCGAAGATCTGGAAATTATTTTTGAAAAACTCCCTTGAATTCTCCAAAACGTCATTGGGCACAACTAAGGAAAACAAAATTCATTTTATTTCTTTTTAGGACCATTAACCCATTCACTTCCGGTTTTAACGTCAGTCTGAGGGGGGAAAATAAAAGCAACTCAATAACTAGCAAATTCGCTCACTTTATGATGTTTTTTCTTTGTGCTTCAAACAATGCAAAGTAAAAAAAGTACCAGCATAAACAAAACAAGAGAATAAGAGAAGAACGAAAGCAAAACAAGGAGACAAACTAACTCCGTATGGCTTTCGTGTGCTTCGTTTGATCTTTTACCGTAGCACCGATGGTAGTTTAAACCGCGCACTCGCTCATACGGTTTCCAGGGTCCGCGTTTCCTTAGTCCAGCGTTTTCCGTTTGTTAAAGAGGAGTAGCGCGGACTCTGGGAACGAGATTAAAGGCAACTTCCGATATGCATCGTTGGCACTTCCGCTTTCTTTAAACGGAAAAAGAAAACGCGGCTTTTTTCATTTAAAGACGAGTTTTCGAGTTAGCCAACGTTGGAAACTTAGCTATGCATTCCTTTTATGATATTATGCTTTTGTTTTTCAGAAAATTACGAATGTTTCAAAATTTTCTCCCAAAATCTGACCTTTCAGAAATCTATAAATAGCCTGACGAGGATTACAATTAGAATATTAAATCAACGAAAAAAGATTCCGATCAAGTAGTTTTCCTGGGAGCCATTGCATTGTTTTAGAATTAGTCACCTGAAGACGTCATCACTGGTGTAACTGATCATCCCATGAAAAATGTTGAAAAAACTTAAATTTTCTTTACCAATGGCTCGAAAAGATTAGACAATGGAACCTTAGCTGCTCTAGAGAAAACAAGGAAATAAAATTGACATTTTATAACGACAGGGGTAGCCTATAGGAAATACTTCCAACGATTTTTTCGCGCACTGTAGTGTCTTCTAAAACCAAGAAAGACCACTCGTTGTCTACTTACCACTTTTCTTAAAAGTCTGGAAACTCTTTTCGGGAAATTCCCTTGACTTCTCGAAAACTTCTTTGTGTAAATCTATTAAAAGAGAAACAAATCAAATTTACCTATTGTACTTACTTTGCCGGGGAAAAATGAAATCAATAAATAGATAAAAAGATAAATAAATAGATAAATAGTCAAATTAATGAATAAACAAATAAATAAATAATAAATAAATAAATAGATGCAGACAGCAAGGACCCTACAATTGTCACAGCTCGATCAATTACAGCCGTCCCAAGTGTAAAAAGACTATTATAGACACGTTACTCAATCATGTGACTTGTGTGGGCCTCGTATTTTGTTTAAGGGACCTCTCTCATTGTTGTTTCCACCCACGTGTATAAATGAGAACCGTCCAACCGTTAGAAACACGAGCGAAATACTTGGGGGGTAACGCCGCGGTTCGCCCATCAATGTCCCTTTTACAAGTCATCTTCCATTATCGCGGTACCTTGTCACCTCTCGTGGGAAGCGATTTTCGCGCGCGATATGTGAAAAACATTAAAGACCACTCTTTGGCTACTCACTTCTCTTAAGATTCTCGAAACCATTTTCGGGAAATTCTCTAAAAGAATTCACGGAAACGTCTTTGTGCAAGTCTGTTAAAGAAGAAAAAATCAAATTTACTTCTTCTGTACCAGAAAAAATAATGTCAAATCAATTGTTACTAACAGCAGGGACCGTAGCAATAACTTAGCAAATTGCTGCCGCACAAGGTATAAAGTAGTAAAAAATGAAATTACATGTGGATGATAGGAGCAGATAGTAAGATTTATGTTAAGGATTTTTTCTTTTTTTTTTTTTTTACGTCCTTGAAAGTGAAATTAGGACTTCTTGACTTTGGTCAATATCCACCGCTATAACTTGAACAGAACGTCCATATCCAAGCCTGTATCTTATTAGATGTAATGATTGACACAGGAACTCGCTCAATATTGCAGCAATTTACAAGAATAAAAAAAATTGTTCTGCTGCTTCTTACAAATGCTAAAAGAAGACGGTTAAGAAACTTACCAGGGTTTTTGGCTTTGTGGTTTTCGTCCTGTGAAGTATTGGTAATGGTAAGAATACGAGTGCAAGATGCTGGATACTTGAAAAGTCTGTATACGATCCTAAGTGGCCCAACAGACCGGAGCATATCCCGGTCTCCGTAGCACTAAGCGACCAAGAATATTACTACTCCCCCCTGGATGGGATGCTAGTCCATCGCAGGGTTACCCCCAGCATTAAATTTGCCGGTACCCATTTATACCGCGGCACCTGGGTGGTGAGAGGCGCTGTGAGAGTTAAATGTCTTGCCCAAGAATACAACACAATGTTCCCGGACGGGGCTCGACCCCGGACAGCTCGATCCGGAGTCGAGCGCACTAACCATGAGGCCACCGCGCCTCCCACAAATCTTGAAAACTCACTCAAAATTGCCCGAGCCTTAACGCGAGTGCAATTTGAGAGAATATTCAAATATCACTAGTGATGTAAATCCTTAATTGCTCGACCCTTCATACGATTACTTCTTTATTATATGACTGAGAAAATCACGAAGGCGCACACGTTAATTTGCACTGCCCTGCAAATTAATAATTAACGATAAATTGGCCTGCTCTCAGTCAATCACGTAATGCATGTAGAGGTGATGACGTTTAACCACAGTGTCTTAACTATTCGCTAGGAAAATACAAAACACAAACTCCCAAAAGACGAGTTTACTCGCCCAAATCAAAGGTACGAGTTAGCTCTCAGTTGGTCTCGATCAGATTCAGGGATCAATCGTGATCGTGTGTAACATATCATCAAACAAAAAGAGTTTGGCATGCCAGCATTAAGTGAGGCTTACGACGTCATCGCTTTAAATCAAGCAGCTTAGAATAATGAAATAGATGTTTGAGAAGCCTATAAGCACGAGAAAATGAAGGGCACACACTAACCTGAGCTTGCTTGTCACGAGGGTCTGCTGCCACCAAGGAACAAGTTATTATGAAGAAAAGAACGCGCTTCATAGTCTTTGAGAGGGGAATAAAAGAAATCAGTAAATTATATGAAGTTGAATTAAGCCGAGTGTACCTGAGGCATGCTGGAGCAGCCCAAGTCACAAAGCTGCTCCCAAATGCATAGTAAAGCTACCTCATACCACAGGAAGATAGTAATTATGAACCTTGTTTGAAGAATTAAAATTTATGGACCCCACTTATGTTGGCATGAAACCAATCAACCGTATTTATAGGGGGCTTTCATTAACCCCCAGGGAGGAACTCCCCCACCCCTTTCGCCCTAAAAGTTCTAAAAGTCCTACAAGTCGCTCTTTTAAGAATAAGCGCATTAAAGTTGAGTTTTGTTAATGACAACAACAAAATTTAAAGTTTAAAAAGCAAATAATGCCCGTCAAAGTACTACCGCTAAGCGGATATCAAGTTCCCGCGTGCAACGACATGTCCAGTACCAAAGTATCGCTTTAAGGTTAAGTCGCAAATTTTAGGCAACGTTTACCTAAATATATTAACAAAGTTAATTACAGTAGCAAAGCCAGTACGAGTTTCCGGTTCGCAGTAAATGATTTGATTCTGGTTCGGCTATCTAATTAAATGATTCCGGCGGACATGTATTCCGTGAATTTCAGAAGGAACCGAATTCCCCCAGTTTGCTTATGCCTAGTCGCACCTTTCTGGTCCACTTTGGCGGCATATCAGGCTAGTTTGGTTTACCTCTGTTAAGTATTTTGGCGAGAACTGGTCCAGCCGAAATACCCATGACGGGACCAAACGAGTCTAGATGTGTCGCCGAAGTGTACCAATTGCAAAAGGTACGATTAGACATTTACCGGCATAATCAGCCAAATGTTCCCTCTAGCGTAGCCATATCAGGGTAAATATCATGATACCACCTAGCTGATAACAACCTAAAATCTGGTAACAAGAAAACTTACTGCGCTAGAAACTTGAAAGTCTTCCCTTAAAACTTTCTTCCGAGATAGACCAATCCTTCTCAACAGCCTTGTTTAGTGGCCTGTTATGAACTGGGTGTTGTTTGTTACTTTGTTCGCTTTTCAAAACACGTAATGACGAAACAAGTGCGTACGATATTGAATGTGTTTTTTTTTTTTGTTTATTTGAAAAGACACCTTATTGAATCTCACGTTCAGTTGACAGCAGAAGTTATTACTGCAGGGTAATTATCAGCAGTGGGTTGGTTGGGCTCAGTGATTTTCAAAGAAATCTTCGTTTCGGTTCAATACTCCCTAAAAGGGTAATAGAATTTATTGCAATTGAGGGTTCTCTTCCTTTTATGTTCTGTAGACTTTGAAGCGCCATTTCATGATTATCCCTCGAGGATATTCTACACATCGAACACATATTTTCTCTCACAAATAAACGAACAAAACCGATGAAAATCTTCAAGAAAACATATATATCATGATGAAAGAGAGGAAAGGGTCACTCTTGCAGCTGAAGAAAATAACGTAACTGAACACGAGTTAAATCAGTTTCTTTTACACTGGAGGCATATGTCTCGGGACGGACTTAGACAAATGCTTTTGTTGTTTTGCTATGTCTTTCAGTATAGGAGAGAAGACAGAAAATTCGTGAAGATGAACTATTTGCTTTCGTGCGTGGAGCTAAAAGCTTATTGTGATAGTACGTGTCGTTTACGCACCTCAGTAGATGCATAATTAACCTCTTGCGGAGTTAGCACGGAATCGGTTATGTGGTTCAGTGATCTGTTAAGGACTTTTTTTCTCAAGCCATAGTACTTGCGGTCGCTACTTCTGGTTTTCAAACGTTAATATTGTACTTATCACTTTAATGACAACTTGTCGATGCCGCCGATAGCAGTTAAAAGTAACAAAAGATTATCCCAATCAGGGAGCGTTCACACCCGGGGGGGGTACCCCTTGGAATTTTTGGTGGGGTTGTGCCGCCCGCATCTCCAAATCCGGACCCAGTGACTTTTACATAGGCAAAACAAAACGACCGCTTCATGACAGGAAAACGGAACATTTAGGGGCTCTCACTAAGAATGACCCCACATCAGCCATTGCTAACCATATAAAAGCCACAGGTCACAACATCAAATGGAATCATTTTGATATTCCAGTATAGGAAAGAAGACGGCCAATGCAACAGGACGAGCTATCTGCTTTCATCACACAACAGCAAGAGGAAGCACATAATCAACTACTTGAGTACTTTGAACGCAATCGGCTATTAACCGCGTTCAAGGAGAAGCTGTCAAAAAGTTTTTAAGCCAGAAATAGCATATCGCTCGCACTCTAGCTTGAGTGGCCCTCGGCGAATTTCTCAACCGTTAAACATCCGATCTCACGCCAATTCCTCAAGTGGTAAATTATGTGTCTATTGTGGTGGTGTAAAGACGACACGTAGTCACACAGCTTTCCGTTCGAAGCAAGAAAGCACATAGATCATAGTGACGAATTATCTTTCTTCTGAAATCGGAGCTTTTCGTGAACGCCTTTTAAATGGGAGGAATTTGAAAGTGCGGGCTTATATAATATCGTTTTCGTCTAGACGGAAAATGTTTTGAAAATTGAGCGTTTGGGCAACGATGTACCCATGATAAACATGAGATTACCACTTCCAAGGAACAGATTTAGTTTTGTGAAAATCATTTAAAACAGGAAGAGCTTAGCGACGTTGATTAATTGTCAGTGGTTGTTTGGTTGGGTTCAGTGATTTTCAAAGAAATCTCCGTCTCGGTTCGGAACTTGCTGGCAGATTTGTAGTATTTTAAAGAACGCCGACTTCTTGAGTCTCCCTTTTGAGTTCTGTAGACTGTAAAGGGCCCATTCATTATTATCCGCTCGAGAGTATTCTGCTCATCAAAAGCATATTTGCTTTCACAAATAAACGAACCTCACATACTTCAAGAAAAGATATGTCATGATGAAAGAGAGGAAAGAAGGACTGAAGAAAATTACGTGACTCGACACATGAAAAAGTGTTGGACATTTGATTGATAGGTTATCGGTTCTTTGTATACTCGATGCATAAACCGTCGGGGCGGACTTGGACAAGTGCTTTTAGTGTGTTTTGCTATGTTGCCCAGTATAGGACAGAGGACGGATAATTAAACAGGACGATATACTTGCTTTCGTGCGTGCAACTGACACCTGAGTACAATGGTACGTGCCGACTTTTCACCTCATTAAACGCTTGAGGGGTTGGCAGGAAATCCGTCGTTTGGTTGAGTAATCTTTGAAGGACTTCTTTCACAAGCCAAAATTCGAGAGCGGTTGTTTTTTCTGTTTTTTTAAGCTTCTAATTGTTTCTGTAAGCTTTCCAATTCGGTTGATGGCAGTTAGCAGTAATAAAATTTTATTTCATTACGATACGATCGACGCTTTGAAAGAACAAGAATGATTTCAACGTTCAGGATTGATGTTTGGGAATTACATAAATAAATTCAGTTTTAATTTAATATAATTCTATGTATGAACGCGTCAGTTTTTTGTGCATGTTTTCTTGTTTTAAGGCAAGTGGTAGTCTGGGATAGTTGTTGGTGGTTGGTTGGTTGGTTGGTTGGTTAAGTAAGTTCAGTGACTTCCAAAGAAATCTCAGTTTCGGCTCAACACTCGCTGAAAGAGTTGTAGAATTGCGAAAGAAAGCTTTGTTATTGAGTGTCCTCTCTTTTGTTATTACGCATCGACAAGAGACCATGAGCGAAAGCATATTGGCTCTTACAAGGAAATGAATAAAGTAGATCAAAATATCCTATATGCTTCAATAACGGATCGATCATGATCAAAAATCCAAAAAGGAAACTCTTACAGTTGACAACACTAACGAGACTAAACACATGACTTTTTCTAGATACAGGCTTGTTGCAAATACGCGAACTGAAATGGTTAATATGAAAGCAAGAATTTCACTCCCGCGTAAACGGGGTGTCGGAGTGGCAGATGAACAATCACAACGTCGAGTTGGACTTCGACTTTTTTTAGGACTTCGGGTCACGCTTGGAGAGAGCAGAAAGGCATGCTAGGGCGTAGGAGTAAGGCAAGAAGACATACATTTTCTTTCACAAATAAACGAATAAATCCGGCCAAACTTCTTACCTGCTCCAAAAACAGATCGATCTGATATTTGAGGAAAAGCGTGACTGAACACACGATATAAGTTTGAAAGTTTGATTTTTTTTTAATTTTATTTTTATTTTTAATAATCAACTACATAACACCACAACATTAGGATACACTAAGTTACAATACATAACACTGAACTATTTTGCATTACATTTCCTTTTACAACGATGGCTAAAAGGAAGAAAAAGTAGGGACCAACGTACCTAATACTTAAACTTACATTTCTTGCTATACAAATCTACTGTTACGATAGTTATTCTGCTTGCAATAAAGTACACATACAGCTAAATTACATAACCTAGGTGTACTTATAATATAGTACATATGATGCAACAATAAAATAAATAAAAATTAGCAATGAAAAAAGTACAAAGCATTTCATGATGAGATAAAAAATGGGACATATGCATACCTTTGTAAATATAAAATTAGCAATGAAAAAAGTACAAAGCATTTGATGATGAGATAAAAAATGGGACATATGCATACCTTTGTTAATTAAGTGTTGGTTGTCGGTGTATTGCAATGTGAGAGGAAGAGAGAAATGTTCTATTTTCGGGAGAGTATTGCGTGTTTGATTTTGCTTACCCAGAGAAAAAGTCTGGCGATCGAAAAGTAGAAATCTAGTCTCTTGATCTTGTTTGGATTCAATCCTAATACTAGATATGCCGTTAAAGGTTATCCATAATTAGCTGCCCATTGCTTAAAATCTCGCCAAAAATCACTTCAAAATATCGGAAAATACTACGAATGTGGGCGGACATTAAATACTGATGAGACTAACATTTTCTCCATGGCCCATGGAAAAAGCGAAAAGTCTATGGCAAAATGCTCTTGTACCAGACGGAAACAAACACATGTGACTATAGATCATGGTCTTCAAAAGGAGTTAGAAACTTGGGTCATCTGATGAAAGATACGACAAGTTTTCTATCTTTCTAGGACATTGAAATCATTTCTGTTAGTTGAAAACGTCCACAGCGCTGGTAATTATCGATCTTTCAATTAACAGAAATGATTTCAACGTTCAAGAATAAGCTGCATTTTTCTGCGCATTTTATTGTCTTGTTCTATTTTTATAGTTAGTAATAGTAATTAGACCGAGTGGACTGCAAATCAGGGAGTATCGCGCGAGGAATTTCAAACGCGGAGGAACGCGTCGCGCGAAACCCATTTGAAATTACGAGCACGATTACTCCCTGAATTTTACCACACGAGGTCGACGTCCAGTTATTAATTAATCGTATCTATAAGGAATTCCGGAGTTAAAAAAGTATTTAAAAACTATTTAGCGAAAACGAACTTTTGTAGCGCTATTCAGAAGTTTTGAAAATCGCAGAAAACGTTAAGAAGAAACCTTTTATTTTACGCACCGATTACGTCACATATCGTCGCATAGAAAACCAATCACGATCGAGAAGTTTGTTACAGATGCGATTAAGACAAGTAATAGTCTGCTCTATCAAGATAAGGTTTATTTGTCACCATTCAAGTG
>Ga0126337_10001602_pt1 | contig 13834 bp, 13 predicted proteins | sample DipCmetagenome_FD_92527 | JGI IMG/M metagenome (GOLD analysis project Ga0126337, IMG submission 92527) | Coral microbial communities from La Bocana,Puerto Morelos, Mexico - Diploria C A metagenome | ecosystem: Host-associated > Invertebrates > Cnidaria > Coral | place: La Bocana,Puerto Morelos... | reverse complement strand
CTGTGATCGCTTATCAGACAGATAAACAGTACTTAGTAATCATTTTTCGCCATTAAATATTCTTAGTTCTATCATATAAAACATCTTCCAACGCCACCCTACTAGTTTGATTAAGAAAAAAACCACGTGGTGGTAATAATCATACATCAACGCATTTCTACATCAAACTTGACGGAAAAGACGTTAGCTCGTGAATGACCTGTCTACTTAATATTACAATGAACGTGAGTATTAAACACATGATTGATAATCGAAGTTATGCACTCAACTTCAGCAGTTGTGAAATTAAAGCCTAAACAGAAATTAAACCCATGACGTCAGCAAAACCGGTGCGGTGCTCTACCGACTGAGTTATCAAGCCATGTAGGAGCTGATCACATGGATTTTGGTATTACGATCTACGTATTTATAGTACAATGGATTGATTTACGAACAACAAAACGGCGCAAGTCTAAGATATGGAAGTGCCACGTAGATAATACTTTCACCATCCTGGATCAGGATTGAGTTGACGCCTTCCTACAACACCTAAACAGTCAACAACCATCAATCCATTTCACCATGGAGATCGAAAATAACAGAAAGATCGCCTTTCTCGACACCTCAGTTTATAAAAAAGCTGATGGCCGTCTTACCACCAGTGTCTACAGGAAACCAACACATACTGATTAGTACCTAGCGTATGTTTCAAACCACCCTCAGTCAGTAAAGCGCGGTATTGTGAAGTGTCCGTACGACCGGGCTAAACGTCTCGTGACCAAACCATCAGTAATTGCTGGAGAGAAGATTGAAGCATCTATTATCTGTGCGTTTTTCTAACGGGTATCCCCCATCTTTTGTATAGAAGATCACAAAGGCAAGTACAGCCCCAAGGAGAGAGCCCGTTGCGAAATGTCCAAGGAGTCTTGGAGTTTCTCCGCACTTGCCTAGAACAACAAGGCATTCGCACCGTCTTTAAGTCCAACAAGACACTTCGGTTATACTTATTACGACCAAAGGACACCGTCAACCGGGATTGGATCTAACGATGTCCTCGGAAAGACTTCCTTTAGATGGCAGTTATACATGTAAAAAGCTAATTACTTAACGACTCGTAGGTATGACGGTTAAGGTTGCTGTCTTGTGAAATTGGTAATGCGATGTAATCTCGCAATTTTTAACCTTCTTCAGTTCGCCCGAGAGCCTTTGAGTGTGAACACAAGATTTTGTTCGCTTGATATTTACTTTCAGCAGTAATAACTATCAAATTTTCTGAGAATGACAAGGACAATGAAAATCCATTTAGCTAATTGTATCCCAGGCAAAACTGAATCTATAACCCTCTTAGCACTTTGTTTTCTGCAAAATTTATTAAACAAAAACTAATGCTGCCTCAATTTCTACACGTTTAGATTGTGATGCCATATGTTAGTTAGATTCATATCCGTTCACACATCTAACGTGTTACAATGTATCATCACGTGCACTCGGAGTGATTGCTAGATGCGCGCCTGCGTCTACTGAACGCATGTAAGAATACCTCGTGGCTTCGTTATGTATTTTTTGTATTTGGTGATCCTATTTGATCTGTGCCTTTTGGATATTTTGGAAGACGAGGAAACGCCTCTGAGAAACGCGGTGTATGAATTTGTTTTTAGTTATAAATTGAGATAATTATTTTATTTTAAAGCTTTGAAATAATACCAGGTTCTTTATTCGTGCCCTTCATCTCCAACCCTATCACCTATTCTTTGTCTTAATTCATAGATGATACTAACGCATCATCAGGACTCTCAACTGTTGGACTACAAAGTAGAACAATGATGCTATTTCTGAAGTTCTGTTTTAATTTTGTTTTCAGTGCTATTTCATCAAGCAACTTGACATATCTTCCTTCTGGAATATTTCCTAACCTTACAAACCTACGGGACCTGTAAGTCGAAATTATTTTAAAATTTATTTTTTATCTTAAAAAACCTGTAAAAGGCGAGCTTTTGCTGGTGCTTCGATAGCTAAGAAATCTGATATTGGTTCGTTCAAGCCGTTTTGCTCTTGAACGCAATGGTACAAAGACACCAAATTAGACAGAGCTGCCGTAACCTTTATAATCAATCTTTAGCAGAAAACAGAAAACAGAAAACTGGAACATTAATAACACTAGGCTGAATAATTACAAGTGGTTAAAACGGTCAGTCTATAAAATACGTACGTTCTTTATGATTTCACTCTCCATATGGTGCATTTTCTATCTATCATTTTTGCCTCGCTAGTCCAGGATTAATTCTGGTGGCTCTTGACTAGAAACGTTGCAAGGAGAGATACTCTTGAACACAGAACGATGAAATGAAAGAATGCAATGTAACAACAGTAATTATCTTCCTAGCTGAAATTTCTTGCTTTTCTCTTAAAGTATTATTTCACTCATTTCATTACATTTCACTCTTACCAATATGGCTCCCATATAAGCAAGAGTTGTTATTATCACTTCTGTCGCATACAGTTTTCTTGCCCATCACGTGCAATCTAATCATACCTTTTTCACATGTCATACCTAAGGGCTATACGTGGAGGAAAATAGAGAGACATCGATTTCTGCTTGCCTTCTGTCGCTAAATTTAAATTTTACTCCTTTTTTGTTGACATTTGCTCTAAAAGAACCTAAGATGATATCATTACTCTCATTTTTATGGTATTGTGTTGTATTATAGTGCCTTGCATTCAAATGGTATTACGTCTCTGTCGGATGGAGTGTTTGCCAATCTGAGCAGCTTGGAAGATCTGTAAGTTAGTCGAGCTCTCTGCACTACAAAGCCGATCTTGGATGAGTTTTCTCGTTATAATAAAACAAAATATCTGGTGAGAATTAAATTCGAAAAGTAATTAATTACTGTAATTGTAAACAATGGGCCACTGATTTTCACAGATATTTATCTTCCAACTCTATTTTACCTCTAGCTGTCAGGGTATTTGTTAATACCGTCGAAGCCCTGTTGCGGATTCTCTCGGGAGTAACTGGAGCTGGTCGCTTACAAGACTAGTTCTGATAACCAAACACTAGAGTTTTAAGGAAAGATGCTCGTCTTCGGGAGACTTCCCAACTTATTTATTGCTCACTTTTAATTGGTATTCTTGGACAATTAAGGTTAATGATGATTTATCCGAAAGATGTATTGTTATTTAATATAAAATATGAATTTCAAACGCATCGTGTGCTTCGTTAAAACATCATCATACTTTGTGCTACGGCAAGATCTCTAAGAAGCCTTAGAGCGGAGGAACTGATAACAATTAAATAAAGGGAAAAACCGATAATGTAATTAGCCATACTCTACATTGTTGTTAGTTATTATCATTATAATTATTTAAATGATATATTATTCTAGAACATTGCCTTTCAATGCCATCAAGTCTCTACCAGACAGAGTGTTTGCCAATCAGAGACAGCTGGAATACCTGTTAGTTGAAACGTTCCATACCCCAAAGTCGTTCACTCGTTCACCAGACTTATCTTGCAATGTTATTTTAAGATCTCTAATTTTCCAGTGTTAACATTCTTGGAATCTTTGTAAGTAAAACCCAGAGCAGTTGGTAAAGGGTAGGAAAAAAGTTTCTTCCTTGAAATTAATATCTGTTCCTCGGCGGATTTCCTGTTGGTTAAGAAATTCATAGTTAATTATGAATATCAAATCAAGACGGAAGCGTGTCATTTTCAAAGTGTTGTACTTGTTTGCTTGGTTAATCTGTTTGTTTATTGTCCCTACACCACCCTTTCATTTTAAATTTTGAGGTGATTTTATAACACATGGTTATGCGAGTACGGTCTTTCTCAGGAATTCTACCTCGTTATCGTGCTGTGAGATCACATGAGATAGCAAGCGCATGCGCCAACTCAGTGCAAGCTTATGCCATCTTGCTCGAAGCACGTTTTTGATCTAAGGACAAAAACTTTGCATTTTCTGCCGAATATGGGCGAGAACGATCCACCTTCAACCACAAATGAGGTCCGAGCTAAGGGAAGTTCCTCTAAGGAGGATACCGGCCCAGAGGAGGTGCGAAAATCCACTGGAAAATCGACTTCACAAACGAGCGGGAAACGACCAGCAACAGGTCACGCGCCAAAGGACAACGCCAACGAAGGCCGCTCCAGCGTTACTCTGAACGCATCAGCGCTAGGCTCTGTTATTGCAGAAGCCCTAAAGGGGGCACTTGAAGGCCTAAAGGATTCAATGACTACGGGTTTCTCGAATTTGGGCGAGTTGATCCGTCGGCAATGGGGTAGCAGATTCGGGCGATGAGGATGATTCGAACGAGTCTAAAGACGAGGAAGAATCAACTTTAGAAGGCGAACCGCCTGCTAAGAAAAAGAAACCGGACGAACCCGGAAAAGACAAAAATTCCTTAATAACAAAAGCTGACGAAAACTCTTCAATTAACCGAGCACGTGGGTCCCGCCATTGACGGGGATCTTGCATCGCTTTTGGATAAAATTATGAGAGAGAAAGCAAATGAAGACAAGCTAACGGAGTTGAAAAAACAGTACGAAACTCCCGAGAATTGTGCCACCTTGTCAGAGACAAAGATCAGCCAACGTGTCTGGAACAATTTAGATGAGTCAGCTAGATCAACTGACTTAAAATTCCAGAAGGTCCAGAAAAGCCTGATTAAAGGCGTAATAGTCATTGTGTCAGAAGTGAATAAATTGATGGGGAGCTCTGGACGTCAGGAAGACGATACTGTAAGTGCCTTAATGGATGGGGTGCTCTTGTTGGCAAATGGCTCTTGTTGGTAGGAGTTAAATTACCGCCGGAGAGAGTAAATGAGACCCCAACTCAATGCAAATTATAGGCTTCTGTGCAGTTCCTCGAGTCCAATCACAGCTGAATTGTTTGGCGATGACCTCCCGAGGGCTGTTAAAGACATATCAAACACAAACAGGCTTAGTTCTAAGCTTACCAAGGACAGCAGCTCCCACCGCAACCCAAAAAGTGGTCAAAGAAACACCTTTTGGCATAGAAAGAACAAATATGGAGGCGCTCGCAATTCAACTAACAAGCAGTCAAAAAACTCCCAGAGCCCCCTCCACTTCAGAAGAAAGCCGAAGGGGAAGAAAAAGAGCGACTAAGCTCAACCCCCGTGCAGGTCAGTCCCACAACACAAAAAATTTGCTGGCAGGTTAAGACATGTTATACCAGCATGGATGAGTCTCAAAGCAGACGAGAATATATTGGACACTGTACAGCATTGCCACCTTGAGATTGGCAATCCGGATCAACCAAGGCCAAGGCCTGAAATTTAGTTTAATTCTGAAGAGAAAGCAATCATTAATGCAGAAATTACTCACCTGTTTAAATTGGGTGTTATTGAGCCTGCTGTACACTGTCCAAATGAATACATTTCTTCAATTTTTGCGGAAAATACCGCATGATTTTGAATCTAAAGGGACTTTTCTCAATATACTTGTTAAAACAAGTATATTGAGAAACACCATTTTAAAATGGATACCCTTTGGTCTGCTGTGCGACTTATGACTCCAAATTGTTCATGGTATCACTTGACTTAAAAGATACTTATTACTCACTTCCCATTGCAGAGGAACACCGTAAATATCTCTGGTTTTACTGGCAGGGCTCTCTTTGCCAATACACGTGCATGACAAATGGACTTTCATCTGCTCCTAGGGTTTTTACAAAGTTATGGAAACCAGTGTACTCCACCTTAAGACAGAAAGGTCACTTGAATGCTGGGTACATAGATGACTCTTACCTTCAGGGTAGGGACACCAAGGAATGCCTACAAAATATCTCTGATATACAATCTTTATTCACAAGCTTAGGGTTTGTGATAAATATGGAGAAATCGGCTGTCATGCCAGCGCAGCGACGTACATTATTAGGCTTTGTTCTAGACCCTTACAAATGACAAAAAAGCTAAAGTGAAAGCCATTTGCGAAGCAATGCAACACAAACATGCAACTACCATCACTGAACTAGTCCAATTAGTTGGCACACTCGTCTCTAGTTTACCTGGAGTGCAGTTTGGAAAACTCCATTACCGGAACTTAGAGATAGAAAAGAACATAGCTCTTCGAGAAAATAAGGAGACTATGAGGCCCTAATATCCCTGTCCCCAAGTGCAAAAAAAGATCTTGCTTGGCGGATCGAAAATGGTGACAAGGTTTTTAATCCAATATCACATGGAAATCCTCTCACTGAAATTAGAACTGATGCTTCAAAAAAGGGGTGGGGTGCATACCTGGAGGGTGACACTACCCAAGGCCTCTGGTCTACTACAGAAAGCCAGTTGCACATTAATGAGAATTAATGGGAATTCAGTCTGCCTTGCAATCTTTTGCTGAAAGGCTAAGTAATAAGTATGTCAAAGTACTTTGTCACAACTCCACAGCAGTAACCTATATTAATGCCATGGAAGGTACAAAATTCCCAAGTTGCAATCAAATTGCATACAACATATGGGATTGGTGTGTAAATAATAGCGGGTGGTTCACAGCAACCCACATAGCCAGAGTTGAAAGCATTGAGGCTGACAAAGAGTCCCGGTTATTTAATGACCGAACTGAATGGACCCTCAAGAAAGAGATTTTTGTGCAAATTACGGCTCAATGAGGATCCCAGAAATTGACCTATTTGCAACCAGACTTAATACACAGGTTCCCAGGTTTGTTTCCTGGAAGCCTAACCCAGCCTCGTGTTTTGTGGATGCTTCTACTATTAATTGGGACTCATGGCATTTTTATGCTTTTCCACCTTTCTGCCAAATTCACAGATGCCTGCAGAAAATGTTAGAGGAACAAGTACCTCAGGGAATCATGATCATACCCCTTTGGCCCACTCAAGTATGGTGGCCACAGCTGTTGAGAATGATAATTGCAATCCCAGTTGTGTTACCAAGACACCAGGACTTACTTTCACTATCACACTCTCCCCGGACGCTTCACTCGTTAAGAAAGAAACTGACTATGCTGGCATGTCTCCTGTCTGGCAGTCTATCCAGATAAAGGAAGGAAGCTGGAAAGCTCATCATGGCCTCCTGGCGGGATGGGACAAAGAACCAATACAGTACTTACATCACAAAATGGCAAAACTTTTGTGATCAAAAGCAAATCAATCCCATTCAACCATCTCTAGGGTCTGTGCTTGACTTCCTTACGGCGCTATACCAACAAAGCCTCACATACAGCGCCATCAATACTGCCAGAAGTGCTTTGTCCAGCTACGTTACCTTAAAGGATGGGACATGTGTCGGAAAACACCCATCAGTGTCCAGACTGATGAAGGGCATTTTCCAGGAAAAGCCTCCACAACCAAAGTACACAGATGTCTGGGATGTGTCTGTTGTTCTATCACACCTTCATTCTCTATCTCCTGTGGATACACTGTCCTTGAAGAAACTTACGTTGAAATTCCTTGTGTTAATTTTATTAGTGTCTGGCCAAAGGGGCCAAACTGTTCACTTGTTGAATATTGACCACATGTTTTTTTCAAATAATTTTTATACTTTCCAGCTTGTTGCACACTTGAAACAAAGCAGACCAGGGGTTAAAAACCCACTTGTTAAACTTTAAGCGTTTGAAGATAAAGCTCTGTGTGTTGTAACCACACTACAGGAGTATTTGACAAGGACACAAACTTCAAGGGGCTCGGAAAGCCAATTGTTCATAAGTTATCAGAAACCTTTTAAAAGGGTTAGTAGGGATACTGTAAGTCGTTGGGTGAGATCTGTTCTCACTGACTCTGGTATAGACACATCAAGATTTAAACCACCCAGCACTAGGGCTGCTAGCACATCTGCAGCCAGCAATGCGTCAGTAAGCCTTGATGACATCATGCAGACAGCTGGCTGGTCCTCAGAGTCTACATTTGCAACCTATTATAACAAGCCTATTGCTAAAGAGAACGCCTTTGTTGATGGAGTACTCAGCACTGTGAGCAACACAACTGTTTGAATAAAAGATTTTTTTATATTTCTGGCACTGTGCTCACCTTTGGTAGTGGGTACCTTGAATCACTCACATTAAGCCTTTGAAGACTGAGTTGGCGCATGCGCTTGCTATTCCATGTAATCTCCCAGCACTCTAGAACTCGGTAGAATCTCAATCAAACTTCAACTTCCAGGTAAGTCTCGTTTACTTTTACAATTTCTTAGAATGACTACAATTAGAGATCAGTTCCCTTCTGTTGTTCAGTGTTGATATTTCGGGTTTACAGATAATAAAATATTCTTCCCATAAGCGCAGATTACATCTCTTGCTTACATTAGAATATGATCGGGCCTGTTTTAATTTCCACCATTTGATGTTGTACAAAATATTCTTATCCTTTAGGCCCCAAATATATTTACTTCATTCAGTTGTATGCTTATACCTCTCGTTCTTAAATGAGCATACATGATTCCGTATCTTAACTTTAAAACGTGTACGCAAAGACCAGTGCAGATCTCTCTTGAGGTCCATGTCGTGACTTCAGACTTAGTAAATCATGTTTTGGTCGTTGATTTTCCGTTCATTTAATTGATTGATTAATTAATTAATTTTTACTTACGGGAAAACTATTTTATTTTCTGTAAACACAAAATGTTAACACAGAACAACAGAAGCGAACTGATCTCTAATTGTAGACATTCTAAGAAATTCCTGTTAAAGAGCCTTACCAATCATATCCCTGTATGTTACGCCACTAGGCATCGTTCTGTACTTTCAAATTTTGCATATTTTCTTAGGTATCCGTTATTTTTGGCAGTTGCCTGATGATTGCTTCGCAAGGAGCAAGAAGCTCTGAGTAGCAATAAATGTCGTGGCCCAAAAAATCCAACTTTGCAAATCTACACATCGCTCTAGTATACATTTAAGTCTCCTTGCCCATCCCGTGCAATACTTATACTTAATCATACATTTCTATAGGGCTATACGTGGAGGAAAATCGATTTTTGCTCGACCTCTGCTGCCAAGTTTAAATTTTACTCAGTTTTGTTGACACTTGCTCTTAAATCTAACATAACCTTAGATAACATAATTATCTTTTTTTATTGTGTTGTATTATAGAAGCTTGTATTCAAATAGAATTACATCTCTACCAGAAGGAGTGTTTGCAAATCTGAGCAGCTTGGAAAGACTGTAAGTTAGTCGAGCTCTCTTCACCACAAAGCCGATCTTGCATAAGTTCTCTCGTTATAATAAAACAAAATATCTGGTGAGAATTGAATTCGAAAAGTAGTTAATTACTGTAATTGTAAACAATGGGTCACTGATTTTCACAGATATTTGTTCTTTAACGCTATTTTACCTCTGGCTGTAAGGGTATTTGTTACTGATACAGTCGAAGCTCTTATTGCGGACACCCTCGGAACGCGAAGAAGCTGTCCGTAACTGGAGCCTTTCAAGCGTCAGTCAGTACGGGAGCTTAAACACAAGCAAAACAAAGCTCTAAATAGTAAGCCCACCAAGTGTCCACGGCCGCTTACGAGTATGTCCGCTAACGAAAATGAGTAAACACAGATTTTTTATGGGAGGTCAACTGAGCGGTGTTTTGTGAAGTCGTTTGTTGGAAGAGCTGTCTGCTTGCGAGAGTGTCAGTTAATTAAGAGAGCCTCCATTGTATAACATCCTTGCAGCTTTTACATATGTATTCGGGTGTAGCAGATGCCTAAAATTTTAATCGTGACTTTCAGCTAAAACTTAAATTTTTGTCGATTGCGAAATCTGAAGCAGTTCTAAAATAATATTGTTTGCCTTCCCGGTCACTGAAATTATGGCGATAAATTTATGCATAGGGAAATCTCTCTTTCTTTCTTTAGTCCAGTTCTGGACCCTCTGTCTGTCAAACAACGCTACGTCCTCAGAAAGAGATTCCAGGGACAATTGTCTGCGTATGCTCGTAATTTCAGCTAGTTTTATTACCTAACCGCTACTGCGCATGTACAAGTGAAGGGAAGCAATGGCGGGTGATTTGATTGTGTGATCGGCCAAAAGAAAATAATATTTTCCGAGCTCGATCGTACTCGCTCCATGCTTGGTTAGTTGCACTGAGCCATTTCCTTTTGCAGTTCAGATTATTTTTTCAGAAGAAACAAACTCTGCGAGCGTTCCCTGAATTGTTAAAGCACGGAGGAACAGAGGAGTTGTAGTCAATTCAAAAACACTGGATACGGGGACCCAGAGACTCGAATGCTTGGGTAGTAGACTAACTGTCAATTTTGTGGCATTTGCTGTTGATCAAAACATTTTTTTCAATCTTTTCTAATGCTGTAAATAAAAACCTAAATGTTTTTGGAATCTCAGTGACTCCAACGTGACTAGTCCAAGATTGAGTCTGTAGCCACTAAATGGACTGGAAATGTTGCAACGGTCGAACAATGTTGAAATAATCCAATGTAAAAAACCTCCCAGTAATTATTTTTTTCACTCATTGCATATTTGAACAGAGAGTTGGCTTTCAATGCTATTACGTCTCTACCTGCCGGCGTGTTTTCCGCTCTTATTAACTTGAGGCATCTGTGAGTAACATGTAGCAAACTGACAAAATAGGAAAAAATTTGTGAACAATACTATGATCAAAAATTGTAATGTAAATATGAAAATTTATAAAATTTTAATGTAAATATAAAAACAAACATTACGCCAATAACCAAAAGCACAATGTTATTTTATCGCGAGGCATTTCCTGTATTCTTATCAGTTTGCGGGTTGTGCTGAAATCTGGCAACATTGGTTGTATCCTGCTGTTAGCAATGTTCAGGATCAAAAATTGTTATGTAAATATGAATTTTAATACAATAAAACAATGATCAGATATAATTATGTTAAAAATGTTAGAATGTCAAAGATCCATCACTAAGGGCTTGCAATCTCGAGTTATTTCTAAGTTTCATGCATTCTGTAGCGCTTGTTATCCTCGTGAAGCCAACAGACACCTTGCCACCTGCATCCGCGACCAGCTTTACTCAGACTAGCATTAACATAAAATGTAAAAACATAAGCGATTCTGATAATTGTCGCTTCTTTTTTTCGGAAGAATGTTTCGAATCCTCGACTCGGCTCCCATCAACTCTACAATAAAAATAATGGAAGCCATGCTTATCCTTTGGGAGAAGCCTTCTTTAAATTTCCCGTTTAAAAATATCTCAACTTATCCCTTTCAAAATTAGTCTTGAGTATTTAGTCTTTAGTAATTAGTATTTTAATGCAATAATTTTGCTATTTTCTGTTTCGCCCCCTAATCGTTAATCTTACTCATTGTTAAACTATATTTATTGGTCACTTTTAATTAGTATTCTTGGACAATTACAGATGGTTGATGTTTCATCCGTAACATGTTATTTTATTTAATATATGAATTTCAAACGCATCGTGTGCTTTGAAAAAAAATCATCATACTTTGTATTACCGTGAGATGTCTAAGAAGCCTTAAAGAGAAACTGATAACAATTAAATGAAGCAAAAAACTGATAATGTTATTAAAAAAAAATCTAGATTGTTGTTAGATATTATCACTTACTCTTACTCTTTTTTTAAATTTTTGTATTATTATAGCGACTTGTCTTCAAATGCCATTACGTCTCTACCAGACACAGTGTTTGCCAATCTGAGACAGTTGGGATTCCTGTAAGCTAGTCGAAAACCTCCACACTACAAAGCCGATCTTTCATTCACTTGTTATGATAAAACGAAATATTTGGCGAGAACTCAACTCGAAACGTTGTTAATAATAGCATTTTTAAACAATGCGTCGCCGATTTTCACAGTGACTTATTTTGCAATGTTATTTTAAGATCTCTAGCTGTCCAGTGTCTGCTAAGATACCATCCTTGCAACATTTATAAGTAAAAAACAGAGCAGTTGAGAGTGGTAGGAAAAGGGTTTGTTCCTTGAAATAACTGTTCCTCGGCGGATTTCCTGCTGGCTAAGAAATTTATTGCCAATCATGAAGATAAAATGATGCCGGAAACTTGACAATTTCAAAGTGTTGTATATTGTACCCTCACCACCCTTTCATTTTCAATTTTGAGGTGATTTTATAGTATATGGCAATGAAATGAATATAGCAATTTATAATATATATAGGTCCCTGCGCGCGCTCTGATTGGTCGAAAACCCATGTTTTATCAGAGTGCGTGTTATTGTTTTTTGTCACATTATCTCTATATCATGAAGCAAATGAAGAAGCCTAAGCCGGTCCATTACACTGTGATAAAAAACTCCGGGCTTTTGAGACCACTCGAGAAATGATAAAACATGGATTTTCGACCAATCAGAGCGCGTTACTTTCAAATTAACTGTTGAGGTAATTCAGCGATCAGTTGACAGCAAAGCCGTCATTTGAAACATATTTTTACGCTTTTGAGTTCTCTTCAATTTGAATATGAACATAATCATACTATTATGCACATGTGTCAAACACTGGGCAACCACGAAACAGGCTTGTAGGGATGAACTTGTAGTTTATTTGCTTTTTTCCTCCCACAATATATACTTCCCTCCTTTACGAAAATCACCTTAAAACTTTGTAACAACACATTTATAATAAGGGCTTATTTTAACCTCGTGTCTCATTTTCAAGATAATTTAGTTTTAACCTAATTGTAAGCCACACATGTACGCTGTGTGGACCTATTTTTTCTTCGCAGCCAACAAAAATATATAAAGACATCTTTAAGTCTTTAAGTTGCGTCGACCTCTTCTAATAATTAACTCGAAAACTGCGGGTTTAATTTTACAAGGAACAACATACTTTGTTCAAAACGACACTAATATCTTACCTGGCGACACTCGACGAACTACGAGCTACGAGCATGTTCCTAGTGACCCAGTTTTCAGTGGCGCGAAAGTAGAAGCGTAGAGACATATTTTTTTTTTGTTTTCTTTTTTTGTAATCTGATATGACGTTTGATAATATAAATCCATTTTTTGAATATTTAATGCTATCTTCAGCGAGAAATGAAGCTCGATTTCAATGCCTTTCCTCCCTTTTTTTAATTCATTTCTTTCCTTTAAGCCATGGAGTGCCAAAGAAAAGAGCTGAGCACTTCAATAAGCCCCTTTCGTAATTAAAAGCCCATCTGAGTTGGTTTGGGCCTGCACCTGATCAATACATTTAAATGAGAAATCGCCTAAAGTCTGTGAGATTTTGTTGAAATGTACCGCTACTTGGTAAGTTGTTTTGTTTGTGAGCATAGAAGACTTATGATTGCGAAATATTACATGAAAAGAGCCCGATTTTCGACAATTGTCCCGAAATAAATATTTTGCGCTGATGTATATTGAATTTATCCCGTAGAATTTGCTTCGCTTAACGATACAGAGGAGTTTCACACTAGAGACTTTCAAATCACAAACAGGCGTGCGAGGGAGTCAAGTGCATATTTCAAAATGGCGGATATTGAAAACTGGCTTATTTTACGATTTCTTTTTTACAGATACGATAGATCCGAGTTTGAATTTTAATTCAAAGAAACTTTCACCTTTAAATACGCTACTGTTAACAGTGGGAAAAAATTTTATATTGTAATTTGATGAAAATTTCCTGTAAGTACGTTCCTGTTGCTTAATGAAAGTTTTGTTGTAAAATAACACTGCATAAAGGATGAAGCACGAAATGACATTTCACAACGCACTGTGGTGTCAGCGATATCTTCCTCTGTTAAGTGGAGTGGACTCGCTACTTTGTGGGGGCTCCTTTCGGGGGGTCGCTACTTTCGTGATTTACCACTGACCACTGAGCGGACACAATTTTTAGACCTGTCACTTTCGGGGGGGGGGGGGGGGTTTGCCACTTCCGGAGTTTTAGGGGAGCTTTTGGGAAAAAAAAAAAAAAATAAGGAGCCCCCCCCAAAAAAAAAATTT
>Ga0126337_10001601_pt1 | contig 13837 bp, 9 predicted proteins | sample DipCmetagenome_FD_92527 | JGI IMG/M metagenome (GOLD analysis project Ga0126337, IMG submission 92527) | Coral microbial communities from La Bocana,Puerto Morelos, Mexico - Diploria C A metagenome | ecosystem: Host-associated > Invertebrates > Cnidaria > Coral | place: La Bocana,Puerto Morelos... | reverse complement strand
CCATGTTCGTTCTTCTTGTGCTTATGCTTATGCTTATGTCGTGGGTGTTCTCACTTGCTTATGCGAGTGTTTGTGCTTATGCTTATGCTTATGCTTATGCGCTAGTGAAAACCAGCCTTTAGAAGTCACGCACTGCAGTGGTGCATAAAATAATTACATGTGACCTTGAGTGTCCTTGACATGATTACTGTATAATCTGCAGCTAGATGATGTCAGAGATGCCAATTTTGAGAATCCATTGTATGTATTTGGCCAATCAAAAAGTAGAATAATCTGGTAAACATGTCAAAAGTCAATTCAGCCTCCAATATATAGTAGCAAAAATTAATGTATTTTGTGCATAGGATTAAGTTAATTCCAACCATGTAGTAAAATTCTACTAGGCTATTTTCAAATTGCCTTTTGCCTCAGTGTGAAAGCGAGTCTTTGTGCAAGACCGTAGTTCTCCCTACGCGTTTAATTTCATGCAAATCAAACATACCAGTATTTTCATTTGAAAGGTTTTGCATGAGGACTCATTTGAAACAGAGGTACAAGGTAACTCGGAAAGAATGATTATTCTAGAGTAATAATTCTGAATACGTATTATAAGATTATATATCGATATGGCTACATTTCATCACGATCAAGGCTGGCTGAATTTTGGTAAAGTAAATACCCAAGTTTTCCTTTTAAGGTATGCTTCAGTGGCAGATCATACTTGTTTGGTCTCGCTAGGGGTATTTTCACTCAACTCAACCACATCTTACAGAAGCCTAAACCATGGCTTGAACAAACTTGCCTGATTTTCCACTGAAGAGTAATAAACAATTTACGAGTATAGATATATACTAATGACAGAGTGCAGAGTAACTAGTGTTATCTTTATGGAGGGAGTAAACATTGAACATTGAGTTATTGTCCAAGATACGTATTAATGTAACTGAATCATATTCATTCTTTGAATTAATTGATAGTTACATTCTTTTCTTTGTGTACTCCAAAAATATGATATTGCATAACTAAATATTCTAGAGCTAAAAATGTTTGTAGAGAGACAAGATTCGCTTCCCTTTTAATGTCAGTGTTACAAAGGACAAAATATCATATATTTTTTCATTGCTTGCCTAAGAAAGGTAACGTCTGCATATGAGCCAAGTGGCCTATCAGTCTGGTACTTGCTTTTGTAGCACAAAGTGACTAGGAGAATTTGTACTACCCCTAGGATGGAATGCTACAGTAGTCCATCACCGGGTTGCACCCAGCATTATGTTTAGCGATACCCATTTATACACCAGGGCACTGGATTACATACATATTTCACATTGCCCATTCCATAGCCTTTATTTACAGAAAATTTTATTTCTGTTTTTTTTTTGTAGGAATGGTGAAAATGTTGAAGGTGCCACTCACAAACATGTAGTGAACTTGATAAAGAAAGGTGGAGATAAATTAACACTTGTTGTGATATCTGTGAGTCAACAAGAGGCAGAAAAACTTGATAGTGAGAGTTCATCAGGTGGAGATTACTATGACTACTCTGATAAGCGAGCTGTCCCATTATCCATTCCTGAAACAAGACAAGTTGTTAGTGATGGTGAAACATATATGGTAAGAGATGTGGATTGCGTTTTTGTTTCATGTAATCAGCTGCCATCCTGGTATTGACTTTGATTAAGAGCACACTGCTTGATACACACTCCATATATCATTGTCCTAAGAGTTTGACCAGTGGACAGTTCTTTATATCACAGCAAAAGTAATGGGTTAAATTAAGTTTTGCAGCTGCATTTCAATTCTCAAGTGCCTTAGTGAAGAAGTGTGGAAGAAAAGAAAAACATAACTTCATCCATTTGTTGTCCTTAATATATTGGTAAAGGAATTTTCTTTTCTACTTTTAGGTGTATAATATATACCTTGGAGACAAGCACATTTGTTCGAGAAGATACCGAGAATTTTCAAATTTACATAATCAGGTAAGCCAAGAAAGGTCACATAATTCCAAGAGTTATCAAAGGGTGCAAAGAAAACCCTTTCTGGTCTTTCCCTTCAGGCAAGGTGTAACTATGATGTACTGAATTTTTCTAGTCCTCCAAAAAGCTCTTTCCAGTATGACTGGTACTCGACCTGTAATATAAATGTTGTCAAAAGTTTGCATAAGAAAGCGTCACTTACCTGATGGACAAGTGAAGAATAGAATCCAGTAGCCCTTACTGCAAAATCCAGTAGTCCCATGCTATCAGACAAGGCTTCCTTGTGTGCTGAAACATTTAGGTAATGTAAATATGCAAACTGATTACCTGGCTTCAGGGCTGTTTTACGATCAACAGATGACTGCAGAAACTGAAAATGGCCTTAACTCTGTGGTTTTGTGAAGTTTTGGAATTTGTTTGTAATCCGATAGATTGGTCAGTTGGATTAGATATAAAATAATACTTGAATAATTAGATGACTCACTTTCAGTTTCTGTCAGCTTTTATTGCCTGCTAGTTGGCAGCCTGTAGAAACCTGAGGCTTGCCATGTTATTGTTGTCAAATTTATAGTAGTTTCTTATCCCACAAGTTTTGAAAGTTTGCTAATCATCGTCGGCCATAGATTACATGATTGGTAATTATCAGTTTGCAAAGAGAGCTGATAGACTGAACTAGGGATGTAAGTGGGCTACCGTCTTATGTAACTGGTTAAAAGAGAACTTAAATCAGTTGTAACTTCAGACAAAAACCAAAATTTGGTAAACTTTGTAACTGCCAAGGTAAGAAAAGCCAGCTAATTGTCAATGAGCTAGCGTAGGGTTTTCTTAGCTGCATCCGTGTGGAAATACACAGAAGACTGTAGAAGGATATCTTATTGCTGCTTTCAAAGCAGTGTAACCAAACATTTTTTATTTGTTTTCAGTTGAAGAAGGAGTTTAGAGATTACCAGTTCCCAAAGTTCCCTGGGAAATGGCCTTTCCATTTATCTGATCAACAACTAGAGGCAAGGAGAAAAGGCCTAGAGGCTTACCTTGAACAAGGTCAGACGTGATTTCATCACTGTTGAGAAAAAGTTGTACCATTCACAAACTCTTCACAGCAGGAGTGTACAGTATAGTAAGCAAATGCTAAGCGTGCTGGTTGACTGACCTGTCATATCTTATATTAACTACTTAATAACTGAGAGTGAAGTTGTTATGGAAAATATCAAACTGACGCCTTGCTGCATTGACCGAGCGATAGCGAGGTCAACATGGTAGGCCAAGGTTTGAGATTTTCCTGTAATGACCAAACGGTCGAGGTTATTAAGTTGTTTATTATATGGCACACAAAAATAAAGCAAAAAAGCCAAGGCTAGCGCAGCAGAAGTGATCACTTTGCATCCAATAGTGCGCACACAAGCCCGTAATCGCCCCTTGGGCATTATGGGAGAATAATGCAGTACAATTCAGTGACAATTAGCCAATCAGAGAGTGTGTTACATGTATATCGCCTACAAACACAAGCCATATAATAACATCAATTACTGGCTGGAGGTGGTCTACAAAATGTTAAATTGCTTTCTCATTTATATGAAATTTTGGATTAAGATTTCAAAATTGTACTGTATAGTTCAGTTCCTGATACAACAAAGGAGATATACATGTATACTGACTTCAAAATTTCAAACTTGGTGATTAAACCCAAGAGCAGCTTCTTGTTGAGAGATCAGGACTCAGTTATAATCACCAAAATTGGCATAAACGAGCCGGTGTATTTTGACTTCTGGTTGCTGGTTGCCTGCTGGTTGCCTGTGATTTGATCTTTGACCTGTTTCTATTTCAGGACATTTCTTGTCAATATTTTCTCATTTCTTTGGAGTTTTAGAGTAAGATTTAGAAATTCAAACTCACAGCAAAATTAAACAAGGAACATTATGCACTTTAAAACATCGAAGTTGGGGATTAAACTGGTGAGCACACATGCACAGCTGCAAGTTTCAAATGACAATTCAGTCTCTGCATGACTTTATTCAAGGGTGAAGTTTAAAGTGAAGTTTAGTGTTAGTGTTAGTGCATATGTCTTACGTGCAAAATGTGAAAATTGTACATGGAAATGTTCTGTTCATAAATGATCTGTCTGATAGTATTGTTGAATACACATAATTTACGTGCTGGTGATGTTTGTTGCAGTGAATTCAGTGAGGGTAATAGGGGAGTCAAATATCATGGAAGAGTTCCTGAAACTGTCAGAAAACCATGTCACGGTATTTGTTATGTTTCCAGTTTGACCTACATGTAAACACTTGTGAATTGGTTTAGTCCCTGCCTGCAAACTGTATGACTTATACATGTACTTGTACTTGCAACTTCTGTTTTTAGCAAGAGAAAGAAGAAGATGACAATGATGGTTTGATGAAAGTCGAGTTAAGGGTATCCTTACCAGACAATTCAATCACAACTGTGACTGTTTTGAAATGTCAAAAAACAGATGAAGTATATCAGGTAACAATTAACTTTTGCTGCATAACCTGACACTACACACACTGATAGTAAAAAATCAATTTACGATGTATGTACAAAAGTCTTTGAACTGCTAGGTAGCACTAGAAATTTAGGAAAATCTGTTAATACAGCAGTGGAAACACACCAGTTGAATTTACAGTTAGATTGGATGTTCTTTTGATCTATATAATACAAGTCCATATAGGGTGTGATTTGCATGTAATGTTTATTAAATCCATGAGTCTCAAAATTATGCAGGAGTTTGGTCATCTTCCTGTACTTAATGTTCTGTCTAGGTCTTTTTTGCTGGTCTTACTCTACTTTGAACATGACTTGAACTCTATAGATTGGGCATAAAATAAGTTCTTTCTAGCCATCTTGTTCAAACCCCCAGGTCAAGTCTGTGATCAGACAAAACTGGAGCAAGTAAGTGAGCTGATTGCTAGTACTTTAAAAAACAATGAAAACATTACAAAAATTGGCATAGTTTGAAGTTACATGTAGTGTCATTTCAAGTTTGGTTTTAGATTGTAATATTGTATGAGTTACAATTGTGAGTGAAACATTCTTGTATGGTTAACACCTGGCAGTTTCTGGCCTAGTGAATTCTGAAAATTATTTTTAATATTGTCATTTCTTGGTTTTTTGATAATACAATTTCTTGTTCTTCTATGTACTTTACTTTCAAGGCTCTGGCAGTAAAGCTCAATCTGGATAAAGAGTGTATCCCAAACTTTGCTCTTTTTGAGATTATGGATTATGGTTTTGGTAAGTCAAATGTAGTTAGTATGTATGTTATGAACTAACAATATTATTCATGTCGTCAAATTTAGGCAGTGATTTTTGTTGGTTGCCTGTTCTTACAGAGAACCCTGTTGTTTCTTTTTGGTTAAGAACATGCTCCTAAAATTATCTGCTGCCAGGAGATGCAGTGGCCTCATGGGTAGTGTGCTTAACTCGGAATCAAACACCCTGGGTTCGAGCCCTGGCTGGGGACATTGTGTTGTGTTCTTGGGCAAGACACTTTAATCTCTCTGTGTCTCTCCACCCATGGGTACTGGCAAACTTGATGTTGGGGGTAACCCTGTGATGGAGTGGAATCCCACCCAGTAGCTTTATGCTACAGAAACCAGGATAATCTCTGACCTGATGAGCCACTTGGCTTGTATGAAGAGTAATCTGCTGCTGTGCCAAGCTTTAAAATAGATCCAACATGCTTTGTCCTGTGTAAATTTCAGTAGTACATGCCTTGTAAAATTCTGGGTCACTACTTGTCAGAAGGTTCAGTTGATCAGGGTAGAAATAAATTTCTTGTTTAAGTCCAGAATGGTAATTTTGCTTAAAGATTGCCGCAGGTTTTGATTCTCAAGGGTTGTTGATTGTACTAGGCACCTTTAGTTTTCATGGACAATGAAAAAACAAAGCAAATTTTTGTCACCATCAATGGTAAATTATCATTGTTTTCTGGTAAGTAAGAACTTGTCTCACTGGAAAATTGTTTTTTTTCCTCATCAGTGGTAATCATTGGGTGATTCTCAGAATTTCTTGGTAAATCAAGCTAGCATCCCTTGCACTTAACAAAAAAGTTTCAAAGAGAAATTGCATTTGCTGATGTTTTTTTTCTTTTATTTCATCAACTTTAAATTGTCTAATTCTCAGAATTTCTTGGTAAATCAAGCTAGCATCCCATGCACTTAACAAAAAAGTTTCAAAGATAAATTGCATTTGCTGATGTTTTTTTCTTTTATTTCATCAACTTTAAATTGTCTAATTCTTACCAAAACTCCAAACTGTGCACTATACTGGTCATTTTACAAAACTTCTTGGTACCTCAGTCACTGGTCTTCTTGGCATAAAGTGCGTGTGTTTTTTTCACAAATGGCTATTTTTTTTTCAAATTACAGAACGAAAACTGGAGAGTAATGAGTTCCCACACAATGTGTACATCAGAACTTATTCTGCACTGTCAACAACTACTCTTGCCTTGAGAAAATGGATGTTCACTGTAGCAAGGGTTTGTACTAGATTTTGCTAGTCTGTAGATTTATGCCTATTTGATTTTAGCTTGGTAGGCAGAGATTTTAGCTTTTTAGCTTAGCAGGTAGGAATTTCAAGTTATCATATTTGCAATAAGGATGTACTGTAAAACAAAAAATGAAAATAGATTGAAAGCTTCCCAATCAGAACAGCAAGCTGTTGTTATTACTGGTGATAATTGATAGAACTGTGCTGATATTTTCTTTAAGTATTTTTTTTGCATATTAGAAAATGACCTTTCAATTCATTGATGAATAATGCTTGGCTATTCCATTTAAAAACTCACTATTATGGGAGATTATGAACACTGAATGTGAACATTTTAGGATAAATATTCAATAGTTCTTAGCTATCAGGGCTCCCTACCTAAAGTAGGTTGCAATGCCTGGAGGTTAAAAATTTGTCAAGAACGAAGTGGTGTGTTTTCATCACTGTTTGGGAAGAAGAAAATTTTGGCTAGTAGAAAGAGCTCATTGGCTAGTTAAAAAGTACAATTTTACTAGCTATAAGTCCCCTGCTACTTAAAATTTATGAAAGTTGAGAGCCCATACTCTGAGATATTGTGGAGTGTATTCAAAAGAAGCATTCTGAATAGAATTGTTATGTGGCTTAACAGGAAGTACTGATGAACCATGATGAAAATGCAGTAAACCTCCTATACAGCCAGGTATCTGTAGTATAAAATCACAGAGGTGTACTTATGTCAAGTCAGGGTGTTATTTTGTGTTTAATTTTTAGTTTTCCTTTTTCAAGATATGAAACAGGTGAAATTAGAAACATTTTTGTACGCATTTTTTTCAATATGTATCTTTGATAGGGGGACTTGAGAGATAAGGACTTTCCTACTTCTACTGGCTAAGGGTTTACCCGCTCAAGTACTGTTCTTTCTATGAAGCACTTCTCGCATCAGTCTGAAACACACTCTGAGGAAACAAAGTTGTCAATATGGCATCTCCAAGGGAACTGCACTACCCCCAGTTTTTCAGCACCACTGCAAGGATGTAGCCTTTGTTTTGTGCACCCATGTGGATCTGATATGTTTACAGAGTGTATTTTCCATGTCTTGTTTCTTCAGAGCCACAGAAGTTTGCATCTGTGAATGTTTTTACAGAACTCAGAGACAAGTGGTTGGCAATTACTTCCACACAATTAATTTTGTTGTTATGCCAAGCCTCCACTTGTTTTTTAGTTGTTAAGTGCACAGGGATAAAGAACATTTGCTATTCCCAAACAATTTATTCAGTTTCTACAAAATTGCTAAAACAGACTTTGTTGTGACCCTTTCAAACACAGGCAGTAAGTGACTTAAGAACACGAAAGCTGTCATCAGGAAAAGACTTGCAAAAACTTAAAGATCTTCAAGCAGGGAATAAAAAGAAAGAGGTAAATGAACCTCATTAAATCGGAATTTGAAATTCCCCTTACTAACTGCCTTACGCTTTGTGTATTGTGGTTTATGAGAATTTGATAGTACGTCAAGACAACCCTTAGTTAATGATTTGATTTATTACCACCTATCTTCTTGAAAATGTACACACCAGTTTTGTAATAAGAGACTAGACCTTGAAACTCACGAGAAAAACATTTTGTGAGTCATTCTAAGAAAAGTAAGTCAGATTTAAACCTATTGTTGCCCTGAGAAGCTAAATTTATGTATTATTTAAATTTAAATTGCAGTTTCTCCCGTGTTAGTCTCGTGATCATTCATTTCTGTCCAGTTGTCAAGGTTACCCACACATCTTACGTCATCTTGTTTTTAGTTTTTTTTGTTCACTCTGTCTTTGGTTCTCTAGCTTTTATCAACTGTTCTTCCAATGGGCATGTTTAGACAGTCTCGCTGTCTTCAAATGAAGCCTCCACCAAAGTATGAATTATGGCTAGATTTCGCATGTGATTTTCGTATTTAGCAGAAAACCTTCGAGCTTGTATAAGTACTGTTAATAGCATCAGCAGAATCAGTTGTTTATCAACGAATACAAACCGTAGAAGCCGCAGACTCTCAGTACCTGTTCACACAAGCGATTTAGCTTGTCGTTAACAGTCCAACCATCTTGGTGGAAAACCCGTGTGGGTTTATAAACTTGACTGTTGGACAGCCAGGGATGATTGCGAGACTAGCACAGGACAAACTGAAATTAGCTTCTCAACACTATGGCCACACTCAGTTGACCCATCACTGAGGTACAGCAGCCTTAGGTGCTAGGTGGGTTTTGTAATGGGAACAAATTTCCTGTATTCTGGCGGCAATGGTAGGATTAGCGGCGTCAATGTCATGATATACCAGACTAGTTTACAGCTTGTTCAAGACTGGATTATTAAATATGGCAACTGTGTGAAATAGACGTGTAAACAAAACAGAAAGGAAAAGAGGAACGAAACACAATGACACAGAGTTAATGATACGTTGATCTGATAAAGCAAATTAAAATTTCATACCAAGCGTTAGTGTTGTTACTCTTCTCAGTACCTTGATGTTGCTAGAATGCAAGAAGGATATGCAACTGTTGTGTTTCCTCATTGTGCATGTGATGCAAGAAGAAGTGGCCACGTTATTGCCTCAGTCAGTTTAAGCACTTTCCGACTACAAGCGTGTTCTACTGAGGGCGATAAAGAGGTCAGTGTGCTCTAGGGCATGTCTGTATACATAGGGCATATCACAGACTTGGAGTGGGGTTACTTTTCTTTTCAGTCGAGGATTACATGTACCTTTAAGAGCTTAATGTCAGCTGTGTCTAGGTAAAGCGTGTCATGTTAATAGTTTGGTCTCTTTGTCAACGGCTCGTAAGTCCCTGGAATTTTTTGCTACAGTTAGCTTAGGTCTGTATGTTCGTGAATTCCCCACCGATTCTCTTTTCGTAGCTTTTCTTGTGGTCCTTGAAGTTGTTTCTTTTGAGGTACTCATTAGATCATCTAGCTCGTAGCACTTGAGTTATGGCTTGGTTTGTTCAACAGGAACAGGAACACACGTTCAACTGGGAGGAAGTCACGGAGTGGGAGGCTGATAGCGAGGCTATGGCGTTTTGTTTTGAGTATCGCAAAGGAGACAAGAAACCAAGATGGGTGAAAATATATTCACAATATGTACGTAATCAGGCTGAGATAAGTACATAACTTGCAAAAATGTTTTTCAAAAATGGCGAGAGGGAGGTTACTTTTTTTGTGCACTGTTTTCGACGGGAATCATGCATTGTGTGTAGAAGTACAGTTTAAGACCATTTAAACTCTGTTAGTCCTCGCTCAAAATAATCACTAATCTCGTTTAATTTCATTCTGTTTATTGCTTGGGTATTTGGAGCAGTCGGCGTTTAAGCTGTGACGCTGGTCATTTTGCTGTGTTCATAGGCAGACACTTGACACAAATGTTGCTCTCCACCTACGTGTAGGTGTAACACGGGATATCTGTGACCTGCAAGGCCAACCTGTCAAAATGTAGGGGGTAACCTGCAGCAGACTCTAATCTCATCCAGGGGAGGGGGGGGGGGGTGAGGGTTAGCAGTGACACTCATTGCACACTTGTCCTTATTCCACAAAGTTGCAGTAGTTATTGGACAAGGCTCTGTTTCCTTCTAACTCGTTTTTCGTTGTAGTTCGTGTACATGAATGCCTGTGTGGACAGAATTATGACCGAGATCGAATGGAATAAAAAGGTAACAGTGAAACTCCCAAATTAACCAGGCTTTGTGCCATTTTACATAAATTTTCAAAGAATCCATAAATAACACTAATATTTTAGACTTAAAAACTCACCGATGTATCTCTACACTACTGATTATTTGTCCTTACTTGGTTTTTAACGTTAAGCCAACGCAAGAACGTTCCGCACATCAATCACTACACGTTTAGCGTATTTTCGTGGGCAGTCGCGTTTAGTGTTTTTCTGCCGAAATAAAATATCACATGAAGGTTTCCACTCATTATTTAGACAATATTTGAGTACGCATCGCCTGAATAACTGAGCAAGCATAACGTGACATGACGCAACCATTCATATGAAAATAAGATTAATCTCTATTTGTACAGACCCACTGAATAAATGCGCCTAAATTTGAATAACAATATTTTGTACATCCAGGTGAATATGTGAAATATCATATATTTGAACTGCGGAGAAAGATATGAAGACATGATTGATCATCGCAGTTATACACACAACTTAAGCAGCTGTGAAATTAAAGCCTGCAAAGAATTCAGGCCTGAATGGGATTCGAAACCACGTACTGGGGAACATCCTTATCTTCCTGTTTATGTCAGTTTCCAGACAAATAATTTTTCACATGAATGTGAGGCTTATGATGTTTAAGTATTGTTCATTTAGGCGTCATTTTTGCAAAGGGTGCTAGAAAATCTGTTTATCATATGAAAGGATGGGCACCAAGACTCGCTTTCAGAGAGAGGCTAAAGGTAATCCGGAAATGGCCTATTCCACAAGAGATTTTTAAAGGGAGAAAAGGGGTAGTAGATAACCATTACTGTAAGTTTACCGTAACTGGGCGGGTTGATCGTCAATAGTGACCTTTAGATTTGACTAAGAGTACGAGGTTGAGCTCAAGTACGACTTATCACATCCTGGTGTGTGTGGCTTAGATATATATGTTATTTGCCGGCTGGGAGGTCCGTATAGTGAAAAACTGTTTCAAGTCCGAGGTCACAGTTTTTCACTATACGGAACGACCCTAAGCCGGTAAATAACTTATTTATTTTTTTCCAAGCTGTCAAACGAAAAAACAAAACTCACAGAAAAAAACTCACGCAAGCGTTACTGTGACCGTGGTCAGAGATAGGAAAATCCGGACCGCGCTAAGAACCAATCAGATTGCAGGATTTGTTACCGTGCCCGCTTGGAAAAAATAAAACCGCTTATCACACCAATCTTGTTTCTAGGGCCTCTGCTGAAGGAGTGACAGTTCTAGGGATTTAACTGATTGGAAATTTGAAAGTCATACTCGTACTCAATCCCGTGCTCGTACTCTGATCTGAAGGTCGTTAATGTCTTGTTACAGGACGGCATTTTACCATTGTATCCTGGTGGAATGGGAGGAAACAGTCCATTAGAAGAAGCGAATGAGAACACAGATTCACAGGAAACGGTATGGAAACTATATTGTTTGGCGATGTAATGTGGCTATTCACAGATTTTGTTGGGTTTTTCTAAGCTTACTCCCTTCCCATGCCCTCTCGCTCTGTTTAGCTGTGCGGTTTTGCGGTACTTGTAGAACTGTTGACTAGAATGTTTGATCCTGGTGAAAACCAGAATGGTGGGAAGAACAAATACCTCTAAATTATCAGTTTCAACGAGGAATAGGAATACGCGCTAGTTGTGCAGTTATCTTTAAAATGTTGACATTTTTGAGAATAATTGCGCATTAGGCTGTGATTTTTGACTTGTTATCTTAGCTTGTTACGGGCTCAGCAGAGAACAGCATAACATCTAGTGATTTGCACATGTTCAAAGTAAGCCGTCTTATCGCGAAGTGGAGAAAGAACCCATATACCTTTTTTGCGTGCAGACGATGTTGTTAAACCTTGTCACTTTGTCAGACTACGGAGACGCTTACTATTTAGTCAAACAATTTGGAAATTTCCGATCGGAGGAAAAGTAAAAAGTAAACGATATTTCGTTTCCCGGTAGAAACAACTTCACTTTGAAAACGGTATCAACTAACATTTTCTTTTTAACGTCAGGGTAATTGCCTTCTCTTTCTTCAGACCATCAATTCGGCAGCCAACCTAAAGAGTCACACAAAGCCATCTGCGAAGAATAATAAATTTTCAATGCCAAAGACAACTTCCAAGAAGCTCAATTACGCAATCGACGACGAGGACCTGTAGATTATGAGCTAGTGAACAGGACGCTTTGTGGAGCTCATGTTCTTTGCAGACCGCTATTTGTCGCCTTGCAATCCTACAGCCTTCCAAATGTAGTTGTGTAGGGCATTGAAACCTGATTGTAGTCGTGATTGTAGTCGTGTTTGAGAATAGACGATGCTTTAGCGCGTGTGATGTTTGATCGCCCCACCCGCCTACCGTCTACCTCCTCTGAGGAAACTTTTAATATAATTGGGGTGATCGTTTTTGGGCCCGGCTTGATTTATTATCACTTCAAAGAGATACGCGTTCTTTGGAGGTTTACGACTAGAAAATCTTATATCTAATAATTATATAGCTAAGTAGTCTTAAGGTAATTCCGAGCTTTGTACTTGGTGGTGAGTACTTTCAGTGGCTTTCTATTCTTTAATTGTTTGCAAGAACGTGCAAACAACAAATGAATATGACTCTTAAAACTACTGTTTTCGTGTTGAAATGTTGCTGTATCTCACTTAACTCGTGACGCCGCATTCACAAGTTTAAGTCGATTTTAAATGGCATTTTCCTGATCTGTAGCAATAAATCATATTTTGAAGTCTTTTATTAAACATGAGAATTTTCACTCTACAGAAACGGTATCTATTTTCCCCAGTCAAATCCTGCAGTGTATTAAAATTGCGTCTCTTATATGTTGCTTTCTGTGTGACTGGTCATAGGTGAATCAAACGGTGAACACGATTCTGATTGGGTGGAAATAATGTAATCATACGCGTAATGGGAATCTTGGCAGATGTGTAAATTTATTCAGATTTAATTATGTGATAAGAAATGTTAAGCAATGTGTAGTAGCTCCGATATTAATTTATGCGGCAAGTAATCTTGTAGTATGACGTATTGAGAAAAATTTGAATTGAATAGCTACAAAGGAGAAATACTCGAAGGCTTTTATAGTTACCAAGCTATTGTTGAAGATAAGTTTTCAGTTAAAAATGCAGCACTAAATACTAAGCTGCAAGGAAGTTTGCGTGCTGACATCCACGTATATAATGTGGAGTTTAGGAACGGGGCTTCAATCTTAATCAATTGATACAATCACTTTGTTAAGCTCTGATGGCGTCCCGTAGAGGAGCCAGTGAGTTTTAGCGTATTTGCCAAACGCAAGAATTTATCGAGCATCATAAGTTATAGTTTAGTAAAAAGAATTGGTGGAATTCTTTCGGTCTCAAATCTGTTGAATCATGGAATTAGATTATATATAACATCCTTGTACAATAAAAATATGTAGAAACACTGTTCAGAATTTATTTTATTCAGCTAGAAGGTTTCACTGTTGGGACTGTCACGTACGGCTGTCACACGACTGTGATGCGACTGTCATGCGATTATCGTCCGACTGAGCTACGACTGCGGCAGGGTTATCGCTAGACAACTGTACGACGGCTGTACGATTATCGCTCGACAACTGTACGACTACCACAGGATATCGCTCGACATCTGAATGAGGGCCGTACGATTTGTACGACTACTGCACGATTATCGCACGACAACTGTACGATTAT
>Ga0126337_10001600_pt1 | contig 13837 bp, 8 predicted proteins | sample DipCmetagenome_FD_92527 | JGI IMG/M metagenome (GOLD analysis project Ga0126337, IMG submission 92527) | Coral microbial communities from La Bocana,Puerto Morelos, Mexico - Diploria C A metagenome | ecosystem: Host-associated > Invertebrates > Cnidaria > Coral | place: La Bocana,Puerto Morelos... | reverse complement strand
TTCGCAAGCTAAGTTGTAATTTATTTGTATCTTTTATTTTAGTTCTCACGGTGTTTATAGATTAAAGAAATTTCATAAACAGCAGTCGGTGAACGAGTGTTTTTTCAAATCACTGGAGCAATAAAGAGGTCTATTAAATGAAGTGTGTGTATGTAGTGATGACAACAATACTAAATTATCTTTTGCTTGTGTGCATGTCTCCTTGGTGTCTGCCTATAAGAGAGTACAAATTTGTTTGTGGCATGGACTGCTAATAGTAGGGGGGGTATGTTTTGAAGACAAAATTTAACCAGAAATTAAGTTGTAAATCACCTGTTGTTCAATAATTTGCTGGTGTAATTCTTTGAGATCCTTCATCATTGACAGTGTCATACGGATCTGTAGAAAGAAGTCAAGAGGGCACAAACCCATAATTTATATACTTAGTACAAAGACCCATTATAATGCAGTGTTATAATCAATATTTCAAGATTCTTATTGATAGCCAAATTGACAAAGAACGTGATGTTTTAGAGTGGCAAATGATGGCAATTTTACTAGGACCCGAGTCTGTTGTCTTGTATGGGTCATCCCCCAGCAGGCAATTCATGTCTCCAGAGCCCTATCAAGATGTATTGAACATACCTTGACTTTCGGCTGACAAAGCTGTGTGTGATAAATCGCATAGAGTGCATATAAAGCTCCAATACGATACTGAAAGCTGCTTGGAGTCGAATCAAGGTATGTGCTGATAATACGAAACAAATAGTCCACAACCTGCGACACAAAAGCGCAAATGTGGTCACAATTAAAAGCTTTTAATTTAATTGAGTACAATGCAGAAATAAATTATTGAATTGTCCTATTATTATTAAGCTTAAAGACGGGCTTTTCCTCCAACAATAATTCATAAATGAATAAATCTGATGAAAATGATTACAGAACGGCTGTAGCTCAAACCTGTATTCGTCGGTTGCTGTCTCTTCCGCCGCTAAAACATAACACAAATACATCAGCAACAACCTGCAAGACTTCACGCATAAACAAGACTAAAATGATCATTTAAAAGATACATGCATACCAGTGTATTAACGAAAAGTTCATCTCCCGCCACACCTCGCAGAATTTCTCGAATCTTACAGTCTTCAGGTTTTCAAAACGCGACAACAACATACGACAGTCCGTGATCAATCCGTCCGCCATGTTGCTTTTCTCTTTCTTCGGATAACCGCTGTCTACAGTAAATACGGGCGCGTTTAAACTAGTCAAAACCCTGTGTAATCCGATACCATACATACCAGTTATGGAAGGAATAGCGCGGTTTTTACGTGTTTTGTTGAGACAGAAATACGCTACAGCTCACGTAGAATGCGTGCATGGCCGGTGTACAACCAAGAAAGCACTGCGCTAAAAATAGCTTGTTTCGACTTAATGAATAAAAATAAGAATTAATGGAAGCTTGGCAGCTCCTAAATAAATTCTTATCACGCGCTTGAATTAACGTGACATCATTTGAAAAATTTTCGTGGAAAATATTCGATTTTCAATCATTTTGAAACGTCCTGTTTTTAGGATCTTTCAAAGAAATTCGACTTTTTTAATAAGCAATTTTCATATTGAAAACTTTGGAGAGATTTTCCAGCACGCATTGAAACTAATATCTTAGGCAACGAACTATTTTGCAACCTCTGTAATATCGTAAGATGAAAAAAAACATTCCTCAAGTGTCCCTTGATAGCGTTCATTTCTATATTAAAATCATCTACGTTACCTAATGTCAACAGATATTCCATGCATCTTAAATATAATGTCCAATATGCGTAATTGGTATTGCTTACAAACTACACCCTTAGACGGCGCCATGTATATTAAAAAAAAATAGCTGGAGAGGATAACAAAGGATATGTAACTCAGTTCCAGTTTCTTACACAACAGTGATGTCAGCTATCATATCTTCTCAGCCCTCATTGGAATTCTTTGATAAAAATTGGTGATCCAGTTGTGATTATCGGGAAATTTAGAGCAGAAGACAAGAAGCTGTTCCGACTTGAGGAAACAGATGTGACGGAACACGATATTTCTTCCGCTAATGCGCTTTGCATTTTAAATACACCTTACATTCCATGACTTACAGAGGCGCATTGAAGTGACACAAGCAGTCTATCTGAAACTGACATTTGAACTGAGAAAAAGTGCACCATAACGACGTCAGTCAACGCGAAGGGCAATTTAACAAGTTTCTCAAAGGAAACATCAGTCCTCGGCTGATACCCAAGCAATATGCAAAGTCTGGAAAGAAAACAGTGGTCAGTAATGGAGGTAAGAACTTGAACTCTTAGTATTTGTCATCGGCTGCGGGCCAGAAAAATTTTAAGCTGCCTTCACATTCACGCGAACATTCTGGCTTGCGCCCCTGATATCTTCCTAAACCTTATTATTGTTTCCGATTTGAAATCTGAAATCTTTCAGCTCGTGGCAGTCATTACAGATATTGCCGTTTTTAAAATAATATCAAAAGTCAACTGAGGGAAATGATTTCATGGTAAACGTGTGTCAATTGTCACAACTAACGGAAATGTTTGCAGCTATGGCACTGGAGATGCAAAAAAGGAAACCACACTGCGTCACAAGTTGTTAAGGTTCAAATTGTTTTTATGTTATAGTCTGACTGAAAGGGAATGTTAAATCTGTGAACGGAAATCCAAACTGCTCAATTGACCTCAGTTTCCGCCGGTCTTCATCGAGGAGTCATCGTATTTTACAGAGTCAACTACTTTTACATTTTCAAATCCGTATGTTTTGAGTTGTAATGTCAATTTATCTCAATGTGTGAAACCGCAGATACTTTATTAGATTTAGCGGATGCTTCTACTTGATTGAAATAGTTCAGAAGTACGGGCGAAATAACTGAAATACCGACTAACAATGCTGCAATAATGTCAAGGTCGCGGGGTCAAAAACGTGACAGATAGTCATGCTCAGTACACATCGCAAAAACAGGTGGAATTTGAGAGAGGAAGAAAAGGACACTGTTTATTACTCCAGGTGGAAAGACTGAATTAAATCTTGCTATGCCGTAGGTCCATAGTGGCACATGGGGCCTCAATAAGGCTCCTCCAGATCGCCCAGTCTTGGACTAATCCTGTGGTTCTCCCCCAGCAATACCAGGCAGCCTTTTTATCTCTTCCAGTATCGTTCTCCTCCATCTTGTTCGTGAATCCTCCATTTCGTTCCTCTCTCTGGAATCCATGGTCAGGACAGTTTTTGCATGCGCTGTGGGCTCCATTCTTAGCCCGGCATTTCCACCTTCTTCTCCTAAAGATGGTTGGAAAGTCGCATAAAACTGAGTGATCTGCACTGCATAAATGAGCATCGCTGTCTCGATTTCTTGTAGACTGAAAACCTGAAAATCATTAGAAATATGAGACTAACTCTGATCACGATCATAGAGAGTACTATACACTATAATACACTATAATAATGTGCAAATGAATGAAACAACAAGTAGGCAGAAGAATGGGAAAGTGTGGTACTACCTTGTCTACCTTGTTCTCAGCCTGCAAACACAGACCTATTTCTGGCTGTCGCTTGTCTGACAAGCGACAGCCGAAAGTATACAGGATACTTGTTTCCATACCTTGAAGCGGTAATAGGTTCAACTCTTGTCATGTTGTTCAATAACTACTATGGCCGAAAACGCGCGGGCCTTGGGCACGAGATGATTGCGAGCAAGCTTTTAGTCCGTAAAGCGTAACACGAAAGAACGGAGGAGGAAACACGCGATCATTTCACGATAAACCTGACAATAACTGTAGAGCGTCCTTTGTTTACAATTATTGCAGTATCATCACAGTTTTTAACCCACGTGCAGATGTCTGTAATGTCTGTTGCTCTCCAAAGCAAAGGTCAAAGTCGTTCCCAGGGATTTCCCCTTAGACTCGAAAGGCACTAGGAACGAGCCAGTTGGACTCTTTCAGTTCCACTCATTTAGTAATTTCTCATTTTCAGTTAGCCCTCATCATATATTTTTGTTAGACTAGTAAAATCATATCTTAGTCTAGTGCTAGTTTTACACTGACCAATTAGGTGTAATAAACTGTATAAAGATCCCGCCCGGACATTATCAGGTCTAAGGAGGGATGTTTCATACATCAGCTAAAGCACGTTTTCCCTAGTGAGTGAAACAAATGCTTAATTCGAGAATAATAATACTAGCTTTTTTATTCTTTGCTACTGGATGTTCAAAAACAACAACAACAGCATCAAAAACAACATGGTTTGTTTCGTTTGAAATATTTTACTACTTGATCAAGTGCTGGGGACAGATAGCATTTTCACTCGCAGAGTCAAAAGACAAAAAATATGTAATTTTAAACTTATCAGAAGAGCTTTACTGGCATGGTCGTCTAGTTTGATTATGGAGAAGAATTCCTGTTGTCGTCACGCGGCAATTACCCGTCATTTTAAGTTCTTTTTCAGGAAATAGTTTCCTTAAAAGAGGAAAATAACAAATCAACGGAAGTCTCCTGACTTGGCACAAGGTTTTTTCAGTTGTCATCCACGCAGTGTTTATTGTGACCTGCACGAGTAAGGTACCTGACTTTAAGTTCCGTCTACGTTTCCGAGGTATTAATAGATCAGTACAAACACTTCCTTCCCTTCCAACTTCCTGATACTTTGTATTTTTGCTTTGGGTTGGATTTTAAGAGCAATACTTCATAAAAACCGACAATGTTGCATTTCAAAGGATTAAATTAAAGAATACAAGAAAAAATATTTTGCCTCCATTTTCTGAGAGACGTCAAGGTCACGCAATTAAGGTCATTCTCTTCCGACTGATTACAACTAACTTTGGCTAAAAGATCGACGGAATAAAAATATTAAATTATAAGCGAGCAGAGGCTGATCGATTGAACATATATGGTAAAAATTGTATAAGGGGAAGCGGATTACAAATATCGTAATTTATTTACATGATATAATTTTTCCAGGCTTGCCCAACAGACAAGTTTGAATTTCTGAGTTGCCTTGCCCTCATATATCCTTCTGAAAGCATGACTCCATAATTAATATTCACATTACCGATCAATGATATGCACCATTTTTCGCGATACCCCTGAAATTAAATGATCGTTTTTTCCCCTGCATCTAGCAAGGAAGTTGTAAAATAAGATGTTCACTCGCCACTCCGCGGTTTTTTTTCGCGTAAATAGACCGCCCGAACTGAGTGTCAATGATCAGGAAGCCGGCTGCTCCCATGTAACTTGCGTTGTTCAAAAATGGTTGCACTTGAAATAGCTGGCAAATAAATTAACTTCTTAAACATTGTTTATTGTTGCTGCGAAAAATGCATTTCCCTGTGGCAGAAAAACTCCGAACGAATAATTCCCGTTTGTCAAAAGTTATACAGACCTGACACACGATTAGTTGAGCAACAGGATCCAGAGCAGGACTTTCAATTTTATGTAAATTTTATTTGAATAATAACTCCTCCTAAGGCAAGTTCGAGTAGATTCCAAAAAAAATCTGGCCATATGGGTCACAGAAAAACTTTCGCACGTTTAGTTTTGTATTTTAATAGATGACTATTTTTTTCTATTTTGAGGAAAAGCATATTTTTTTCAACAGCTCAAATGGCTTGAAATGTAATAGTCCAATTTGGTTTCCTGCAAATGCCCACTCCGCGTTTGAAGTTCTGTTACAGGAGGTGCGAAATCCATTCATGTTGACAAAAACGCTTTCCTTTTAAAAATGTTTTAACTCACGCGTTTGAAAGACAGCAGATTATTGGAATGCCATTATTACAAATCATTTAACGGAGCGGAAATGTGTTATAAAAGAAACTACATGACTTTTGAATTCACTTTTGTGATCGTGTATGAGGAAGTTATGTGCGTAAATGATGATATCACGATACGTGTCATTCTCAGTTTACGCCTACAAAGGTCTACAAATAAATCAAAATAGATAAAGGATTTAGGGAAAGTTATTCAAACAAAAAAGAAATATCTCACGGCAACATAAAAGATGGAACTACAAAAAAATTGTACTTTTATTATCGAAGAACGGTTCCGGCAAGTGGCATAGAAAAATCTCGAAAGCGCTTTCTTTTGCTAGCTTTTGTAGTATTTTGCAACCTCGTCATATTGGCCTACAATCACTTAGCGACTCGTTCGAATGTAAACTATTTTCCAGGATGACATCACCCCATTATTACACCCACACCTCCCTGGTAAGTCGCACGTGACCTCCATATTTTATGGCGCAGAAAACAACGCTTCGTGATTGGTGAGTGCTTGTCACGTGGGAGGCCGTAACTACAATTTCACAAATTTATTCATAGCTTCAAAACAGAACTATTGAGGTCGAAGTTTCGTCGTTGAGGAATGATTCTTTCGTTGTGATGTAATATTGTGGAGTCCGCCGAAAGATTTGGACTGAATTTGGGGCGAACGGCATGAAGGTGACAGTGTGTTTTGATTCGGTTCGTGTCATTGTGCCTTGTGGAAATGGCGACCTAACCGTATGTGAGCTTATAGAACGAGCGGTATCAAGGTATCGCAAAGCTACAAACAAGGCAAGTGTAAATTCTGTTAAGTTTCCATCTTAATTGACAGTTATGTATTGGGGTATCAGAAACTTAGGCTTTAGTGGTCTCTTGTATGTGAAGCTTCGAAAGCACCCCAGATGATTACCGCTCACATAAAAATTCGGAAACAAAATTGCCTTGAGGACCTTCTGTCGGTTTATTAAATTCTCATTTACTACCGCTACTAACGTTTTGTCTTTCTGTGAAAATTGAATAAATTTCAAACTCTTTCTGCCGTGTTGGTGCTGTTTTTGGGCTACTTGTTTCGTGATTCATGGTATTCAGTAAGAGTTTACGTGAATAATTTCCATTTCCGGCGTAGCACGGTTGATAAGATGTTCGACTCAAAATTCAAGGTATCCAAGGTTTCGAAGTTTGTATCGAGCTAGCAATTGCGAATAATTGCACCAGTAGGTTTCTAAATATTAGATTTTGCACCCTTCGATAGCAACCTTAAATAAACAAGGTACAGGTTATAAGCCACAACGAGAAATATTCTCGTATCCGCTGGAAGGTTTTGTCGTCGAACTGTCGGTAAATTGAAGTATGATGCTCTAGTATTCAGCATGCTACATTGATTTAATGAATATACGCTTGAGGCAAAACCACAAGCGCTTCGTTCCGCTAGAATTTATTGCTTGCAAAGGTTTGCAATGTGCTCGTTAACAGATCACACCAGCTTTGCTTCTTCTCAAATTACGTCCTAGCTTATTATAAATTTCGTTGTATATTTGCATGTGGGAGGTTGAATATCAAACCACAAACTGCACAACTTTGAAATGATTATATGCCATCCAGAAAAACAATGTGCAAGGTATCGATAGCATGAGAAGGAGCGATGAAATTGTGACTGACACTTGTTATTATACCGAAAGATCCGTTTAATCAACCCTGGGTTTTTATGCGCGATTTTTTGCAGCCGCCTGACGAGTCTATTCAAGTGCATTTTCTGGAGACCAGCGAAGACCATGGAATTCTCGATCCGGACGACATGTTATGCGATGTAGTGGACGATAAGGACAAGGTATTACAATTGTTTTTCTTCCGTTGTTTCGTGTCTTCCCTGGTGTTTTTATTAGTAATTACTGGAAGATTAAATTTAAAACTGCTTTTCAAAATTCCTAAATGTATCCTGTTTTATTGAAATTTACAACGCTGAAATGAACATTTAATTGATAGCGTGACACGCTTGGCTAAATTGGTCGGGGAGAAAGATTTCCTATTGTAAGACAAGAAATCTTTCTTGTTTCTTGTCATAAGATGTCTTCTATGTCTCCAATTGATATCTCCTTTGGTGTAATATAGGAATTTCAAATCAGTGTGTTTTAAGAAGATCAGTCCGATGTTTGTTTAGTGAATTTGAAGTATGAAAGCCTCCTGAAAGCCTCCTGTTGGGACCGTGTGAAAATATAGCATTTCCAGACAATCGATCCAACAACGTTTTCTGTAACCATACACGATCGTCATTGTTATAAGAGAAACTTAATCTGTGGTTTAAACGATGTTTCCTGCTTTGTTGGGCACTTCTATCCTGTCAATTTGCATCCATACAGGAATTGCAAAATTGTGTAATTTGGAATCTTTGGCTTTTCATGATAACATTGTCATTAATATTGACATGCTTTTTGGTGAGAAAAGTTAGTGATTTGTTAAAGCAGTACTCAAGTAGACTATCTTTCTCTCTGTATTTCTACACTTAACCAATGCACATATTTGTTTAATTTATCACATGGGTAAAAAATTGAAAAATATGTGCACTTTCTGTGTATGCATGGTTCTCCGCACATACGTTTAATTAGCATGTTTATGTGGGATGGTGGCACTTTGTCAACTGTCAACTCAATGAAGCCTCTCCATGGCTCAACTTTAAACTTAACAAAACTCAACATTTTTTTATTCATTCTAAGGATTGATTTACAGTCTAATGATTCAGGGACCTGTGAGTATTCATTCAACACACACGATTATTATGTCTGTGTTTTGAGGGTTTGCTCCATGTTTCATTATTTTATACAGACATAACAATCAACAATGGATATTTTATTAATAAAACTTCTCTTATCGGTGTCTAGATCAATGATAACAAGGCTTTGAATTGGCAGGTTATTTTAACAGGTTATGGTGGTGTTTGATCTTACATAAGCTTATCTTTTTCAATTTTTTGTGGTATGTTTAGTTTGGAAGGTAGTTAACTAATAAAATTAAAAATTTGATGAGTATGTAAGCTTTCCATAGAATGTTGCAGCCAGAGGTCTTCATCCAACTTTGCATACTCAATTCAAATTAAATATAGTCCTTCAGGAGAGTATATTTAGATTGTACCTATGTAGGGAAATTAAACCAACCAAAAGTTACAACCAACCAGATCAGGCTACCTCACCAATAAAATAAATGAACTGGCTCTCAGGTGGTCGATGTCAATTTAGGTTGTATAGAATTCAAATTAAGTGGGTTTCATTCTCAAGAGAGGTTGTCCTCGGTTCATGCCGGCTGCCCTAATCTGATCAAGTTTCATGTCAGTAGAATGTCTTGTGAAGTAGTGAATTATTTTTTTGCTATGTGTGTGTTTGGAGAGAAATGTGGATTATAATGTCACCTTTTCCTTGAGACAACAATGTTAAGGGAGGTCCTTAATACTGTTTGGATACTTTTGTTAAATCCTTCAAGTCCAAAGGTCAGTAATTAGCGAAGTTTTTCCTGATATCTGTCATACACTTTCCAGCATTATCCATTTGAGAATAAGAAGTTTGACGTTATTTTTTCTAGATTATCTTTTATTGTCATTATATGTTTTCCTTTAGCAAGGCTCAGGTTATGAATAGTATGATCTAGTATGCTTAAGATTGAAAAGTTATTCAATGCCAAGATTAATATGTGATTCAATAACTCCCCAAGGTGGATAAATATTTAAATCAGTAAGCCTTCCTTGGCAAGCTTTTTAACTCATCCCACAGACCATCTGAACTGTCTTGTGTTTCCTGATTGGTTAGAAGTCATATACAGCAGACTGTTCTGGAGTTTGTAAATTAGCCATTGGTTCCAGTGTAGCGTTTCATTTTGAAACTCATATTTAATAGTAGCCGACAAAAATGGTTGTTATTAGTGATTATGAGACATGTAGACTTGTCTCTCTAACTCTTACAGGGGGGAACAAACTCCGCATCACTCAATATACTATAGACGCAGCTCAAGTTAAGCTCTTTCAAAGATGTCCTTCTCCTATATACAATGTATAGGGGTAGGACATACATCAGAATTTTATCTTGAGCTAGCATCTTTTCATACAAATAACAGACATAACTTATGTGGAAAACTAATATTTTGCTTATTAAATAATGATCAGATAAAATTCTATCATGGAATGCTTTGGCTCGTTTTACTTAAATTTTTAATTTTTGCATGCGAACTCGAAGGCTGCTTTGAATGTCCTTATTATCAGCTCTTCCATATCTGTTGTGGAATTTGATCATAATGTTATTAGCAATAAGCTCGTAACGCCTTTATTACAGAACTTAGTTTGTCTGTTAAATTCTGTTAGTATTCATGGTCTGTGACATCTAGTTTATAGAACTGGTTCTGGACTTTCCTATGTGATCTTGCAAGTTTTACTCAATATCTCTGTGCCGTCAAGAGGCTGCCTTGAATCACAGAAGAAATTTAGCACAGAGAAAAGTTAAGATGTCTAGCCAGCCAGGCAGCACAGCCTTATAACACATGGCTGTATATATTAGGATCAATAAAATTTAGGCAGAAATTCTTCATGCCATTCCAAGATTTCTTTTTTTCTGGAGGAAAGTGACCTCCTAACCTTCTAGAAAGCTCTTGCACTTTAGCCATCAAGTTCTTCATTGTGGAAATATTTTGCACTTTATTTCTTGACAGGGCAGTAAAATTGTCACTTATATGTTTACAATCTATCTGAGAACTGTTTGTTTTTGATAACTGAGTTTGATTGAAATGCAAAACATTATCCGATCAGTTTGCATGATCTTGACAAATATGCTGGATCAAAAAATTGCTTTATGTCACATAATGCCTTATGTTTAAATTGTAGTGTACATAGCTTTTGTTTTATAAGAATGACATAATTAAAACTAGCCATAAGTGGTATTCTAGAATGGGCTGTTTTTTCTTATTCAAATTCTATGATTTAAATGGCATTTCATTTTCAGTGCTATCTCGAGCTATTTTTGCCATGTACAAATTTAACTGTCAATTGAAGAAAACGTGGAATAGTAGTTTATTTAATATTAAGATAGAAAAACACCAAAGAGATACTAACAACCTACAAAACAACAAGGTAATTTAGTTATATCAACTAAGTTGAAAATGTAAATTGGCCACCGGAACGAGTTAAAAAGCTGACGTTTCGAGTGTTAGCCCTTCATGAGCCATTTGCTCTGACGAAGGGCTAACGCTCGAAACGTCAGCTTTTTAACTCATTACGGTGGCCAATTTACATTTTCAACTTAGTTGATATAACTAAATTACCTTGTTACCCCCACCAACGCAGCAACACAGTTTCTTTAGAAACTTTCACCCTTTATTCATAAAGGAACAAGGATGGATAAGATTAAATTGGATTACAAACGGCTAACTTAAAGGATTCAGGTTAAACTTTTCAAGAAGCACAAACTGCAATGCAGCTCCTTTAAAAGGACACTACACTGTCGTCACACATGGTGTCACACAGTCCTAGGTGGTTTCCTAGCAACTGCACGGATCCCTCTCCAGTATTTTCAATCAGTTCTCTCATTTGCTTTTGATAATGATTATCATATTACATTGTATATGCTATATCTAGTCAGCGACACAGTCAAGCCTTGAAGACAGAATTGAAAATGAAATTTTCTAGTCCAATTTTACTTTTTATTCTTGATGAAGACTAAAAATATCGCTAAATTTTTCAATTTCCAAAACATGAAACATGAATTTGTAATTAAATTCTCAGCATAAATGGAGGATTTCACGGTTCAGCACATGTCTCTAGGTCAAAATACTTTTCTTAACTCCTTATCAGTATTATCGCCTTAGAAGCCCTGATCAGATGTATTTCTGTAATCATAATCACAATTGCTTTAGTTCATTGTGGCAGAATTAAATTCTTAGAAGATTTAAGTGGATTTTACCACTGAATTTAGTTTTGACCTGTACTACTTCTACGGTTGATGATTTTACAGGTATTTGCATGCAAAATTATGTATACTAATTAGCTTAGGATTGTTTCACAAACAATGAAAAACTGGGCCTGTGCCAAAAAGTGTTCACAGGCAAATGAATAATATAGACATGTGCCCAACCGTGAAATGTCCCTTTAATAATAACATAAATGTGTTAAAATGACTCATTCTTAATGTGTTAATTCCTGCTAGCTACTTGCAGTGTTTCAAGAAGGTTCCTCGCAGACTCTTCATCGTCCAGCTCAAAATGGTGGATATGGGACAAGCGCATCATCGGCAGGAACAGCAAGTCCTGATCTTTCTCAGCATGAAGATGAGGCTCCAAAATATATAGAGGAAGTGCCATTGAAACCATATACATCAATAAACAATAAGATTGAAAACACTAATGGTGAAATAAAGACGGTATCCAGGGTAACAAAGAGCCCACCACCACCGGTTCCACCTAAACCTGTACGACATATCAGTGTGAACAGTACTAGGACCTCTTATAATGAATCAATACCTTCAGAAGATTCTGGAATATCTACACATGATGACCGATATCGAATAAGTTCAGATTCATCAAAGTCTGAAACAATTGAGAATGTCATAGTGAAACCCACAATTTACAGGACAGGAGAAGCAACATTTGTTGCAATAGGGAGGACGCCTGTTAAACAGGCAATGTATAATGGTCATGCTAACACGGACAGAAGACGATTTTCGTCAACAAGTTCTGACCATGCTGATAATGAACACAGTAATAGTGAGGTGGAAGAAGAGACATTTTCATTAGGTCGGAACACAACACGGAAGTCAATGTTTGTAGACAGCCCTATGCTGGACAGATGGGCAGAGCTACAGGAGGAGAGGATGTTTGTGGTAAGATACTTACAACTGTAACCAATTCCCTCATTAAATTACACACTGTTTGCACAGTGACTCACAAAGATTTGTGCTCATGAGACTGCAGATGAAAAGGTCCTTGATCCTAGCCTAGCCATCATCCTTTCCCTGGATAAGACATTTTGTGCTGTGCTGTACACAGGATATAGAACTTGAAAATCCAGACAAAAACAGAACACATAAACAGAACTTAATTGGCATGTTTTCCAAAAGACTTGCAAAGTAACATTGGTTTTGATGTCACCTTTTTTTCTAGAATAATAACCATCGAGAAGAGCCAGTGAGTACTGTAACATCACCATCAGAGCCAAGTTCTAATGAACCAGACTTTGCTGCCAAATACAATGATGATGAGCATTCAGAAAGCTCGGAAAGTACTGGGTAAGTGGAAGTCTTTTGTATTGGCTTTAGACATGGCTATCTAGGGAGGCATCATGGTGGTCAGGGTTTATGCCCTGGGCAGAGACAAATTTTGTTTTGTTCTTCAGGATAATCTACAGTTTAATAATTACCCTCACAGTGCCTGTCTTTACCCAGATGTATAAATGAGTTCTGTACATTATAGTAGTCATGCCAAACAGTTGTCCAAAGTCCATCCTTTGGCTATGATGTAAACAGGGTATTCTACTGTATGGGGATATGCATGTATGTGCTCCTCTTTTGAAAATTTGGTTTCGTATTCATAAAGCTCTGTATTTTTTAGGCTTTGTGTATTATTTGATGAAAGGAAGATTAATTGTAAGCTTTAAAACACAAACAGTGTAAGAGTCAAGCAATTTAAAGGAAAAATCCAGAAATGTAAAAATAACCAGATAGAACAGACATCTATGCCTAAAATTCAACCTTCAAAAGCCAAACTCTAAGCGAGAAAACTGCAAAGGATTTAAGAAAGTCTTGCCATCAAATTACCATTCATGCATGTAATTGTCTGTTATCTTATTTCTCACAGGGAACCTGATATGCTTATGATTGAGTTACAACGCGAGGATCCCCTTGAGCCATTAGGATTTACAGTAGCTGGATACAGAACAGCAGATAGCAGGTACTAATTGATATTTTTGTTATTTTCTGTCTTTACAATAATAATAATAATAATAATAATAATAAAATCTTTATTTATCCTGATAAAAAACCGATCAGCCAATCAAAGGATTGGCTGGTATAAACCGGTGATCAGCATTAATATTATAGAAAATTTACA
>Ga0126337_10001599_pt1 | contig 13839 bp, 6 predicted proteins | sample DipCmetagenome_FD_92527 | JGI IMG/M metagenome (GOLD analysis project Ga0126337, IMG submission 92527) | Coral microbial communities from La Bocana,Puerto Morelos, Mexico - Diploria C A metagenome | ecosystem: Host-associated > Invertebrates > Cnidaria > Coral | place: La Bocana,Puerto Morelos... | reverse complement strand
TATACTATTAGACGTTTTATATTTTTTAGAAATTGTATTTAGCAGGGCCCCTCTGGATACCAGCCACTGTGCTGAATGGGCCACCCTGCATAAATAAAGTTTTACCTACCTACCTACCTACCTACCAAGTTTGTTGTCTTGTCATGTATCAAAAAAGAAAAAGAAAATTCCACTGCTTAACATCACTACATGTACCTGACTGATTTTATTGCAGAGAAATTATAACTATGATGCTGGCAGCTCTTCTGTCAATCAACCTTATTACAACCAAGATACAGATACCTACACCTACACCTACCCTACAGGGACTGCAGCAGCAGCACAAGCTCAGGGGCAACATGAAGAAACAGATCTTGATTTAGAAAAGGTAATGACTAGCTACTGTGATACATATGTACTTACGTATTGTACAGACAGCATTCTTAACAGTTGAGTTGTTTGACCATAACAGCCGATCAGTTGCATGTACATTGTGTACTTAAGCTACATGTAACTGCTTACATTGTATATTCAATAGCATAGCATTTTAGCATTTTATTTTAAATTGTAGTTTTTATTTATACGCTCACTAGAATCTTCAGAATTGAAGGAGGTGAGTCGCCCAGGAAAAAGAAGAAGACAATTGAAATTTTTCCTAATAGGAGTTATTGTAAACCTGGTATAAATCTATGACCTTCTACATACAAGTGGGATATGCTACCACTGAGTATATCAGGGAAGTGTGGGAGCTACAGCGTATGCCATATAACTTAAACATACTCACATATTGGAAATATTTGTACCACTACACTTGTACTGTGTTGATTTTTACAGTCACCAAAAGACCTTGAAAATTTGGCCATATTAAGGGAGTGGCCGTATTAACAGAGTGGGGTGAAATTTTACATGTATGTCATTATGTAAAGCATTGTATTGATGATCATGATAAGAAACATGTAGTTCAGTGCATGGAAAGAAATGTCAGTCACACCAATATGTACACGTAAGGTGACCTCCCACACAGACCCACTTTGGGCTGTTCACATGTTCCTCTTAGTCTCTGGGAAGGAAGATTGAAGATTGTGTCAGAAGCGCAGAGGATATCTTTTATATATATATTTTCATTGTTTCCCTCAGTTACATAAACTCCAGGGGAGAAGAAATCGTCGTGAGGAGATTAACATTGTTGATGTTAACGCTGCTGACCAGGTTGGAGACTCAGCAGCAATGTTGGCTAAATATGGAACAGAAGAAATTGCCTATGCACCTTCAAGGGTAAGGAGATTTTTATTTTGCCAAAATTCTTCTGTCACATCAGTGAAGTCATTACTGATGATTATTGGTCACACAGTGCATCTGTGCTTAACAATAGGACTGCTTGACCCTGCTGGCACGCATGGCATAATCTACAGTGTAGGTCCACCACCACCACTTCCATAAATCCCTAATTTCTCAAAAAGTGGTTTCTAAATAGGTAATTTGGTTATATCAACTAAGTTGAAAATGTAAATTGGCCACCGTAATGAGTTATAAAGCTGACGTTTCAAGCGTTAGCCCTTCGTCTAACCAAATTACCTTGTTACCCCCACCGACGCAGCACCACAGTTTCTTTAGAAACTTTTTGTCTGTTAAGTGAATGGCAGTAAGGCTGGAGGTGACACTGCTTTTGTGGTTTAAATTAAGTTGTTTGAGTTGGAATTTCAATGAGAAAGGCAGAGAGGTTTGTATCAGAGAAAGGTCACCTTTAGCCTCAGTTGCATTTATAGGCCAGGTAACTGAGCACAAACAAAACTATACAATGGCCTTTTTGAACTTACAAAGTACATATACTCTGCACTAAGTAAAGTTGGATTGACATGTACTATATTTTTCGTTTCTTTGCTTGTTCATGTACAGAAAAAGAAAGACATGCCAACCAGTCAACAAAGAAGAAAGCATCAGATCACTTATTTGGCTTTTCAGGTAATTTGTCCACACAGGAATTAGGTGTATAATGAATGTGGCAAAACAGCTGTATAAATGGAGGAAGTGTTACTGGGTGGAGTCCAGCAAACAGATCTGACTTTCTATGTTTATTTTTACACTGCAGGCTAAAGAACGGGAGCTAGAACTTCGTCAACAATGGTCAGCCAATCGGCAGACTCGCAGACAGACTCAGTCAAAGTATGGCTTTTGAGGAGAAATACAATGCGCAAGTGTAGACACATATTAAATATTATGTTATTGCACATAAATGACAATGTACAGTATGATTTGTGATGCATGAGGTAGTATTGCACTTCTCTTTAGAATGCAAAAGTAACATTGAGAATTTGCTGTATTCACTATAAAAATCCGCATCTGCTCTGTAAGATAATTGTTAATGAATTACAGTAAAAAGAAGAGACTTCAATGGTGTGTGGAAGTGCAATGAATGGGTACACCACTACCGAAAGCAATGATCATTGTTTAATCTTTGTTTGCTGAAGGTGACCCCTACAAACCATTTTACTCCCTCTGAAAGCAATAGTCTTGTGTATAAGCTGGACCGGCAAATTTTTGGCCTAAAACTTAAGCAAAAATGTACGGCTTGTACACAAGTCTGTACAGTACTGTCAAAGTTCCTGAAGAATTGTAATAAGTTAGTTTAGTTTATAAATTTATTTGAGTTTTTTTACCTCATTGGTTGTTCTTGTTTCTTGGTTAGTAGCTGGGAAGGGGGCCATGTGGAAACATACAGTTGAACTTGCCTGCACTGCAGGCATAAAAGGAGAAGGGTAGGGAGGCAAAAGATGTGAAGAAGGTCCTCCTCTCTCTCACACGCCCTCTATATACCACCACCCCCCTCTCCCTATGTAAACAGGGAAGAGGTAGGGAGGCACAAGACTAGAAGAAGGAGGGGAAGGGAATGCAATCCTCCTCTCTCACACATCCCTTCCCTTCCCTTCTCCTCTCTACTCCTCCTCCCCTCTCCCCCATCTTATTTTATAGGTAACAGGTGAAACTGGGTGATAACTTTCTGCATTTAGTGTTCCAAGATTGTCTAAGAAACTGAAGCTTTAATTGGCTTTCGGTTTCCAACAACAACCATTCAACCAATCATTGCCCCCATTCATTACACAAAACAATTCTAGTACAGTTGTGTTCAAGCCATGTTTGGTCTTGTTTGCGGAGTCTGAACTCTCAAACAGTGGGAATTGTCAGACCGAGGCCATGAGCATATAATTATGGGAAGTTGTATTCAGTAAATACTTTGTTTACTTTATGTTACACATCTGTACGAAATGTTCATTCATAAATTCAAATTGTTTTGTGATCTCAAAACAGCTTATCTAAGAAATTATACCACTCGCATTTCTTGTGGAGCACGACCTACTATGAAAAGTAGTTTTGCTTAAAACAAACGAATTATACTGACCAGCACATCATTTAAAATTCATGTTTTAATGTTTTACAACGTAAAAATAAATGGGCCTTCGACCTTACTGAGATGCTCTCCTATAATGAAGAAATATGTTATGTAGGCGTTTTAATAGTCACACTGGTGTAACAGTTTTAGTTGTAAATGTTTTGGTTTCATTGACAAGAAACTATTCACTGACCATTAGGAAGTGATGGCTTTATCTGATCAACCTGGGGAATGTCAGGGTTTATCTTAAATTTCGCGCATTTCTATTGATTCAAAAAAATATATATATTATAATGATGATAATGATAAAATGAACTTAAGAAGATCACAGAGTTCCCTCAGCTTCAATATGTCTTCCCTGCGAGCGAAGCATCAAGCTTATCCAATAAACAGAACGTTATTCCATTATTACTTATTTTACTTATCATTTACGTTTCTTACTTATTTACCTCCGGTAGAACAAGAACTGAGTTCACTTCTGTAAACCATTAATAGCGTGAAACTCCCACGGGTAATCTATACCCCACACCCGTACATCCCACCTTCCCCACCTTTCCAAGCCAAATCCCCCCTTCTCCCTCACCAATGACAGTCGTATCAGTGTTTCACTGTTCTCTTATGTATGAGCTGCAGCCTTTATCCCGCGGCATTTAGCAGTACATCCCTGGAATTTCTCCTTGTTAAATTACCCGTGACGTGATATGGTATTCACACGATTTGAAGTGCAAAAAACACCAGGAGTCGATAACAAACTTATTGCATACTCATTTGCAAAAAAAATTATGGAAGCCGGGCACGAATAGAATGCAGAACTCTTTGTGAAGTCACTGTGAAGTGGCTAATGCAAGTTTTTACTATAATACATGGCTTGGGTCTCATTTGTTTACCCTATCGTATTCTTTTATACACACACCAATAAGCAACTCGCCAATGACAGCGCACGTACTATCTAAACTGTGTTATAAGGTAAGATGGATGATTTCTTCACTATGTTGTAAACTCGTTGCTCGTGTTTGTAATTCGTTTGTCTTTTCCACAGTCAGACATGCATTAACATAAGTCATTATTGAAATTGTTTCCTTGTGACTGCTTAGAACGCAGTCTTCAATTTAACATTTAATTATATGTACAGATATATATGCGATAAAAAACAACATTTCTAGATTTCTTTGAAGTATTTAGTTCAATGCCACCAATGGGGACAAAACAAGCCGAAAACGAAGACGTGTTACCAAAGAGTTGCCACAGGTAACCCAAACTTGCGCTGAATATGTGGAAGTCATTTCCTTTTGTTTCTTTTGTCTTTTTCCTGATTACAAGACACAGGGATATCCAAGTTGGGCAGTCTTTAACGGCTTGGAAGGCAACTGGCGATCGTCATTATTTATTTTATTTAACAACACCCACGGGTAGATCTTGTCTCGTAGTATACCGCGCCGTGGAACGTACAGCGTTTAATAATCTATGAGGTTTTATAATACCCCTTGTGCCGCTATTGCGGCCTTAAGATTTTGCGTTGAGCAAAAAAGCATGCGTTATCTTTATCAAATTGTTATCAGTTAATAATGACTGCGGTATCCGGACCATTCATCTTTCCACCATCCTGTATGGAAAGCAATAAATTGTACACATTGTTCAAGCTCGCAGTCCTACATCGGGACGGGAAGCGGGTTTATATGCTTCACCATGAAGCGCTACAGATCAGTTATTGCTGACTGGTACTGAGATTACAGAGCTTTAAAGTCATCTGGGATTTGCTCTGTTGAGAAGGAGAGAGTTTCGCGTTAGTAAACTCTTCTTTCGCCAAACTACGCGACTGATTCATCAAAGCATTTGACGCTACCATTAAACAATAATAGATATGTTTAAATTAAAAAAAATAAGATTTTCAAACACCACTTACCACTACAACGGTACGACAACTTATCCCAGATGACTTTTCCCTGTGAAAATACGTAGAACCCAAGTCTGCCGCCTCTCAAAGTCTTGTCAATTATATAGTCTGTGTCCACCACTATCTCGGCCTCAGAATAAACAACCAGTCTAAAAAATGCAGATGAATGTCATTTTAACAATTGCGAGTCTGAGAACAACACACTATGGACTTGTTTCATCTCAAAGGAATATTAAGAACTGAAAATTTCATTTTTTTAATTAAGGAATACTGAATAATTATTTTTCGACAGTTAATGATAGTGAGTGCCAATGTAACATGTGCTCTCATTGGTTAAGCAACGTGCTAATAAAAAGCAGGCACCTTGTTTCATTTCAAAGGAGAAAAAAATAAGATTTTCATAACGCTATTTGCTCGTGTTTCAACTACACTTTTTTCCTGCTCTCCTCACGTGCTAGTCTTTTTGCAGCCGTTATTGGGGTCCTCACGCAACGCTTGTGGGGAGAGCGTTGCGTGACGACGCCAATAACGGCTGCGAACATACGAATGAAGAACATTGAACAAAACATAGTGATCCTATTTTACCTTATTAGTCCAACGGACGGTCTGTGCATCAACTTAAAGTAGTAATCTGTTTCGTCTTTCCATCCTTGAAGCTTGGTGTCTCGCCAAATTTCTTTAACCTGAAATTTTTAATTGGTTAAAACCACTTTTTTCTTTACAATTGCCTGTAATAAAACGTCTGTTTTTTCTTTAGGCGGAGTTGGAGACAGGTAACAATATAATAGATTAATAGCGAAATTACGCCATTAATTTTCAAGCCCAATTTAATACAATGATAGATAAATTAGGTAAAAAAAATTTCCTCATCGGAGTTAGATGTGTTAGCGAGAGAAAGAATAAATAAATCATTTGCCCACTTACCTGTCCTTCTACGTCACCAGAATGCCACAGTGCATTTCTAAGATCAAATCCTGGACCAGTTTCAGAATCAACCAGCTGAAAGAAAAAGATTCAGAAACCGGGATAAGCTCCGACTCTACACGATAGGCCCTTTACCCCGACGCACTCTTTTACCCGGTTAGAATTACCTTTATTTGTATTCCTCGAATTGCTGAAGCTCTGAACGGCTTCATTTCCCAATAAACCTGATCACTCTGTTTCCAGGATATGAGGTAGAACTGTTTGTTGTTTTGGTAACTGAACACGAGGCCTATGAAATCATCATCGTGCTGTGTTCCCACTCGAATTGTTCCATTAAAATCCACGCCGTTGAACATAGCATCCCCTGCAATATAACGAAGTATTGGTAAACTCATGAAAACATTTTATGATAATAGAGACAATTAGTAAATCGTGAAGTTATATTTTTACTTACCAATAGCTATTCCGGGATCGCTGTTTTCTTCTTCAGTGACTTGTGTTCCCTACAAACGAAATAGCGAACATTGAACAATTGACCAAAATTCACATCTTTTCCAATACCTGAAAGGTTGAGAAATGTTCCAAGCTTTAAGGGTGGTTCTAGCTCCCAGGTTCCACACTAAAATAACTGGGAAATATAAAGGCTCTGGGAGATGGAAACATTGGGGGATTAGGATAAAGATAGGTATGGTCAATAAAAGAATTACATCTTGTCCGAATCTTGTCATTGATTAATTCTTACCGTTGAGTCAACTGCCCACATAGCCGGCCGGATTGCGGACGAGGATTCAAATGGACTCAAATCGATCTTCTGCAACTTGCTGAAGTCTGTACTGGTCACGTGATGGTTAATCGAGCAGGCATCCTCGTAATCCATGACCTTGTCGCCATCAAAATCGCCATCACAGGGGTCCCCTAATCCATTACCTTTGGGGAGTAGAGAGGTGCATTTGAATACGTCGTTTTTTTGTCACTAAAACAAACAACAACATTAGTCCTCGAATTTTTCTCGAGAACATAAAAAGTTTACCAACCGTCCAAATCTCGTTGAGTAGGATTGGGAACTAGCTGACAGTTGTCGTCCCTATCCAGAACACCGTCATCGTCGTCATCGTTATCACAAGCATCACCTGAAAAAAAACACAGTACTCAGGCAATTAAGTCCCGTTAACGTTTTGATCCAAAGGCAGAGTTGTTATACAGCCTTGCCCCAAGTACAGGGAATGATGATCGTATACATCGGTCATGTGAACAGACAACTGCTTACCTTTTTCATCTTTGTCGTTATCAATCTGATCAGGATTTGGAATTCCTCTGCAGTTATCGATCATGTCATCTACACCGTCATTATCGTTATCTCTGTTGGTGTCGCAGTTATCGCCAAGTCCATCTCCGTCTCTATCAGACTGAAAATAAAAGCCAGCGAATCAGAGAGCTTGTGAATCTTGCAGTTCGATCAACGAGTATTTTCACGGAGGGAGGAACAAGGTGGAGGAGTCCCATTGTGTTTGAGTCCCACATAGAAATGACAGGGGTGCCCCGTAGAGGTAACAAATTAAAACCAGAATAACTAACACTTTCACGATTTCTAATAGTGATAAAGACAATTGAATCGAATAACTTCCACTTGTAAAATTGTTATTAAAATATCTCTTCTGACGTCCTTTTTTTGGCTCAACACCATAAAAGGTACCGCAAAAGCTCCCGATGTGGACCTTTTAGGTACCCTAAAAGATTCCACGAGCACCCCCGCAGGGGAGGGGTTAACTATTATTTACCTGTCTGCTATTCATTGTCGAAGGACAGTTATCGCAGTCATCACCCACTGTGTCACCATCGGAGTCGAGCTGGAGCGGATTCGCTATCGTAGGACAGTTGTCAATTGAGTTCAGTACACCTGGATGAAGAATAAAGCCATTTAATTTGATACCGTATTGTAGTTACTAACTTAGGAAGTTTCATTAGACGCCCCACGCAACCCTATCTAAAGCAATTCGATACAGCAATACAGTAACTTTTCACATACTAAGATACATCAGCACGGAGAAAAATTACCATTATCGATGTGTCTTGTAATAAAATATTGAAGATAAATATTACGACCAATACGTATCAGCATCAACTTTACTGTACAATTTAGCCGTCCTTTAGCAATGATTTCGTGTTTCCTTTCATTTTTCCTTTCCAAAATGACTCGAGTCTTCTTTTGCTGGCTTGGTTCCCTGGCCTTTCAACCCCATGTAAATACTCCTTTTGATATTACAGTGTATCTGCTCACATTAACGATCACGACTTGTAGTCGCATCCGCACCTAAGCCTTCGTCAGTTAACAAGCTTACAGCAGCAGCCAACCAAGCTAAGACAAATCTTTATTGATGAAGCCAACTTCACTGAAAAACCTCCCAACTAAGCCCCAGTCCCTCATCTTACCGTCTCCATCGACATCCTTATCGCATGCGTCACCAATTCCGTCTTTATCATTATCACTCTGAAACTTGTTAGTGACGTAAGGGCAGTTGTCACAATCGTTACCATATGGATCACCATCGTTGTTGTATTGGGCTGGGTTGAAATGGCGGGGACAGTTGTCCTGCGAAAACGAAAAAAAATTAATAAATTCTACTGTCTAATCCTCAATAATTCTACTGCGGTACGTGTGGTGGCCAACTCGAAAGCTTTTGCTTCTTTGGTCACGACTAAATTTTCCCTTATTTAACGTAATTTTACATTCTCTTTTTCTCTGATTTCAGATTCTGTGTTCTTGCAAATTGAATGAATTTTATGTAATTAAAAAGTGTTAATAAAGTGAATTGAATCAGTAAAAGTGCTGTACACATTGGAATCCGGTTAACCTGACCGTCAATGAATCAATGAGGTAAAACAAAAACGTAATGAGGGCACGTGGGCAAAAGTGGCTTCTACAATGTTAGGTTGCTGCTGCTCTTTCTCCTCCAAATGATGACCAGAGATTCAGACAAGCTAAAAGTTTCAAACGAAAAGCCAACTGATGCTTGTTATATTCACTGTACACTAACCATGTCATTCTTGATGTTGTCACCATCCAAGTCGTCATCACAAATGTCTCCCAGTCCGTCATTGTCCAAATCCTCTTGACCGGGATTTGCTATTCTCAGGCAGTTATCCTGTAAAACAGTCAGGATTATCCGTTAGTGAAGTGACACATCATTACAGACACGCAGAGCCTCTTGGGTTACTTTTAGAAGTAAGATGAATTTTTTGCCAGCTTCTCCTGTCTTTTTCATTTCCACTGACGTGAGACGTTATTCGTGGTGTAGTTTAATTCACATTTTGAACTCTAACATAATCACATACTTATTGCCTCTAATGCAACTCTTTATCTCCCAAGTCTTCGCGGTATCATGCCGTGAATGGCTCCTTGAAATGTCAAGTCCCATTATATTTAGACATTAATTCACTAAACTTGAGTCAGCCTGAAGTCTATGGCAAGTCCTACTTTAAATAAGTTATTGGTGTTCTATTATTCGCACTCTTTTCTTATTCTTTACCTTGCGACATTCCTTTTCTGTACAGTTCAGCTCAACGTCAGGAAAACCATCCAAATCGGTGTCCTCGGCACAAAAATAGCCATTTCCAGAAAAACCGGAACGACACTGAAAAATCAAACAGGTATAACAGGCAAATGACAAACATCTTTTACTGTACAGATGTATTTATCCAATCAAGCTATTGAGAAAATCGCGAAAATTAAGTCCTGAGAAAATAAATCACAATAAAGTACCTCACACTTGTAATCTCGCCCACTTTGAAGCCGAATACACCTAGCATGTTGACTGCATGGGTTGCTTCTGGCATCACTTGGATCGCAGTAACTCAAATGATAACAAGTGTGGTAGGGATCTCCTGTAAATCCTGAAGGACAAGGTGCGCACTTGTATCCTCCCTGTAAAATAATACGTGGGAGAAGATGATTAGTGGGTATATTGCGGTGGTTCCAATAGTTTATGGACATATCTTACATTTGGGAAAGAATGAAACATTGTTCGAAAGTGTGTACTGAACGAGTGACTGACTGACACACCAACCGGCATGCTGGCTGGCTGGCCAACTGATTGGCTAGCTGGCTGACTGACTGTCTGTGTGATTGACTGACTGAATGACGGACAGACAGGCAGAAAAGATAGAAATGCAGACAGGCAGACAGACAGTCCGATAGGCAGACGGAAAGCTAAACACCGGACTGACTGACTGACTGGCTGACTGGACTGCCGAATTGGCTCGCTGACTCGCTAGCTTGCTGGCTGACTGACTGACTATCGGACTGGCTGGCTGGCGGGCTGGTTGACAACAGAACACAGATACACACCAACACAGAAAACCACAAACATATAAACAAACGGACAGTTTATCAAGCGGAGCATTTCCTAAAATACGTACCATCGTGTTAATGCATTTAGATTCTTCTGCACATTTTGGAGGGTCTTCTGAGCATTCATCAATATCTGTGCAGATCTGAAAAAAGAAAACAGGGCTACTTGAGCACAACAGTGGGTTACTTAAAATATCCTCATACCCAAACAACCAAAGTTCGCCTTACCTGTTTGTTTTTACTTGCAAAGTACAACCCAATCCCATGAATCTCTTTGCCCGAGTAGCCATCGGGGCAAGGTGGACACCAATATCCGGGACTTCGATTGTGGCACAGAACACCAACATCTCTCGCACACGGATCAGTTTCATTGCACTTTTATAAAACATAAACAAATGGCATGTGGGTTTTTCTTTAATCTGCTATAAGTTACCGTTTAGACTAGAAAAACAGCATATAGCCTAGTGTGAGAAATTCTCCGTTTAATCACTCTCTAAAGCATATGCCAAAAAGAGACGCCATCGAGTTTAATGCATCGCTTACTTCGAGGATGTGTTACGGAAAAAGTCTGACGAAGACAAGCAGACACTGTTAAGCTTACTTTTAAAGAACTTCATTTCGAAGTATCGATCTCAAGCTAGCCTAATTTTATATCGTCGCGTTGTTTGTGGTTAATTTAGGCGCGAATTATTATTTACTCGTTACCTCATCAACGTCGGTACAGTTAACACCATCTCCCAGCATTCCAAGCGGGCATTCTCCGCACTCAAATCCTTTCTCTGTGGCTGGATCATTAAAACAAGGTACTCCAGGAAAACACGGCTTGAAGCGACAGAAGTCTTGAACTTTAACAAAAAATATAATAGGCGAGATGTTAAGAAAGTTAATTATGATCGCAAGTGCTAACACAGTAAGCTTCTGACTGAGAGTTTGGCTAAATGAAATGCACCCCATCATCCAAGAATGACTGAAATTACGAAAAAAGAAACATCTACCCGGCAAAAAGCATTTAAAACATGAAATTTAAAGTTAACGAGAAATAGGAAACGGCCCAAAATAGGAAAGAAACAGAGGGATGGTATCAAAGTTTGATTTTGTTACTTAAAAAACATTTTTAAGTACGCTCATTTAATACCTCGACACATCTGGCAATTTTCCACCAGCCTTCTCAAATACTTGATCTCAGCAACCTTGGACAAATAAAAAGATCATCAGTCAATATAGAACTAAAATTTCTTCCCGTCATCACTCTTTGAATTTGAATCAATTTGTACTTTCTCTACACCGTACAGGCCGTACAGGCCTTACAGGCCTATTATTTCAGAAAAGAGAACACTGATCATCAATTGCGTCATTCGTCTCTTATTGCTGGTTGTAATAACCGTTGCTGTTGTTTTTTTGAAGGAAAAGAAGCGAAAAATGGACAAATGAAACTGATTTCATGTATTGAAAATACACTTGGGGACATTAACCTGCATCATTATCATCATTATTATCGTTATCGTTACAATCTTGGTCGCGTCATGGGACGCATAAGGTCTTACCTGCATAGACAAGTCGTATCGAATATCGCGTATGAGGCCAACCAAGGTCTCTACATCTTCTTGTCTAAGTAGGGTAGACTCGATAGGAGGCTGGTGAGCTTTATTGGCTTCTAAGATGAAAACAACGGCGATGTAAATAACAACGTTTTCGCACAGTATCGACTTCACAAAGATTCCTGAACATGGAGCGAAGCTAAGTATCTCTATCATGCAGGAATATTCTCAAATAGACAGCTAGAAAAGCTTGTGGATCATACTTAGATTACCCGCCAAGGAACACTCTTCTTCAGCAAGAATTTCGTCTATTGTTCGCTTGAAGACTAGTGACAGACTCTCTATGGCCCCCTAAAATGAAGACATCAAAAACACTGAAATTACCACTGAAAGGACAAGACCCCCCCATCGTTATAAGTAGTTGGGCTGATTTTCGTCAATCATTACCATTATTGTTAACACATCATCGTCTATATTAACATAGACATGGCGAACAGACCTCCAGGTTACCATGGTTTTAATTGTTAGATATGTGAAACGCGACCTGACTCGTTCAGTATTATTTCATTAAAGATTCGATCATCTTTTTCTTAAAGCTGGGAAAGTATGTCGAACCAGTGAGAGATACTGAGATAGTGCTGAGGGGTTTCAAGAACAGAAGTGCAGAAAAGGGTAAAGAAAACTACTATCCTTAAGGCATCTAAGGTGCTTTTTCAAAAAATTTATCTCGAACAACAATATAAGAATTTTAAGAGGTTCACTTGGGTCAGTGATATAGTGTCATACCAACTCATGATCACTAAAATCAGTTCCGATAAACCAGATAAATTTCAGAGACGAGGTTCTGAAATGCGCTTGGTCCCCTGATTTGTTCCCAGGGCATTTCGGCAACTCGAACATACAAAACAAGAAGAAGCACAATATATTCTCCTTTGGTGACTTAATCTGTTAATAATGAAAGTAAATTACCATCCAGGGGGTATTAACTTTCTTTCCATAAGCTCTCTGTCCTATTCTGAAATCCAGCAACGACAGCAAAGTCCCTCTGTATGAGAAGATCGACGAAATTGGCGATAAAGTATCGATTCGACCAAAAAATTTGCAATCCACGAACAAGGACAGGGCGGAAATCTTCTTCCCCTTTTCAAACACATCCGTAATGCGAATAACCACGGAGTGAAAAACCTTACTGTTACCCAGGGGCACAACGTCTTTGAACACAATGGTCTCCATAGTGTCATTGGTTGATCTGTATCTCAGAATCAACCTCATCTTGTCACCTGTCCCTTTGCTTGATAAGTCAAGAAGAAACAGCTTTCTTTGAGTATGTGCAATAGAAAACAAAGTCCCGGGTCGTGATGACATAATGCGAATTCTCGATTTGATAACAAATTCTTCGTTCGATTCAATGTTCAATATAACTTCCTGAAGAAGACCCTCGTCTGCTTGAATGAGCTTCACTGACCGACCAAAGAGGAAAGCTGTCGATCTGCTCGGCGTCAAAATACGTCTTACGTAGAAGTCTATGGGCGATTTTGTGATTGGAGCCAATAAGTCTGTTTCTAAAGAGGAGAAGAAACGGAAATGTGATGTCAAAATATCGAGTCGGTTACAACTTTGTAATGCAACAACTACGGCTGCAAGCCTTCCCCTTCCCCCCCCCCCCCCCCCCCCCCCCCCCCCCCCCCCCCCCGCCCCCACAAAAAACAACCCTAAAAACGGCCGCCTAAACTTTGCTTTACATTTCGCCTGAGCATTCTACTATTGG
>Ga0126337_10001597_pt1 | contig 13841 bp, 10 predicted proteins | sample DipCmetagenome_FD_92527 | JGI IMG/M metagenome (GOLD analysis project Ga0126337, IMG submission 92527) | Coral microbial communities from La Bocana,Puerto Morelos, Mexico - Diploria C A metagenome | ecosystem: Host-associated > Invertebrates > Cnidaria > Coral | place: La Bocana,Puerto Morelos... | reverse complement strand
TCGTATATGTTTGGGGTTACCAAGGGCTACTCGCTTGCTGTCGGTCTATGATGGATGGAGCAAAGTGGAGCACAAAAAACTTGCCAAAGAAGCGGTTCAGTCGAAGCAGCAATTGATCCACTCGGCATCAGTCATGGTCATTGGAGCACACTGGAAATGTGAGGCATCGGATATCTCACATTGTGTTTCTATAGAGCATGTTTCTAGATTCTAGAGTCTAGAGTCTAGAGCATAATTACTTGTTTTCTAGAATTAAGACTCAATACTGTGCAAGCTTGAAATTTCAGTCCCTGAAGGTACAGCCATGGATTGGACAGGCATCAACGAGCTTGAAGTCATTGCAATGTTTCGACATGCCTGATGTTCAGGGATGGCCATCATATCAAAAGCTGGTGACCCTTGATATCTTCAAACCTGAGAAGGGTTTCTGGGAAACCATTTCTAAGTTATCCAATGCATTGACTCAGATGAAGATTGGCAAACCGGAAGAGGTTCACACCATCCATCGGGTGCGAGAGACTGCTGTGAATTCATTGAACACGCTGCAGGTTGGATTGGGTTTTGTTTATTTTTTGTTAATCTGATCACTTGACATTGAAACCTTTTGGAAAGCAATCAACAAGTTCGGAACTACATATCATCACTTTTCATTGCGGCTAATTGGACCATATTATCAAATTCAGTGCAATCAACAATCTGGAAACTGAAATCATCAGAATCAGAACCACTTACATTACAATAATTAATGCTGACACTGACCTTTAGTCTTTAATAATTTAAGAATAATAGCACGAAATGAAATCGTTGGGAAATAGAAATGAATGTAGTGATGGTTGGAGGTTGGTTTGACAATTTTTTTTGTTTCAGGCTCATGTGAGCAACAAGATTCCAGATGAAGCAGTAGACTTGCTGGGAGCATTCAATAAAGCAGTCGCTGAGTTCGTTGTCTTGCTGGATGACATTGACACCATCAAGATCAAACAGGTTTCGCATGGTGGCGCTGTGCACATGAAAGCCGTGATTGATACCATGAAGCTTGTTTGGACGCTTGATGATTCTTCGGTTGGTTCAATTGATCAACGTGCATGTGAGTCACATTGTGAACAAATGAAACTTCATGCAGCATGCTTGCCAGATGAAGAACCAACCAAGCAGTACTACATTCAGCTTGCGGACTATATATCAGCATTGATTCCTGTGCGTTTCCTGCTTCAATCGATTGCCTGATCGGACGGTTAGTTTGGTAATGTATTTGTGGTGGGTTGTTGGGATCTAGTTACTAGTTACTAGTTAGTTGTTTGTTTTCTAAGATCTAGTCTTAGAGTCGTGGCCTTTCTTTTAGTTTATCTGTAATTCAAGTTTGTGTTGTCACATGTGACTCAACTCAACTTAACGGTAAGATTCAATCATGGCTTACATTCCGGGGTTCAGAAACATGAATTTGATATCATTGTAGATTCTAGATTCTAGATTAAAATAAGTAAAATATATAATATATATATATATTTATATTATAGTTATACAGTATATAGTAATATAGTTTTTTAATTACATGTACATGAACATTGCAACTTGAAATTTACATGATACATAGATTGCTAATCATCTAACGGAATTTACAATTCATGATATATTACTCATGATTCGTGATTCATGACTGACCTTTGATTGTTCAAAATCACTGAGGTTTGACGACACTCAATGCAACTCCAGATATGGCGGTATTGGCAGTGCGCTTGGATGCATTATCTGAATTTAGTCTGGATGATATCGCTGTGATCACATCGGGTATACAGAAAATGCATGGTCCAGATTCAGCAGTTGGAACCAATACAATTGCAGAGTTCACAGAGAAGGTGGTCAATGAAGCGACATCTAAGCTGACTTCTTGGGTAACATCACAGGCATGATCAAATCAAAGCCAAAAAAACGTTTTGCATATTGGCATATAATTTCTTATTCTGAAATGTATCCTACTAGTAGATGTTTATTTATATTTGCTTTATACTTTGAAGTTTAGTATATAGTATATAGTAAAGAAGAATCACAATTATATTTTGAATTTTAATGAATATCTGAAATCCAAAATGTAAGACATATTCATGGGTACAGAAATAAGATCTCAAACATAGTAGCAAAACATCACTAATTCGAATATTATTTATGTCTGAAGGCTACATCATGTTTTTTGTATGATTGGTTGCAGACTATAGAATCTATAGACTATAAGCCTAAGCTTTACTATAGATAGATTATACTTTGTTTAATTTGTTCACCGACAGAGGCAGAACAGTTGAAGAACCTGATCACTAAGTGTGATGCACTGGAGTTACCTGATGCTACTTCCATTGACATACCTGAAGCTCGCGATGCACTGCCCAAGCTTGACCAATTTCCTAGTCTCATGAAGTTGCCAGTGGACAGCATGCTTCCATTATGTACTCAATTGGCTGAAATTCTGAAGGCTTTGGATGTACCTTTGGTTTGAAATTAGAAGTTCGTTTGAATTTGAATAATCAAGTGGTTTTGTGGTATTTTTTTCATTTGAATGTGAATCAGTTGTGTTATTTAGTGTTAACCCACCAACCGTCAGTCAGTTCAAACTATCAAATCAAATATTAATGATTTTATGTTTCCTTTGTTTCGAATCTTGAACCATGCAATTTGACTCATGCCAGGTTTAGATCCTGAATTTCCCCTAGAATGTTCAATTTGTAAATCTAAATCATAAAACCTCCAGAACCAATGCTTCAGGCAATGCCAACGTCATGGAAGACTCGGAGCCAGGAAACTATGGGTGAGGCAGTGAAAGCTGCATCCGGTCGTCATCACCAACTTCTCTCTTTGCTGACCACACTCGCATTAATTAAGACATTGGGATGCACAAGGTTTCACAAAGCCGTTAAGGATGGAGTGAAGCCACCACCTGCACTAGTACAGAGCCTATCCCGATCATTGCAGGTTGCTAGTGACAATGCACTCACAGTACCGGGTACGTTACAGGCGTTGGTATTGAAATTTGCTACACCTTCCCCTGCTGACCCAAAACGTGACACCAAGGGCAAAGTTTGATTAATTTGATTATGATTCTTATGACTGTTAATTAGATTCTTATTATCTAATCTATTCTGTTTTGTTCTGGGATTCTAGATTTAGAATTTTAGATCATTCGTACCTGTTGCTTTGCTGTCCTTGTTGCGTCAAGCCTTTGAATCGAATAGTTGTGCATTAACGGCCTAGATTGACTTGGGGAGTAGTTCTTCGGCAAGTTATGTACAGCCACTGACATCACAGGGTGTCCTTATCGAGAGTGTCTCTTCAGATATCTCGTATGTTATTTGATTTTGTCAGCCATGCCTCGCTTTTGGGTGCTGCAGGCCTTCATGCTGGCAGTACATCATTTCATAGCTTGGTGTACAAAGCATTGAATCACACACAAGTAGATTAAGTAGTGGTAGATCAGGATCAAGCTGGACTGAAATTGTCCGTCCTGAATATATTCTATGCACCGAACCTGTCAACAAAGGTGCTTATTTCAATTTGCGTGTCTTGGAGCCTTCGATACTTTCAGAACTGAACTTAAGTAACTCAACATAAGACTTGAAACTGAGCAGCTGAGAGAGGTTGAAATCTGAACCTCATACAATTGACATGCTGTCTGGGGTTCAATGCAGGTTGCAAGATTGACGATTCAAAAACTGATGTACAGCTCAATGGTCATTGTATTTTAAATCAAGTGGATGTTGACTGAAACATGCAACTCTCACTCTACAATACATTATCGTTATCATAGAAACGTCAATTGAACAATGCCATTGTGGTGTTATTTGGTTAGTACATCTAACTGCAAATGAAAATGACATTGTAACTGAAACTGTAACTACATACTGTATAGGGTCAATTAGTCAATGACGGTATTTGTTTAAAGTTTAAACTAATTGTGTCACCCCATTGTTTCACCATCATAGCAATGGGAAAGAGAGCCGCCACCATAAATAAAGCCCCACCGGCAGTCAAGCCAGTGAAGGCAAAACCAAAGGCTAAGAAACGTACAGGTCCTGTCAAGGATGATACTCTACCGGACGCCAAACCAGAAGAGGTTGAGGCAAATAAGGCACAGTGGAAGGCTATGCTTGCGAAATTACCATCTGATCCCAAACCAGAACATGCTCCTGAAGAATTGCAATTGGCAGAGGCCTGGAACATGTTCAGACAAGTTTACTACTATTCGGTGCATTATGTTATGTTTTTCTCATGTGTTTTCAGTTTTCATTTTCATAGTACATATCCGTTCACAACTCAGGGATATATCATTGATCCATTAAATCAATTTGAATTTTGAAAATTATGAATCATGAAATCACAAATCATAGATCATGAATCTGAATCATGAACTATAGTTATGATCTGAATGTCATCTGGTTCTCAACAGGCTCCGTCGACGTCAATGTCATCGTCATCTTCGGTTGGGCTGCCTGGAATGCCAGTGGATGAGCCTCCATTGAAAAAATCTAAGTCTTCAGCATTGGAAGAAGCTTTAGAGACACTGATGGATGAAGAAGCTTTAGATACACTGATGGATGAAATGGATAAACCCGATGATGCAAGCTCAGCACTCCCAAAAGATGGTTTGTCAGCATTGCTATCCCAATGTCAAGCCCATTCGCAGTTCCAGACATTTGTGACACATCATATGTCCACCAATGAACTATCACCCGCTGACTGGGAATTTGGTCGCAATCACCCCTATGAAGATGTGGTAGCATTTCATCATTGGTGTACCTCCTCTGGCTTACCATCAGTGGTGGATCTTGATCTACTCCGACAAGCAGATGCTGAGGTGGTGAAACAGATGGTTGATGATGAACCTACAATGAAGTCTCAGGAAAGCAAAGATGACATGGTAAAAGAGTCAGAGGCATGTCAGAAACTCGAACATCAGACCAAGCAAGCAGATACTATAGATGGTACACCACCCCCAACATTAGCCAACACCAACACACATCAACATACATCGCAACCAGCAGCAACAAACATTCAACAACAAGATCAACAAGAACCGCCAAACATAGCTACCGAGAGATCTGCTACGGATCCTGCAGATAAGACAATCAACACACCTGAGCAAACCACTGCAGAAAAACCTGCAAAGACAGAGACAGAAAAAGAAGGTGCACCACTTGCAGAAGCCATGATGATTAGAGTAGAGAATACTACCGATACAGCCTCACACGAAGGAAATGCAAATCCCAAGAAGGGAACTACTACTGCTACAGTTTTGCAAGAAGGAAATGTACAGACAAAAGAAGAAGATACATCACTTACACAAGCCAAGATGACTACAGAGTCTACAAAGGAAGATACTCAAACCGAGGAGGGAACTATTGCTACAGCTTTGCAAGAAGAAACCCCAAAGACAGAAGATGCATCACTTACACCAGCCAAGATGACTACAGAGGAAGATACTCAAGCTAGAGATTGGCAAGAAGAAAATGCAAAGCAAGAAGATGTGCAACATGTGGATGAGACGTTGGCTCCAGAACCAGGTGAGCAACATGTGGATGATACTCATGTGCACCAAGTATGTACAACACTGCCGGTGGTCTTGAATGACCTCATCATTGCATCCAAGAAACATGACCATTTTGCCGAGTTTCTTGCAATGGATTCTTCTAGTACTGGTATCGATGAGTGGGGCACCAATGACGCCAGGGCAGACTTACAACGATACAATGAGTTTCTGATATCAAAGAATTTGCCTCCATGGGATCTTAGCAACTTTCCACTTGACGAGTCTGCTGAGTCTGATGAAGCAGAGGCTGAGATGATTGTTTCAGAAAAAGAAGAGTCTGATGAGTCAGAAGGTGAATCACGAATCAACTTTCAGTACCCCCTTGCACCCACGGCTGACCATCCACAGATCAAGTGTGTTCTGAGGAGTGCTGCGAAGGTTGGGTTTGATGGGTGTTCATTGCAAATCAAAAACTTTATGTGTTTTTCGTTTGAAGTTTGGATGAAACTTTGTTTTGGGTTTGATGACTCAATGAACCAGAATAACAATTAGTAGTTATCACCACTTTGGGTTTTGGTTTGGGAATATGGAGTGCGGGATGTATGTTGTTTCGAATTTTAGTTTATCTAGTCTGGTTACTCTGGTTAGTAAATTAGTTAGATAAACTAAGTCAGCTACATGGTCCAGCTAGTTCAATGCAATTCCAATTTCAAGTTACATATGGTCTTCAATTTCCCGAGTTCCATATAATAATTTCAATGTTCATGATTCATGATTCATGATTTATGATTATGAATTATGAATTATAATTATGATGCATAATTATAAAAGAAATAAAAAGTCACACCCATAGACCCGACTAAACTTACTCACAACTTAAAACAAAAAAAACTATTGCAATTGTGACCCAAACTACCCAGACCCTGACAGATTATGTTGCAAAAGCTGATAAACAGCAAATTGCACGATGTGGAGACATGCCTGAGAGCACTTCCACGGAAGTTGGCCGTTGGCGATTTCTTTACGGGAACTGCCAGTTTCTTCAAGATTGTGGAATCAATGATGCATGCCTTCCGAGCTATTGTTCCCATTCCGAGCGAGGGCATCGAAGTTACTTCTTCATGAAAGGGAGAAAAATACAACTACAACCACACAAATTTTCATGAAATGGTATCATTACCGACACTGGTTATTCCAAATGTTTTTGACCTGTAGTAATGATTCATAGTCATAGCCATCAGTTGTCAGTCAAATCAATTACGTTACGAATTTGAAATTTTGAACTGATGGTGAGTTTTAGTGTTTTCTTTTCTTTTGATTTTTAATTTATATTTGAATCATTGCTGAACCATGACTAGTTTTGATTTGATGCATTACTAGTCGTTCAACTTTTAACTTGTGAACAGGACATATGCTTGTGAATTTCATTTTAACTTTTAACTCTGAACTTTAACTGTAACATCAGGTTCAACACGAATTTATGTGCGAATGGGTGCATTTCAAGCAGAAACACATTCTTGAGTATGTGACCGATACGAATTGCTGCCTCTTTACTGATGCAACTAAAGCATTCGGCGAAGAGAGGGAGTGCATGAGACATCAAGGATGCTGCGAACCCTGTCACATTGAATCAACAACGTGTTGTAATTGGTGATGTGTTGTGTTCTAGTCAGTCAAATGAGTCAAATCAGTTGTTGTCAGAGTCATAGTGACATCAAGTCTATTCCTATAGCTTATTGTAAATTGTAGAGTCAACAAAGTCGATAGTAGTATATACTATAGTAGTATATAGTATAGAGTATAGAGTAGTATAAAGTATAGTCGCAGTCTATAGTAGTAGCAATAGTGGTTTGTAGCATTTTTACTTTACTTTATATTTATATTTATATTTATATTATATATAGTAACAGTATATATTCTATTATTTAATATATATAGGTGTTTTTACCTATTAGATGTTTCATAGTATGATGATCATTAATACTGCATTTTGTGGTTTATATGTTTGAAATGTACACTATGTTAGAGTGATTGGTTGGTTAGGCTTTTCAAATCAATCAGGTGTTGTCACAACACATCACATTCGTACTGATACGGCTGATATCAAATCGATATACCAGCTTGCTACACTAGTCGGACAGTCCAACTGTGAGTTCTTTTATGTTCTGTTTGTAGGTAGGTTTGATTGTTGATTCCATCATTAGTGTTGACTGCCTGATCTGATGTGTTTCCTGTCCATAGATCAGCTAAGGACTTGCCAGACACCCTTTGGGGATACAACGGCGGATTCAGCTGCAAAAGTTTCTCAAGATTGCATCCAGATTATCAGTCGTTGAAGCGAGCGCTCTTCGAAGACAATGAAGAAGCTCACTTTCATTTTGTTGGACAGCATCATATATTAAAGTAAGTACTGTAAGTATCTGTAAGTTATAAAATCGAAAAGCAACAGTTGTGTACATTGTGTTTGTTTACATGATTGATTCATGATTCATACCATATACCATTTCATCAAATGCATTACTTATAGTGACAGTGTGATATGTGTTTTAGACTTGTGTATGTTCTTGTTACTTGTTAGTTGATCTGATCTTGATGCACTTGACATTATCGAAACTTCACCGTAAAATTTCCGTAAAATTGAAAATTTAAACTCCAATTCATGTGGTTCAGACCGTTCAGACAATTATTGTTTCAGGGTGTTGTTTTTTGGTTCTGCCAAGGAATCATCGTCAGTTTCCACGTTCAAGTGCTGTGTTCTGGCGATTCAATCGATGACACCGGAGTGGTTCTTGTTGGAGAACGTGGACCTCGATGCAGATGATGTGGAGGGTAATCTCCAGCACATACTTACCATTCTCACAGACCTTTCATACAAGGTGCAAGTCTATCGCCTCAAGACATCAGACTTTGGGATTCCCCAAAGAAGGATCAGAATATTTATTGCTGGCTTCTGTGAGAACCGTCATCCTCAAGCCAGCTTCACTAGGATGACCAAGACGCTTTCGGCGATGCAAATGCGCTGCCAACCCCCTGAAGCTTGTTTGATGTCTTGGGTGGTTTTGTCATGTTACACGGTTCATCTTCGTGATTCGTATACGTGACTTCTACCTTGTTGGCAACATCAACAGAACGCAACGTAACTTAACTTAACCCCGCTATACAGTCGATATAGTGAACGTCAGTTCAGTGATCAACATTCAGAATTCATTGATTCACAATACTAACATTCAGATGATATTTTGAAGAAGAAGAAGAAGAAGATGATGATGATGATGCTGATGATAATGATGATGATGGTGATGATGATGATGATGATGGTTCAATTCAACAATTTAAATTTAATTTTAAATTTCACGTTCAAGTATTCAATCAAATGAAATGTTATCACTTCTAGTTTAGTTTTTGATCAAGTAATCAATATTGCAAATTGATATGGTAGTTGTTTGGCTAATGTAGTTGTCTGGCTGATACTCGACTTAGGAGTCTTACATGCTTCCAGATTCATGTCCTGAAGTGGAGAACGAGCTGGAACGTCGACTTGCAGCAAAGGCCAAGGCAGAAGCAAAGCAGACGGACGAACCACCGGCCACAGAACCGACAGCAAAGCCGAAAGCAAAGCCAAAGCAGAAAAAACAACAGCCAAGTGAAGGGTTGGACACTACAAGCAAATGGCAGCAGACTCACCAGCAGTTGGCAGAGGCACGTAACTTGTCTCAAGTATGGCGGATAGATTTGAGTTGAACAAAGCAATCCTAGATTTGACTCTAGAATCCAGAATATACTTGAAGACTTGACTAGACTAGACAACCCAGACTCTAGACTCCAGACACTCGAATCCATTTGAAACAATAACATGTAACATGTGAAATCAAAAAATACCAAATCAATGACTTAGGAAAATATGGTCGCTTTACTTTTTTGTATCTATATCTGAATCTCGTAGTTTCATTTTTATGAATCTATGAATATGACATGACATCTGTAGCATACTACATAGGGACATGAAAAAAATGTTTTTTGTTTGTTGAGGTGGTCTTCATTGGCCTTTGGTGGTGCCCCAACACCTCGAAGACAACCAATGGTTCAAGTCATTGAGTTTGCGGGAGCGTGAGGCAGGTGTTTTTTAATGTCAGTGTATCAACCAGGAGACCATGTAAGAATCAACCATGACCAGAACGCAAGTCAGATTCACAATAGAACTTCCAAATCACAAAACAACTCCGCTGTGTAATTATTTTACGTTTACGACTACGATCATCTAATTTTCACTTTTGACTTTTCACTTTTCACTGATGCATTGACTTGAATTGAATTGAATTGAATTGATCAAATCAACATTGAAACTCTAGACTGTCTGAACTTTGTATTTGTGTCTGATAAGTCTGATATTGAAATATGATATTGATGAGTAGAGTCATACTTTCTTACTTTATACTTTATTACTTTGCTGATGTTACTATATTATATGTCATATATCCATTAGATATTGATGTGATATTCTTGACGCACAATCTGATATTTTTTTAAAGAGTTTCTCCACCTGACAGAATGCGCTGTTCCTCATGAATGAGTCCAAGACAAATGTGGCAATGGGTAAGTCAACATTGCGGTACGGTGATCTCTATCAGAGTGCAAACAGAACTCCTAGCTCAAGTGCCTTTGACCCTTGGATCCAAACAATCTAAATCTAAACCAGTGAACTAGTGGCAGAGTGTCGAATGAGCCAAATCAAAATCAAAACGCATCAAGTTGTTGCTTATACATTATTAGTATGTTCATTCCAACTTCTACATTGGACACCGTCATGGTCAATACAATTTTGTGACATGATGTGGGGTGAGCTGATGATTGACCATGTGACCATATGATAAATATAGGAGGCGAAGATGAATATCACTGCAGATACTACATGTTTCCATACGCCAACCAAGGAGGTTCCTACAATTCTACCGTCAACAAAGCTCTTCGACATGGAGAGGGGCCGGCTGTTGCTTGGAAACTTGTTGCTCTGAATATCAAATCGTCATGTTTTGAATTTCGAATCTTTAAACACTTTATTCAGATCAGATTTTTTCTTGTGATTTGACAATGTATAGTTGAACCTCGGTACTCTAAGTCTATGTTATATTAGCAACCTTGACCTGGGCATGTAACAATGAATGCCTCCCGCTTTCGCATTAGGACGTGAGTTATTGCACCTACAAGGCATCCAGTTGCCTTACAATTGCGTTGACAAGCTGACGGAAGCACAAATGACAGACCTAGCCGGAAATGCGTTTCTCGAAACCAGTATCGGACATATGACTCATGATTCATGATTATGACACGACTTATTGGTGTTGATTCAGTGTTGATGTTTTTTTTACACACTTCTGGTTGTGAGGTTTCAGTTGATGTTAGCGGATTGGCTCAATGGCCTATCTCTGTTTAGGTGGGTACATCTGTATTTGATACGCAATTGCCAAGGTTCTCGACACCGGTATGTCTGGCTATGCTTCTTGCGATTGTGTTTGAGTTGAACTACCGGACCGAGTCGGAGAGTGAACAAGAAGATGACGCATACAACTTAGTGGATAGCATTGCTAAGGCAGTTTGAGTGTTTGTTACACTTACACCATACACCCGTTCTGATTCTAATTCGTCATTGGCTGATATGGTGAACGATGATGTCACCATATGGTCAAGAATCTTGAAATTGGCAACTCATGACTTTGATTCGACATGGTCCCGGTTGAACCCAAAATCCAGATCCCAGAAAATCTGAAAACTTTCAAATCTAGAATCTAGATTTTTTTGTTTTGAGTTTTTAACTTTGAAGATTCAACACTGTGTCGAATCACGCATCCTGGATGGTACAGTATGCATGCCTTGAATGGATGTCTTCGGATGAACTATGAAAAAAAGGGAACACTGCTGATCATAGGAGTTGGTCGTTGACTGTGAGGTTCAACGGTTCAACTGAGTATATAATTTGGTACTTGGGGTTTTATATAGTTTATTATTAAGATTCAGTATGACTCTTTTGAGTATATTATATCTAATCTAATTGTGTTGTTTCAGAAAGAGATAATGATACTTATATATTATATATTTATATATATCAATATTACTATTTTTTGATCAGGTGTTCAGGTTTGCAGCTTTCAACCTTACATCCGCACACCTACAACCGCACATCCGTACACATACAACCGTACAACCGCATGTACCAACCGTACATCCGTACAGATTGATCGTATACCGTCACCCATCGTATCGTACATCCCCCAAGCAGCCCCCTGACACATAGCTCTTGGGAACACTTAATTTAAAAAAAAAGTTTTTTTTCACCTGACATTTCTACTTGGAGAATCCTTTTTTTGGCCACCAAAACCTCTAATCGCAAACCTTAGACATATTGGTTGGAATCATGTTTTGCAACTTTTTTTGCCTCCGAAAGAAGTCTGGGGCCCCACCAAAAACATTCACCAAAGGCTACAACTCCATGAACCGCGCTTGGTGGAACTGCTATCTGCAGCAGTACGCAGCGGAGCGCAGGTGTTTTTCTTTTTTGTTTGTGGAGATCGTGCCAGTGGGGTGGATTGTGTTCATAATACATTGTGTGATGGTATAGTTATACAACTTTGATTTGTCATACTTAAATTGCTCATATTTTCTACAGGTTTACCATGTTGCTTCTATTGTTATTGGTATATATATTGCATGATAGTTTGTTTACATTACGTATCTAGATTTTTTTTATTGCACTAAAACATCATATCATATGAATAAGGTTCATTATTTCCCCTATATATTCTTTGTTTTGTTCTATTTTTTTTTTTGATGTATATCCCATTTCTCTATCGAGGAATCTCCGAACTTCACCCGGGGGGTGGATCCTTGCAGGCCTTGGATCCACAAGGCTTTTGTTTAGTGGCCAATGCTTCTGCGAAGTTGCAGATCTTTGGATTTTGCACGATTTTTTGTGGGGGGAAAAATGATGGAGAATTCCAAAAACCATAAGAAGTTGGTTGGATCTTCGTGGTTTTTATTTTGAACAAAAATTGGGGCCCCATGCTTATTGGAGATGGCAATTTTGCTGGAAACACGTGGGGGGGAATGAAATTGCAAAACGTTTGCAACCATCAGAAAGAAAGTCTACCGACCTAGAGATTTGAAAAATGAGTGAACGATGGTGACATATTTAAAAATGAAAAACATATCCTCCCGAAATCATGAATCTTTCAGAAAACAAGGATTCCACTAAGGTAACCCACAAGTTGTGCCATGTGCAGGGTAGAAGTGTCGTTGGTATAGATAGCCAGAGTGGCAAGTGAGTCATGGAGGTTTTTCGTTCAGATGATGTTTTTGAGAAGGGGTATGTTTCCCTTTGTTTAGCCGTTAGTACTCAGTTACTTTCAGTTTTGACCGTGGAAAATGACCGTACGTTTCCAAAAGAAAAGTAGACCATGAATCCATGAATGAAAAAAACATACTGTTGATGGAATAAATCCTACAAAAGTTGATGTAATAAATATCCCAGTATTGATAGGGGTTTATACATCCCAGGTGGTGCAGGATTTCTTCCAGCAACAGTATGAACGTAGCAACCTGCATCACCAACCATAACCCACCATCCCCCCCAAGAGCCAGCCTTAATTTACAGGGGATTATGAACAGCATTTATCCCCCAGACAAGCCGTCTATTTCAAAGGGCTTACAACGTAGCCACCGTCATGGGGTGTGGTGGGCCCCCCTCCCTACCAACGAGTCTCATGACTCGACGTCGAGTCCTTAGAAGACGCAAAATATCTGAGACTTGGCCTTGAAACCTTTCAAGTGCTCTATGCGCGGCTTCCTCGCTTGCTCGCACGCTTCAGTGGACGCCAAGTGGCCGCTTGGTACAGTACCGTTGGGGGAATGTTATGGGAATATGTTTTTGCTGAAGGTTTGGCAAAGTTGGATAGATGGAAGTTGAGTTGGAACATCGCAAACATAAGAACAGCTGAATGATTTGAATGTGTTTCAACCTTTTTTGATGGATGGGAATAGGTTTCAGATAACAACAGACATGAAGATGTTGTTCAAAAAGATCAATCTCTTTGTGAACTCAGGAGGTAAAGAGTCCGGGATTTGATGAAGACCTTGGAAACCAGCATGGCGCAGTATTAATGATGTTTTGGAAGTTTGCATATGGGATTGAAAGCTGAGCTCTGAATGGTTGTGTCCAAGAAAGGCAAGTTTAAGGTGAAGGTGCATAACGACTAATGTACAGCCAGATTGGAAGTACTACGTTGGTGGCGAACATTTGTAACAAATTGTCTATGGTTTTTGCTGGCTGTGTTCATTT
>Ga0126337_10001595_pt1 | contig 13860 bp, 5 predicted proteins | sample DipCmetagenome_FD_92527 | JGI IMG/M metagenome (GOLD analysis project Ga0126337, IMG submission 92527) | Coral microbial communities from La Bocana,Puerto Morelos, Mexico - Diploria C A metagenome | ecosystem: Host-associated > Invertebrates > Cnidaria > Coral | place: La Bocana,Puerto Morelos... | reverse complement strand
TACAGTTGTACTAGTCTGACAAAATCACTTGTATGCAGACTTTATAAATCAAATCTCATTATAATTACCTGTCCATGTCATCCTCTGTCAGCTCGCCAGTGTACTCCTGTCCTGTGGCCATTGACAGTTCATCTTTGAGTCTCTGTACTTCTGCCTTGAGCTGTGCAATCAGCTAAGGAATTATAACAAAATGAAGTTCACAAACTCAACTACCAGACGTAATATAACATCTCAACATTCCTCTAAATCAAACAACATTAAATATAAATCTGGCAAAACCACTAGTTTAGCATCACACAATTTGAATTTACATGTTCCCTATTATTTCCAAACACTGTTCTTTATTGGAACTTGGTTTCTTACTAGACTATACATTTTCTCATATAAAGTTTTTAAAACAATACAAAACCCTGGAAGATGATGCCACCAGCAATTCTCTCCTTCCCTTCCCATTCACTTCCACTGGGCCTTTTTGGCAATCACAGTTTTCAACAAATGAGAGTAATTGATTAGGGAAGCAATCTCAACTGACCAGTTTGGGATCAATTTCTTCATTGAGCAGAACATCATTCTTTATCATGGCCACTCTTTGAGCAAACCTACATGTTGAAATGGATTCCTGTAAAAGAAAATACACACCTGCTTTCTAAATGGATTCCACACAGCAAAACAATTTTGTCCACTTCAAATCAATCTCTTACACCAGTAGTCATACTGCAGATTAAAGACGTAACTACAAGTTCTGACACTTGTTCAATGGAATTTTAAACCCCATTTTAAAAGTAAATACAACTTACATCTAAGTTTTTTCTTTCAAGGGAACATGTTGCTATCATCGTGGTCATACAATTTCCTCCAAGACTGAAATACAAAAACAGAAAAGTTTCTAAGCAGATTCAATGATACAAGCTGGAAAAAGGAGAAGATATATCTGGCATTTTTGCTGTAAAATCATTTTGCCTCAGCCTGCATAAAAGCACTGACATCAGGTATTCAATAATGCTTACCTGTCTCTTAAGACTGATGTCATCATAGAGTTTCTGTATGGAATGTGACTTCTTGATTTGTCAGATAATGCCACTATCACCTGAGGTATTCAGTAACATCAAAAGCAAATTAGATTTTTTTTTTAATTCCACTCTAAGCTCCACTAATGGCCACTTTTATTGGTCGTGGCAGATGGTCTGTACACTCACTCTCAGTACCACAGCCACCTCTCCACAATGGCAATAGCCAGTTAAATATAATTATCCTAACTGCCAAAATATCCTCTTGACAATGACAAACCTTGATCTTCACTGTGAGTCGTTTCTGTTTACTTTCTGATTTGTTGATATATTTTGATAATTTTACATATTTGAATACTACATATGCACAATAAGCATAAAATTATTTTTAAACAAATAAATGCTGTATCCCCCGAAAACTAGTGTCAAATTACTCCCCTACCTCCTCATAATGGCCACCTCTCTACAATGTTCACTTTCTTCTGTCCCTGAGGTGGCCATTGTGGAGAGGTTTGACTGCAGACAAATAAAAAGGATATTTAATAGCACAGCAAGCTACATGCAACAGTTTTTACCTGTTCAAGGTAGTGAAGGGATAAGTTAATATATTTGGCTTCCGTCAGTAGAGTACCACCCACATTAGTTTTTCCAACTCTTTCAGATCTTCAATAAAGAAAAAAAAATGTGATTAATCCAACACAATAAATAATTTAATAACATCAAGTTCATGGACTCTACCAGCGACATCCCAGATCAAAAGCTATTTTAAAGTGTCCGAGTGATTTTCCTTACCCTGCGAGATCAACCAAATGAAGCTTGGCTCGTCTGATGGTAGCAGATCCAGGATCACGTGTCGAGATGTGGATAGTGAAAATGCAGTGTGATCTAGTTGATGCTTGATTCATGGGTGTCTGTGGGTGAAACCATTGCCATATTATTCTTGATTGAGACAGTTTTCTATCTGATTATCTGTGCAACTACAGAGCAGTTTTGTACATTAAGTCTCACCTCAGCAATCATCCTGTTTGTGTCTCCAAGAAACAAAAGATTGAGAGCTGAGAAAATATGAAGATATAAAATTAAGATAATTATAAATGGATGTTGTGACTGGTAACTATTGGGCAGGACCAATTTTCAGCCTGTTTTCATATAAAAAATTATTTTTCATAATTTTTGCATATTCATTGAATAAAAATAAACGATCATATGAAACACAGAAAAGTAAAAAAATCCTTGTAACTGGTCCAAAGAATTTAAACCAAAGTCAGTGCCTTCAACAACACCCAAACTCTGCCCAATCAACAGTGCTGTGTTTTACGGCCATTAATCATCTTCACAGACATCTCAGAAAACTGATGTTTACTTCAACAGGCTCAAGAGGTCACCTACATGTATGTGAGTGCAACTGGTAGATTTTGATCCATTTTGTTCTTTTTTTCTTTTAATCAACTGAAGGCTCTTTGATTGTCATTGTTGTAACTCTAAAGTTGCAAACAGATTAAAACACTGTTTGCAACCAAAGTTGAGAATTCTTCGAGATTTGGAAGGGTAATTTTGTTTCCTCATTTACATTATTTTGTTAAATATATACATGTAATAATATTGCTTTTTTGATAAAAATGTTTCTCACCTTCCTCTTCATTACTGGCTTGATGAAGAGAAAGATTCTTTAGATGGACATTATTATCACTGTCTTCAAACAGGTTCACTTTCCTAAAGCCAGGAAAAAAATACAACAGAAGAATTGATTTGAAGGAAAATTCTAAATAAAATTACACACTGGTATAGGTATTGATCAGTCAACTGCAGGGTTTTACACCGGCTGGCTAATTCCAGTATAACTTTCCAGAATGACGGAGGCACTTTCTGTGCGAATGGTAAAGGATTTACTAATTACCACTGACATTTACACAATAGGAATTATTAAAACAGGCAATAAATGTTTGTCTCAAAAGTTATGACTTGGTGTCTAGAGATGACAGTACACAAGGAATACAAAAAGTGAGTGATTTCAACATTTCAAGTCATGTAAATGTGTCTAAATACATTTAAGCAAAGTTAAACTCAAGCAGAGCTGGCCAGTGGTCCCCTCCGTTACACTACATGACCTAGGGGGCGGCCCTTGGGGTTCTGCAGGGCCTCTTTTGTGTTTGTGGCAAGTGTTGTTTTGCATTGTTACTTTGCTTGCTGATCATAGCAACTTTGCGGCAGCGCATCATTGCAGATTCTTGCTTCCTCTCCTCCCTTGCTGAGTGACCGGTGGTTTTTCTTTTTCTCTCAGGTAAGTACTGGTATTATCATAGGTAAGTACATGTATCTCCATTGGATTTATTCAGTGTGATGGTCTGTTACTGGCTGCTCCAGAGGTGGTCTCGCTTCCAGGGTTGCCATGGATACCTCCTCTCTGCTGTTAGCAATTGGCCCCCCCCCACTAACCTTTAAGGCACCAACTCCCAAGCTCATCTTTAGCAATGAGTTTAACTTACATTGTACTGTCTGATTACCAAAGCCTTGACCATTATTACCCAAAATTTCTTTATCAAGTAGCACTTTTTCAGAGATCAATCACCAACTAAATTTGGGTCACATTCCTTTGGGATCAACTGCTTCAACTATTCCCAGGATATGAGCTTAAGTCACACAACATATATGTACCTTTAATCACACTAAAGCTTTTTTGACAGTTTCAACATGGTTTGAGGCCAGCTAAGAAAGGTCAATCACAGTAACCAAAAACAGTCTTACAAGTCAACACAAACAGAATAGGTGTAGAAAGAAACTGTGCAAACCAAACAGCCAATCAGAAACATTTTATTCTAGACAATGCAACACAACCTTAGCCACCTATTTAAGAACCAGGCTCTAGAAATCAATGAAATATACCCATTTACAAAAAATTGCAATTTACAGACACACACACACAAATGAGATCCCTAAGCCCTGGTTTTAAATTTATCTTCGTTGCCAACTTAGCCTTTAAAGACCACCATCATAGTCACTTACGGCAAATCTTCCAGCTTGGATGCTTCATGCTTGGGATCCAGAAGATCATAGCCATTTTCATTGTAGATTTCAAGGTAGGAAATATGAGCAGTGAACACTGTTCCTGGATGCTAAAACATCAGAGGAGAAGGTATATAAGATGCCTTTGAAATCAAACATCTAGCCACAAAGTTATATTGCACTTAGTAAAATTGACTTTTAACAGTCTTGTACTTTTATAGTTGAAATCAACCTTCTGAGCATGCACAACACATACATGTAGGTCACAACACCTTGCAATAACAAACATGCAAACCCTGCTGAATCGACATTAACTTACTGTCATCTATATGTATGACTGGGTACCTACATGTATATAAAGTATGTTACCAAACAATTTTAAATGTGTCAGTCATGCTTACCTTCTCAAAGTACTCAAAGATGTATGAGAGTGATCTTGGAATTAATCCCCTGTCAACATATCGCTCTGCACCTCCTGTGATTGTAAATGTCTTACCAGACCCTGTCTGTAGGTAAGCAAAACACTTCTCAGTTTCAAACTTACTGCAAATTACTATTAATTAACTTACAATGTACAGTAACTTACTGTATTGTAGAAAAATTACATCAGCAGCTATATGTACTATAATTATTTTTTTTTTCATCAAGGGCCAGGCATTGGACAAATTGACCAGCATTGAGGATGCTTTTGCCTGCCTCCTATAAAAGGCTTCAGAACTTCATATCACAAATACATCTACATTATCAGTCTATAGCCGAGGCTGTGGTCTAAAAAAATTATGAGAAGCACAACTTCCTAACCATGAAATCCTGGGTGCCCAGCACTAACACGTAATTTTATATCAAAAGAGTAAGCTTTTCTAGTTGCCAATTGTACATGTGCATGTCAGGGCAGTGCTCTAGAGGTGCCCAGGTGCCACAGGCAACTAAATTTTGACTCTGAGCAACTGGAAAAACATATTCTTTTCATTTAAGCTTAACTGATGGGCACCCAGGATTTCATGGTTAGGGACCTTTGGGCTCCATGAAATTTTTCTTAGACCACAGCCTTGCATGTACCTGTCCATATGCGAAGACTGTTCCATTGTATCCCGTCAAGACACTAAAACAAACAAATTAAATGAAGTGTTGGGTATTCAGGCACATATACATATGTTGAGTTTTGTAATCATAAAATATAGGATGGAGTAGCTACAGTGTATCTGTTCAATCTGAATTCAATTCTACCAAAAGAATAAAACCTTTGTTTGTTCTTAAGAATTTAATGTGATAATGTTTTTTCTTACACCGACAGACGAGTGTACTGTCATGTACACTTATTTCAGTCTGTTTCTTTTGTAAGGTTACGTCCGTATATCAGCCATGTGGCCCACTCAGGCCTGAGCTTATCCCAGATACTGTAGCGTAGCATGAAGCAATTAGGAGTATTTCTACTCCCACTGGATGGGATGTAAGTCCATCACAGGGTTATCCCCAGCATAAGTTCCCAGGTGGATACCCATTTTATACAGCTGGATGTAAAGTGGCACTGTGACAGAAAACTGTCTTGCTAGTAAGTGAACTTTTCACTTATACTTTTCTGTACAAAGCTTACTAACAAGAAGCTGGATTCAAATTACACCTCCATTGATAATCACAGCTCTACATGTATATAATATGATCTAATCAAGGAAAGTACACAGAAAGTGACTACACTGTAACTAATTTTAGTTAATTATTACATGTACCTGTAATTAAAGCAGTTTCAGCACAAAATTGATTGTATTTTACACCTACTTGTCTATAACCCCTTGTGCGACTTCTTCAAAAACTTCATCCTGTTTGCAGTCCTGATCAAAGACTTTGTTAAACCTTGTTTAATTTAAAACAAGAAAACATTACTATCACTAACAGTGCCAGTTTACCCTTTTAACAAGCACAACAAAATTAACCCCATTTTATCTTAATGACAATATTTACAAAATGCAGGCATCACCTCATTCTAAAGTCTAGCCGCTATTAACATACCAAATGAAGTGTGTTTCATTTTTCTAATCAATCATCAATTCTTCAGGTACATTATGAAGGTTTTTCATCATAAGAAAGTCCAAAATATGAATCAATCTAGAGGAATTAACACTTTAAGTCACTGGAGTGACCAATTTCAAGCTTCTCTTCTCAATATCAATACTTCATCAAGAGAAAAGGTTACGAAAAATACTAAAATGATCACCAAACGAAACTTGCTTTGATCTTAAAACAAATTCTCCCAACTAATACAATAAGAAAACGTATTTACATGTAGGTCAGGCAAGAGAATTTATATGTTAATATTGGGGCTTAAAGGGACAAAACAATATACATATAGTCTAGTTTGAGAGCTTATTAATAACTGTGGCCTCCTGGATTGCTAGCATGCAAAAAGTTGTTCATTCTAGCTACAGGAAAATTCATACAGTCGCATGTAGTATATGAACTGTTGTGTATCTATAGGCAGCCCCTGTCATACAAAAATCACATACATGACCTTCACAAAACTATTCATGTTTCAGTATCCCATTATATTTTCTTTGTTATACACAACAATTGCAAGCAAGTTAAAGAATTGAGGAATGGACAATTTTGTTGTGGACACTTCTTAGGGGCGATAGTAAACTTGTCACAAGTACCAAAGTTGTACCTTCTAAATCAGTACTCTGAGCATCGCACAAACCTAAATTTATACACTTCTTTCTTGTTATTGATATAACCATCAGCCAGATCTTTTGGCACAGTGAAGGCAATACAGGATCCACCACTTTCATCTTCATATGCTTCATAAAGCTGAAAAGACAGAGAAAAAATTACTCTTTATTTTAATTAATATTTCACAGCATGTCAACAGATGAACTGCCAGGTCATGTCTGCTGGTTGAAATTCACTTCACTGAGTCCTCAGGGAACACAACAATTTAAACCAAGGATTGGCTGGGCATTTCAGACAACATCGGGAGTGTTTTCCCAAATCATATCAGATCAAAACCAAATAAACTACACTTAATAATTAAAGAAATGTATGAAGAGAAGATAATTTTTTTCCTAATAAACTAGTAAGCTTAAATCTTTTTTTAAATTAAATCATTGTATTGTTTGTTTTTTTCTACATTGAATAAATGAAAATTCCAAGAATTGTACTCTACTTTCTGGATACAAATGTTTTATTGTAAGTTGTTTTGAACTCCATACGACTCTGTGGCGCTAGAATAATAGCTAATAAGAAACCTGTTTATTTTCCTTTTAGCTAATAAACTGTAAGCTTCATGTTAAACTCATATTTGCTACCTTATAGAGCTTTCCTTAAACTAAAATAGTCGTTATGAAACTTTGCCTCTTTTGATAAGCTCGCCACAAAATAACGAATCCGGTTTACAAAATCAATCGATCACTTACCCCTGCTTTTTGTTTTGTCGGCTTTGCCCGCGCATAAATCTGAATTCCTTGTTTCACCATCCTTCATGACGATACTAAAACATCTAATATAGCACAGCAACAATCCTGAAATCCATTGCCATGTTAAAATGTCAATTATAACCAAGAATAAAGTTTTCAAGATTATAGCGTTGCCTTGGTTGTCGAAGAAAGATATGGGATAATTCGGGAGATTGGGAACGATTTTGAGAAAATACCGCTGTCTGAGAAAACCCATATACTATTTATCCCAAAGACATTTCATGTGTTCTTATAACAAGTACACTTGCTTTTTCCTCGAAATCACGAGATTTACTGATCACCACAGGTTACCCAAGTATAAGATAAGTATCGCGTTTTTTTAAAATCGTTCAAGGTGCAAGTAATTGCCAATGAAAGACTCTTGAACATTAAATGGTGTCATTTTTCTCATTCTATAGAGTTAAAACGAGATTTGAGCGAATGGGACAAGTGTATTTGAGACAACTAAGAGCAAAAAATTCGCTCAAATCTCATTTAAAACTCTCCAGGATGAGAAAAAATGGCACCATTGAATGTTCAAAACTCTTTATTTACACATTGAACAATTTTAATGTCATCTGATCTTCTAATTTCCATACGTAATATTCAACCACAGTTATTTATACAAAGTCTTATATTACGCTTGGGTTACCTGTGCTGATCACGAGGAAAATAACATCGCGTGCAGGGTTACTTCCATTTTAGGTTCGCCGGTCGAGCGGTTCTACAGATCACTTTCAAATACAAAATGTTGGCAGGACTGCTTTTCCTTTCCCTTGCGCTTGCAGCGGCCTCGGAAGGAAAACACTGGGCGCTTGTCGTTGCTGGATCAAATGGCTGGTACAATTACAGGCATCAGGTACGGTACACTGTTTCTCTGTGTTGTCTAGTTCGCGTAGAAAGGAGACCTCCATTTATAACTTATGCATTTTAGAATTTGTTTAACGTTGTTTTAATACCATCGCCAAAACAATTCGCAATCATCATATCTGGAATGCTTCTCAATTATCTTTGTACGAAACTGATTGTTGAAGAACGTTCTAGTAAGGCATGCATAATGCACTCTACTTACTCAAGGCCCTGCTTAAATATAATCGGAACAAATTCTGCAAAGCTAAAATTCCGCTTTGTCACCTCTTACATTATTAAGCTTACGTCATTGCAGTGTTTTACGGCGTCTGCAACACATCACGAGATCCACTCCTCTTGACTTTTGTTAAATCTCGTGACTTTTTATTTTGGAACTTCTACGTCATTTAATAGGTGTCATAATTATACCCTAGCTCCATTCACATGGGGCTCGATCGCTTTGAGAATGAAGATTGAAAATGTTAGACCTATTGAATTTTTTGACCTATTTTATAACATAACATTACAATGCCTGTAACCCCCGCGGATCTTAAATTTGATTATGTGGAACTTAAGTAAGTACCCCTTTCTCAAACAATTCTTTTCTGCTTCAACTGTTCACTGATTTACATGTAATTTTCATCATATTTTGGGGGAACAATCGAGAGTTGAAATTTGAGATGAAACAGAAACCATCAAAGATGATGTGAGTAGGCATTAAGTGGTCCACCAACATTAATTAACCCTGAAAGTTTTGGGTAGAGAGTGATAAACCTCCTCCCTGTATGACGTTCTATGATCTGAACGTCTGTTTCAATTCATAAATTTGCACACCCTTATTTCGTATATGTAACTTTGGAAACAGGGTCCACTGTACTTGAATTCACTTTCTGAGAAAATAAATTATGACACTTCAGGGATCAAGCATTTGTATAATGGAATGCTTCAGTGAGTGTAACTTTCACGGAAAAGATCTCAAAATGAAACAGCCTTGTCCCAGAAAATGCTTTCTGTTGTTAATTTACCAAAATTATAGGTTCCCAGATCTTATTTCAATTGATTAATCATGAATCATGACGGCCAACAGTATTTATAAGATACAGCTGTATCTGATCTAAATTACAATTTAGCTTTTCACGATTTTATTTTTCCTTTTTCTCCTTAATTAGTTCTGATTGAAAAGATATATCAAACACTCAAAACGGTGCTAGTATTTAACCGCATTTCCAAACACCTCAAAGTTTTTCAAAAATACTCCCCTATGCATCATATTTTCAACTCTCTTTTTGGTGTGTGGAAATGACTGGTCAAACATGGTATTTTGTGTTTCACATGTAACATAAAAATTGGCAAAAGAATACATGTACAGAATGTGATTAGTAACAGATCCTTGCAAGATAAATATTTATATAGCTGCACTTGCTAGTACCCGGTATACATTCCAACATGACAATTACAACATCATAATGTTTCTGATTTTATTTTGTTTAAAAATTGGTGATGTTCCATGTACTCAATAATCTTTTTCTTTTTCTGGATTCATTTGATCTTTTGGAGGTGGTTTGCCTGCAAATTAAAATTCAATCCTATTGATTATCATTATAATAAATAACCAGGCCTGAATTCATTCATGTACATGAAAAATGTAAGTTTATTGTACAGTTAATTCAGTGTTTCTTTGTATTTAGGCAGATGCATGCCACGCGTATCAGATCCTTCATAAGAATGGTATTCCTGATGAGAACATCGTGGTTATGATGTATGATGACATTGCTAATAACCAACAGTGAGTTTCAGCACTCAATAAGTTTGAATGTGTAATAATATTGTTATTTTACCTTCCTCTGAGCATACAGCAAGTTGAATATATGTTTTAGATTAATGGAATTCAGTTAGAAAATTGCTCTTTGATCTAGTTTAGGTGAATTTGTAAAGGCCAAGAAAGGGTGATATGGCATTGTTCCTAAAAGTAATCCCTGGAAGGGGGGGTACTCCCAGAAAAATTGGAGAGGGGTGTGCAGCCAGCTTCCCAAAACCCTTACCCTATGACCAAAATCTGTGATTTTCCCTACCCTATTTATGACCTGACCAAAAATTTGATACCCTATTTATGACTTGACTCTAAGATCATCAGGAGAAGGGCTTTTGTTGCCGGCTTTCTCTAGCCTGCATAGCAGGCGTTAAATGGGGTAGAAGAAGGCAAAGCTTGGATGGGAGAAGGAGGGCATGCTGAAGAAGTAGCTTTTTGTAAAAACAAAAACCGAATTGAGACTAAGGGCAAAAATCGATACCCTATTTATAACCAAAATCGATACCCCATTTATGACCAAAACAGCTGAAAAACCATACCCTTTGGGGCCACACATACCTATATAGCCCATCTAAGGGAGTACCCCCCCCCCGGGGGGGGGGGGAGTAATCCCTCTAATGGTTCTGATATAAATTAGTATGTGTACCAAAAAATGGTTTGGCTCAGATAAATCATCAATTTGAATTGATTCCCAGCCAAAGTTTTAACCATTCTTGGATTACCTATTTAAGCACATTTAAGTGAAATTGTGGTTTGGCTTAGATAAGGGAAAGTCATTTACCGTAGTTAATGCATCATGACAGCTATATTTTCATCCAATCTTCATCCATGTTGAGCCTTTCTTGTAAATGAGGCTTTATCAAACATATTATTCATGACATGTTTATTTTTTATCAGGAATCCAACACAAGGCATCATTATCAACAAGGTACCAAGTTGTAATAAAATGATATTAATTTATGATAATATAAGTTTGTCTTACAATTAGATGTATTAATAAGTTATAATAATTATCATTGCATGGTGACATTGGTTACTATTAGTAAATAAATTTGCTATTTCATTAACAAGAACATAATGTAACATTTTTTTGTTTTTGTTTAGCCAGGTGGAGGTGATGTGTACCATGGGGTTTTAAAGGACTACACTAAAGGGGTAAAAATTGTTTACTGTCAGTAGTGTAAAATCTTAGTGTGCTAATGTGTATTTATATCCCAAGAGTGTTTTTTAGTATTTCGTTTTACCTTGTTAGTGATTATTTGTCACCAGTTAGTTTGCTTCATTTGTTTTCTATTTCACATACTTTCATTCATTATAGTGTTATGAATATGAGAAGATGATGTTTGTCTGTTGCACGCTGTCTACCCCATCCCAGTATTTTTGTTGTTACACTGTCCAGCAAGTTGCCAATACTGGTTACCATCTGAGTGTAATCTCACACAGCACTCACAACACAGCATGGAATTGCACTCAGCCATTGCTTAAAATGCTGGATGAAGCAATTAATTTATTAATTAAGATTTGAGTCTGTATTACAGCTCAACGTACATTCAGTTGTGCATATAAACAAAGGTATGCTGTTTTGAGTGATCAATGTTTTAATTCCACTGTTTAGGATGTGACTCCTAAGAACTTCTTAAATATTCTGAAAGGAGACAAACAAGCCATGAGTGGAATTGGCAGTGGTAAAGTGATAGACAGGTACACGCACTATTCAGTGTATTGGATTCTTTGAAAAACAAGGCAAATGTCAGCTCTCCATATTTTTCTGTATTGTAAGTGTGATATATAATAACGCTGATGACAAGACAGAACTTTCTTATTTGCATCTTTATCAATTATGGACAGAGACAACGTCGAGGTCTATAAACATATAACATAAAAAACACACTCAGGCAGTGTCTAGCCATCTTGTACAAACAAGCTTGGTCAATAAGGATTACTGGTATATAATTAAACGGCATACAGGACATCACTGCTTGCAGGGAGTAGTGGGCGCTTCGGAGGGACCAAGAGAGCTCCACTGTATGCTTAAAAAATTGGTTTGGAAATCACAGTGATATTGTTATTCACAATTTGGTTCATCCTGTCTACTTGCTAAGCTAGCCATACATATAGGTAATCTATGATTTGTAATATTTTTTTTATTTTTTCTTGCAGTGGACCAAATGACCATATTTTTGTTTACTTTACTGATCATGGTGCACCTGGACTAATTGGTTTTCCAGAGAGTGTGGTGAGTATGATGAATAACCAAAGCCTCTACTGGTTTTCTCTTGCTGTCTCTTTTCTTTCTCACAATTAATTTGTTTACAGTCTGTAGAGGAAATGTGAGATTAGAGGCCTATCAAACAAACTCAGCTAGAACAGATGTTATGGGTTACAGACCTTATTGACAACCCTGATATGATAAAAACTGTTCTACATCTAGTAGGAAAAACAGAAGTGGTCTACAGTTTTGAATGAACAAAATATGGTAGTTTGTGTAATATACAACCCATATAGAACCACTCTTTGGTGAAGCATACTCAAGTGTCATCGCTGTCATGGTTAAGTGTGCGCGACAATTTAGTGGTCGGGTTCTTGAGGCGAGGCAAGGCACTTAATTCTACAGTACATTTAATTCTACATCCTACAGTAGATTTAAGCATTGTTCACTGTACAAATACTGTACATTTATATGGAGAAAAATAATGAATGATGGGACATTTTTCCAGAATTAAGTTTTAACAATTAAATAAAATAATGTTGCTTTTTTTTTTCAGCTAACGGCAAAAGACTTGATAGATGCCATGAATGAGATGCATGAAAACCAGAAGTTCAGTAGGGTATGACAAACCTTGTTGTCGTTGTTGTTGTTGTTGTTGTTGACTAGCAGGAAAATAAGCCAAGCATTAATCACCCATAAATGTTGACACTGCAATTCACTATATTATTAAATATTTTTTATCATTTTAAGAGACACAGTAGCTTCGTGGTTAGCTCACTTGACTCTGGATCAAAGCAGTCTGGGTTTGAGCCCTGAGCCCTTAAATTACCTTCTGAGTATATTTACCTACAAGGGATTCATGTTTTTCCACATGTATTTCTTCTATTACTAGATGGTGTTCTACCTCGAAGCTTGCGAGTCAGGATCCATGTTCCAAAATTTGTTAAAGAATAATATCAATGGTATGTCATGAGTGTCTGTGTGTAAAGCCCCTCCCTAGTTTTTCTTGACTACTTACACTGTACTAGTATCATCAGAAAGTATTTTGTAATAAGCTATTTGAGTTACCTATTTCCTCTATTTCAAAACAAGTCCTTGTGTAAAACCTTTCAGATGGAGACGACTTAGAGTTGCAAGACACTGAAAGGTGGTACAGCAGAACTTGTTTTGAAACATGCAAAAAAAGAAGCTGGTCTCACAGCTGTAAACTTGAACCATTGCAGAAAAGTACCGGTAATTGTAAAGAACTATATACTTCCCCAATTCGCAATATTATTTTGGTGTAACACATCCTGGGGCTGGGACCAGGAAATATTTTATTTTATCTTCTGTCTTAGTGCAGTCTGGTCTGAAATGTTTCAAAAGACCAGTGGAACAAACAGCATTTCAAGTAGACTAACTAGCAACCTGGTGTAAAATGTATAATTTATAAAGTTTAATGAATTTGTCCCCAGAAAGATTCCAGGCTTCCCAAGACTGGAAAGTTACCTGTACATGTAGAGCCTAAGGTACCTATAGGTCCCTCCTCCCTCTCCC
>Ga0126337_10001593_pt1 | contig 13866 bp, 11 predicted proteins | sample DipCmetagenome_FD_92527 | JGI IMG/M metagenome (GOLD analysis project Ga0126337, IMG submission 92527) | Coral microbial communities from La Bocana,Puerto Morelos, Mexico - Diploria C A metagenome | ecosystem: Host-associated > Invertebrates > Cnidaria > Coral | place: La Bocana,Puerto Morelos... | reverse complement strand
TTTAAAACATGTTGATGACTTAAGGGTTTATCAGACCTTATCAGGGCTTTATGATGTCTCTCAACCACCAGGCAGGCATACAAGAAGGTACTACATGTATTAAACAACGCTTAAGATATTAGTTGACAGGGCTCTAATGCAACACGTCTCGTTTTTGCTTGATGATATCTCCTTTGATGTTCATTCAATTCCCGTGTTGTGTTTTGCATCACAATAACCAATGTAAGCAATCTTCCCAGATTTCCGCTCTGTGTACTATTTTCCTTTGAGATAAAGACAGCCAAGATTGTGTGAAATACACTATAAACAGTCTGCCTTTTTGCTGTTCTTTTGTTTTTCATTCAACAAAAGATCTCCAATAGATGCTGCTTGGTAGCTGAGTTTTTGCATATGTTTTTTCTCAAAGACAAAGAGCAACCCGGTGAAAAAACTTCAACAAAATTTTCAGGTAAAAACAAAGCCTACGTACCAAAATTAAGCAATGTTTGAGCACTTTAAAAATCTAGAGGTTGTTCTTGCCCCTGGCCTTTTAATTGTTGACACAGACTGATGTCAGGAATGAAACGTCAAAACATCACTTCTTAAAATCAGTTAAAATAAACACATAATCTTGCTAACCAACACGAATATTCCAGTCTGTCAGTGCACATCAGCTCAGGACAGTTCAGGGCTCAGCCATAAGGTGTAACAGACACTATATCAAACTGATTCAAGAATCACCAACCACGGAAGATGCAAATTTCCACCGTCCAAATTTTCACACTCCTTTCATTCAAAACTCAAATCAAATGGTGTTGACCACAACTGCAAGTTTTCCGAGCAAATTCTTTCAACTCCTTCAATATTTAAGGCAACATATCCAAGCTTTTCTGGTCACCAGGCTGCTCTGATGACAACTGACTTGATTTTCTTTAAGATTTGTAAACTTTCCGGTTCAATTCTGCTTTCACTGTAAGTTTTTGTTCCACGAGAAGCCATTTGAGTCAAGTTTAACAGTGGCATGATTTTTTGGACCAATCATAATTCCTTGCTACGCATAGCAACTAATGAGACTGCTTCATTTTGCATAGACAACAGATTATGTCAAATTGTTTTTTCGTGTTCACCAAAGTGGGTAAAGGCATTTAAGGGCTTAAATCACTCATGATGTATTTAACATTTAGAGAGTATTTTCAAATACGATGTACTCTTATTGTAAAATTATCCTTTTTTGCTCTCACATTCATATGGTGAACTGTTTGTATTGCATGTTCTATACCAGTGAAATTATAGTAAATACAATTATTCTCATACATGTACATGCACATGCTGTGTTCTTCTTTTACATTAAGTGCTGGCATAGGGAGATCAGGAACATTTGTAATGGTGGATTCCATTCTGACAGAGGTGAGCCACTTATTCATGCATTTACCTTTGTTGACAGTACAGCTTTCGTTAAATAAAGTCCTATTATTATTATTATTCCCTTGCAGTAAACACAAACCAGAACATTGTCACTCAACACTGTCCGAACATGTAGGTGTATAGGCACAGGTCCCTCTTTCCAGTTTTGGAAATTCCTTAATTAAAAGTAAAATGCACATGATTTGGGCAACAGTACTTGCAATAACACATTCCAAAAGGGTTTCAAGGCTTGTAGACCTACCCATTGCTGTGTGCTGCACCTGTTTCTGATGTATATGTATATGTATATGCTGCACGTATTCAGCTTCCCTGATATCTCTCTCTATGTTTACAGAAAAAAGCCTTGCGCTTCATGACATTTTTCAAAATTTGATGCACACTCAAGTCCATTGTTCAAAAAATCAACTATTATACACTACACGATCTCTTTATCAGATCGCAATATTTATGTATATGTTTAAGAACAGATTATTGCCTCTTGTGTACAGCAACTTTTTTACTGAGCTCAGACTAGTTTAATATAATTGATCTGCTGCAAAACAGTCTTATCGTCTCCTTAGAGTTAGAACTAGCTATGGCAAATTTAATGTAAGATTTCAGTTACCTGTTGGTTTTTAACATACACTCACTCAAACTGAAAATATTTTGGCCAGCAAGGTTTAACTGATAACGAATCTAATTATATGTACATGTATGCCTGTGTGTTAAGAAAATATTAACCATGTCTTCAAGCATTTCGATTCTCTTGTTTTCAAAACCTTCTAACTCCTCCAGCAATTTGGTAATTTAGGTCACTCACTCATTACAAGACTTGGGTTCCTGTATTTTAGTCTGAGTGAACTCTTCTGTTCTTCTCAAGTAGCTCTTTGGTCAGTTAGCTGAACTCACCACCTTTTTCCATGTCAGTTTGTGATGCCTTGTGCACCTTAATCTCTTGTTCATTTGAGTCACTTTAACCTTCTGTCTTCCTTTCCTGGTCATGCCGCTGAAAGCCTGCTTTTGCACAGCAGTTCTCAAAATTAGGGTACTCATGAATCCATATCTGTTCCAGATAACCTCTTGACCTAGTCATGGTTGCTTTAATTATAATATTGCAAAGCTAATCTAAGAAAGGATTTGTTTTTAATTATAAATAATTTCCTCATCATCTCATACATCCTAAAACCCTGCAGGTTTCTTCACATTTCCCAGCACTCTAATTATTTCAGATTAAGACAGAGCACTACTGGTATTTCTTTTTTTTTTAAATAGCTCCCTGTTGATTCTGCAGACAGGTGGTTACTGAGTTTGTTGAAGCAGAGGTGACATGATTTACTCACTCAGTGATTTGTCCTTTTTTTAACATAAATCAACATTGTTTCCCTGAACTACAGTGTTCCAAAGGCAGCCTGTGTACAATTTATAAAGTGTCTTGCTTGAGCTATTTCTTGGGACTGAAAAGGTGCTTGGTGTTGCTGTGGTGTATTTTAAAAGCTCTGTTTATCATGATTATCCAGAGATGTCGCATGTTACATGAAGGGCGTAGCTAGTCTACAATATTTGTACTTAGTCATCGTTATTTAGCAAATTGTTGTTGTTGTTAAAACTATCTCTCTCTTTGTTGACCAGGTTGAACGTATGGGGGACATGGATCAAATTGATATCAAAGCCATGCTTTTAGAGATTCGTCAATACAGAGTGGGTCTTATCCAAACTCCAGATCAACTTCGCTTCACATATTTGGCAATTCTAGAAGGTGTGCGAGTTCTGATGCCAGATGTATATCAGAGAGCAGAGATCCGTCACATTCACTTACAAACTAGTGCTGGTAAGTTACTACTGGTCACATTGCGTAATGGTAAGCTTGGCCATTTAGTTTAAAAGTTGTAGTGTGTTTTAAAATTCCCTCAACTGATCTCAGCTGGAAATTAGAAGTTTTTTTGGCCATTAAAACATTAATATTGGAGCTCTGGCGTGCAAGTGGAGCCACATACCTTAAAAAATTTGGTAACCCTTTGATCTCAAACATTTTGCTGACTATTACGTGTCACCTGACTATCTGTATATCCATACATATGCCAAGACCCACACCTGGAAAAAGTAAGAGGGTAGCACCATAACCATAGGTAGTTAGGAAATGATTATACATGTGAACAAATCAGACTTTTTAGTAATTTCCACAAGTGGTTGCCGCAGCCACAAGTGGATGTTAGAAAATGACTGATCTGTTCACAAGTACAATTAATCCATAATTGTTTTGAGAAAAAGACTAATTTCCTTTCAATACTATGGCATTGATAAATATAAGCTTCTACATGGCATCTTTTTATTATAGAAGGTTGTTAAAATGAAGCGACACTGATTAAATATTTTTGTCACACACTGAGTGCCCTTCGTCTGCCACACAAGGCAACAGCATTTTATTAACAAACCCAAACTGACTTATATGATGACAATAAATGTGACACTACCATTAAAACAAGCCTGTGTATAAAGACTGAGCATCAAGGCTACCAGGGCATGCAAGACACAACAGCTGGCAGAGGGCTCGATGGGCGGGGAAAGCTGTTGCTCGTATGGCAAGAAACAGAAACACCTGAGTCATGGAACTAGCAGGACATGTGACATCCTAACTCGGGCCCAGCCCCCCTTCAGTGTGTGAGAACCTCATTTCTTGCCTCTTTTGCAAGCTCAGCCAGTGAGAAAGCCATTTCTCACACACTGAGTGCCCTTCGTCTGCCACGCAAGAACAACAAGTATAGTTCACAAGATAAAAATAAAGAATGAAAAATTAAATTGCACAAAGCTTGCCATTTTTAAACAAGCTGATTCCTAATTGGGGGTAACGAAATAGTCCATGAGTCTCAAACTTAAATGTCTGCTCTATAAAACACAATAAAACGTTCAAGTTCCCAAAGTTCACATTACTGAAGCTGAGAAAGTGATCCAAATGCCTCTTAAAGCTGGAGTACCCGGGAAACCCTGAGGAGGGTTTCTTCTGTTTCCAGAATGTGCATGTTCTTCGCAGACTCCAGCCACCATGGTGCATGAGCAGTCTGTCAGGGATTGCTGCTGTAGCTGCTGCGGAAGACCCACCGGATCTGAGACTGCGTACTGCTTGGGATTAAGCCCTATGGCTTTCAACTACTTGCTAATGAGCTCACTAGTTCTGAATAAGTCAGCGGTTGTGGGCGGAGGGAAAAACCGTGTTTCATATGCATACCTTCCTGAATAAATAGTCAGATTTGTGATGTCAGCCAGCGAGCAAGAACCTTTCCATCACTGCTACTGGGCAGGAAGAAGAACGGCTGCATGCAACCAGGATAGAAGAACCTTCCCTGAACTGGTCGTTCTTTCTTTTTGCCAAGGAGATGGACATGTGGTTGCTGGTTATAAGCAGATCGCAACTCCTCAACTGTTTAAGATCATCCCAGCAGAGGAAGGCCACAAACCCAATCGAAATCAGGCATGTTGTCTGGAGTTTGCTGAGGTTGCTGCTGCCAAACTTGCATACCACCTCCTTGACTTGATCTGCTGTGATGGGCATTTTCCTGTTTTTGGGACAAGTTCCTAGTATTCTAGTGCATGCCTCAAGCAGTTGTTTCACCAGAGAGTGATGAGAGGGGGACGGTAAGCAGGCTTGCTAATGCGCCCAAGCTACCCCAAAGGCTGCTGCTTGGATGGAAGCCAACGATTCAGTTGCCACAGATGCACTATGTACAAGGAATACTCAGGACCTGATGTTGGGAGGACTTGGAGGCCACCGAGTTCTGCCCACTTCTTCAATGCTGAAAAAGCGGCAGAGTATTTCTTAACAGTACTCAGAGACCTGTCCTGAATGATGATACCAGGTATTGCTTCAGCTAGTGAACGTATGTCAGGATGGCAACTGTACCTCAGATTCGTCAGGGTGGGAGCAGCTGGCAAAGAGACATGTACATGTAGAAGTGTGTTAGATTTCACTAAGTTTGGAATTGCAAAGGCCAACATGTGCTCACATCCGCCCAAAACGCCTCTCACAGGCTGCTAGCACCCGCTGAACAATGAGGCCTTTCACTGGGGTGCCTATCACAGGCTGGTGCTGCCTCTAGCAGGCCATGTGCACCTCTCACAGGTGAGTGTTGTCTTATGTGGTCCCCCTGTGCCTCTCTCAGGCCCATAGTGCCCCTCACAGGCAACCATACTGCATGCAGGCCAAATACACAGCCATGTCCTCTTGCAGGCAATAAAGCCTCTCACAGGCTACTAACCATGTAACAAATGACAAATAACAAATATCCAAGGCTGCAAAAATATCTGGGTTAAGCATGTAGTCATCATAGTCCACCTGTCTCACAGGCCGGTGCTGCCTCTAGCGGGCCATGTGCACCTCTCACAGGTGAGTGATGTCTCATGTGGTCTCCCTGTGCTTCTCTCAGGCCCATAGTGCCCCTCACAGGCAACCATACTGCATGCAGGCCAAATACACAGCCATGTCCTCTTGCAGGCAATAAAGCCTCTCACAGGCCGCTAACCACGTAACAAATGACAAATAACACATATCCAAGGCTGCAAAAATATCTGGGTACCTTCCCACCTTGAGGATGTTCTCCATGTCAATGTTATCAGTCCTGTGGTGCACCGTTTTCCCTGAAAGTTTCTCTGCCACTGTAGACGGGCAATGAGTTCAGGGGAAACGTGGATGCTACCTTCCTTCAGGTTGAGGGTAAACCGTAGCAAGTCACCCACTTAGGTAGGTTCCCAGCAGTATTTCTCTGGATGTGCTAGCGGCTATGTCCCACTTGACGATGCTGGATGCTGTGGCATACTTCTTTCTTATCCCTGCCCCATCATCCAGGTATGTGAAGATTCTGATTCCTTGTTCACACCAGTTCTTAACAAGGGCTTTTTGGATTTTTGTGAAAACAAAGGGGGCGGACACCAGACCAAATGGGAGAACCGAAAAAACAAAACACTACATTTGCCCTTGTTTTGTCCAGCTGAAACCAAGAAACTTCTGGTGGGATGGAAATATGTCCAGCACTGTCTGAATGTCCTCATATTTGAACTTGGGGATTCGCAAGTACTTATTAACATATCGGAGATCCAGGATCAACCTTTTCTTGCTACCATTCCTAACTACCCCCAGGGTGCTGATAACCTGAACATCTGTTTGTCTCTGCCACACAGCCTGCAGAAAGCAATTCCATGATTTGCTCCAAGACAGAAGTTTTCTCCTCGAAAGCAGACTTGATAAATTGTTCAAACTGGACACCTAGCTCTCTCTGCTGGTAGCCACCACTCTTAGAATTATCATCCTTTGTAGAAATTTAATGGGAGATTTTCTTGTCTTCATCGGGTTTGAGTCAGCAAACGCGACATACATGCAGCCATTTTCATCCTTTGCATATTTTGAAAGTTGAATGTGCAAGTCCAAGTTGTCCTGCCTTCCTCTTAAACAAAAATGTTGGGCCGCTGGTTGCTCAATCCACAAGTCAACCTTTTTTCACAGCATTTCTTCTTCTGAGGTAAGTACATCTGTCATATTTGGACGTGTTCCGTTGCCTTCCTGTTGAAGCCAAAAGCCTACCCTTTTAGAATTTTGTTAGACTTTTGCAAATTTCCTCAGTCCCTGGATAATTGCTGGAAACCTTGTAACCGTTGTTCTTTAAGCAGCAGTCTAGGGATATTTGCATAACTCCCAGGTACTCTGGTTCATAGTTGCTGCCATCTTTTTTTTTCTCTTGCTTGGTGTAGAAATCTCTGACAACTTCATCAAGATCTTTGAATGAGAGATTTTCAGTGCCTTTCTACTTTTTCTTGTTATTAGCCTACTCCAAGTACATACAGTGCTAAGTTTGGGTCATATGGAGATGTTTTTGTGTACTGCTGCTACTTCATACCAAGCTGTTTGTCTGAAATGGTATACCTGAAAGTTTTTTATGTGACCCATACAATTAAAATTTAATTAAAAATTGAACTGTAACCAGGATATGACATGATAAAAAAAAGCATTCTCTGGTTAAAAGTTCAAAAAGTATAAGCTTTCAGCTATTATAGTATAGCCTTTAACGAATGTAGGCTATAGTATAATAGCCGAAAGCTTATACTTTTTAAACTTTTAACCAGAGAACGCTTTTTTTATCATAAAATTTAATTGTTCAGCTATCCATACCATTTGCGATAAATTGATCAGCTTCCCACAAATCAGAAGCAAGTATTTACAATAGCAAGTGATTATTAGGGTGCCAAAGGGGTTCAAACACTTTGAAACCAGGTCTCCATACATCATCTCTCCAATCCATCTGAGCAACTTGTCACCTTTCTTAAAAAGAACAGACATTCTGGTTTAAGTCCATTTGATCGCTTTGTGCTTGATCCACATATGCAGAGGCATTAAGATGATCATAATTTGCTCCTTTTGTTTGGAATTCCTAGGGTGCTAATTGATCTTTAGCTGACATACACAGAAGCATTACAACGCTTCTGTGTACTGTAAGTCAGCATCTGCTTTTCTTATGCGCTAGTGAAAAGAGACGAGACAATGGCATAATTTTAACAGTCTTACCTGTAAAACCTCATTGCATGGGAATGATTATTTTTAACCCATTATAAATTAATGAATTCTTGATTATATTTTTTTAAGTCTTATTTTTTTTTTCTTAGTTCAATTAGTAGTTCTTTAGTTATTGTATTCTAGAGTGAAGTAAGATGACTCTTTGGAAGACTATGTGTAAATATGATATTGTGACTTGACTATGTGACTATGTTCTAGAACGTGGAGGTCATGACAGTAGAGCAGGTGGAGATGAAAGAAAGAAAAAAGACCAAGAGGATGAAGAGGAGACACCTCCTCCATTACCACCACGGCAAAGACCTGAGGTCACTGATGAACCATTTCCTAAGAAAAGCCGTACAAATAATCATGGTATGTTACAAACAAAGCACTTCTCAGAAAAAAAAAACTCACAGAAAAAAACTCACACAAGTGTTACTGTGACCGTGGTCAGAGATAGGAAAATCCGGACTGCGCTAAGAACCAATCAGATTGCAGGATTTGTTACCATGCCTGCTTGGAAGAAAATAAAGAAATTTATTTTTGCAACAAAGCCAAAATAATTTATTTTCATCGTTTCTGCTTATACTGATGTACGTATTTCATCATGCAAAAAAGTCGTAGCCTCAAAGAGGCCTTTGATTTGGCATTGAAAGAAACATACAAACATTCAAGTCCAGAAAACGTTTTCCAGAAAACTTTTTAAAAAGAGTGCAGTTCTAATCATGTATTTCGATTAAACAGTTTCATTTGTCATTGTTAAAGCACAAAGTTAAGTTAAGTTTTTGAATTTGTGGGCAGTCTCCTTGAGACTTCATTATCTGGTGAAATATTTTGCAAAGATTAACATTATGGTGTTGTACATGTAGCCTGCAGCCCAAGAGAAAAAGTAAGAGAATAAAATTCCTGGAAATTTGGATCTGAGAACCTTAATGGACAACTAATGACATTGACATTGAAGCAATTGTGTATGGCCATGAATATCGCCCAATACCCCAAGGAGTAAAAGTAAAAGTTGAAAGAATGTTATGTTGCCACATCATTACAAGTTTCATGACATAAAAGACCCTCTAAGAATTGGATGTTTTTCAAAACTGTAACTCAACAGGCTTCTTCAATGTGTAAAAGGGCACTTTTGAATTCCTAGGCTTCTGTTTTAAAGAAAAACTCAATGGCAGATGTTTCTGTAATTTTCAGCTGCCATATTACAAGAATATAAAATAATATACATAGTCTTGGTGAACAGTTTTATTAAATGAACTCATCGCAGTAATCTACATGTAATTTATGAGGTGGAAATGTGGTTGCAAGTTAAAACTCGGGTTTGTGCGTATTTCACTTCTCTCATTGACAGTATAGTGGAGGTAGATTGCCAAGTAGAGGATTATCTAGAGTACTACAGTATAGCTCAGATCTACCCAAACCAAAATATATGTGTAATTCGCATCAGCCCAATACGCATATATGCATATGCGTAAACAGTGTATGCATGTGCACATGTACAGTATATAGACATATGCCTCATTAGTATGTATGAACTAAAGTAATGTTTTTTCTTTTCTCAACTGCATGGTCAGCTTACCACAGGGCAAGAACTTTTGAATATGCATATACAGTATATGTACATATGCCTTCAGACTAGACTTAGCTGAATCAAACTAACACTTTTCAGTTGGGCACTTAACAGGAAATTGACTGACTGAATATTTATTAATGGGGAGAGTATTTTGCCGTTGAATAAAAAAATACTGTTTTCTGTCAGTTAGAATCAAGGATAGTAGCTTCAACAATCTCATCTTTAAGGAGCAACCAGAACTGAAAGATAACATTTTCTTGAGATAAAGTAAACACAGAACTTTTCCTTGAAGAAAAAATAACTAAATGTGAGCGTTGCCATAGGAACCTAGATAAACAATTCATTGGGTAAAGAAACAGTATTTTACCGTTTGAATGAATGATTTGTGTCAGATAAAACCAGAGATTTATGACAAGGATCTTCCAAACGCTTCAGACCAAAAAATTTTGTAAATGACTTGCCAATGCGTAGTGAAACACAAAACGTTTTACTTGCAAAAAAAGTAACTAAACATGTGTCATACAAAACCAGAGATATCATTTTTATGACAAGGATCTTTGGAATGCTTCAGACAATAAACAGTTTGCAAATGCCTTGCCAATGCATGCTGAAACACAGAACTTTAACTTGAGGAAGAAATAACTAAACACAAGCTGTGTGCCATAGAAACTTTGATAAACACTCCTTTGGTTAAAGAAGGAGTATTTTTGACAAATACTTGTGAAAAAAATAAAGTTTGTGGCAAGTCTGACCTGGAATCTCGTCTCAGCCAAGAGACGCTTCAGAGACTTTTCAGAATCTAACAGCAAACTAGTTGAGCATCAAGCTCAAAGTCCCGTTCACTAATTTATCTTAACAATCTGGCCCTCTATCACAGGATTCCCAACCGCATGTTCACAAGATAATTAATACAACAAATGTGACAAATACTTGTGAAAAATAGTTCATGGCAAGTCTGACGCAGTGTTTTGTCAAGAGTATTTTGCCTGACATTTTATGTGAATAATGTGTGTCAAATAGAAGTGCAGTTTTTTGATGTGGAATGTGGAATGCTTCAGACAAAAATCAAACATTTCCCAACGCATGCTGAAACACAAATCATTCCTTGCAAAGATCGACATTTAACTTAACGTGTGAAAATAAGGAGTTAAGTCTATTCAAGCTACTGGTTCAATTTTACTCTGATTATTGGTAGCTTAAGATCAAGCAAGTGTTAGTAAATGGTAGTTTCTCTGTGAATTTGCAAATTTATTGAAAACTTGAAATTTGATAGTTTTAGTTGATGTTGTAACAATAATTATGCAAATTTTGCTTTGAAGGCTTTTCATTCCCTTGTTTGACCAACAAAAAAGAAGAAACAAGAAGAAACAAAAACAATAGAGAAACTTATGGGAATACATAACAAAGAGACAATCGCGCATATATGCATATACATGTACGCGTACTGACAAATGCGTAGATGCAAAATACGCTCATATAATGTGTGTATCTGATGTTTGGTTTATCTGAGCTGCACTATATGAGCCACCTAACATTGTCAATGAAATGACCAAGATATATATATAATTTCTTTAAGGATTTTTATGTAGAGTATTAGAGGTTTTATTTGTGGTTTGGTATGTACATTGTCACAGAACCAGGAGCAGAACAAGAGTTATTCTCAGACAGCAGTGAAGGGTCTGATGAAATCCTCAACTTGTCTTCATTATCAGACTCCGAACCTGAGGATGGGCTCATCCAAAAAGAAGATCTAGAAAACACAGTCTTTGATGAAACACATCTGGGAAATAATAGATTGAAGGTACTTACATGTAGGCAAATTAGTGCAATAAGAGAGCATTCTCCAATATCTATTAATATTGATTGTCAGCTATTTTTACCAGGTGAAATTGACTGCAGAATATATAACAAAGGAGCAGAAACTAGTGGCATTTGTGTCCCTTACATGAAACCATTTATCATGAGATAGCAAAATTGATGTGTGATTCCACACAGTATCCATACCCACCCCCAAAATACACTAAAACACAACTGCATTTTTTACAAATTAAGCTAAGGTATCAGTATAACCCATTTGACCATCCGCATCACAAGTTACTTCACCATGGTGCTTGCAACCTTGGCATTTTTTTACCATCATTGATATATGTTGCAATAAATCTTGGACGAAACTATCAAAAACCAGCTTTCAGATTAATTCAAGATTTTAAGAAATGTGTAAACATTACTGCTTTAAAACATGAATTTGCAACTGCTCCTTGCAACATATGTGACATATTTGATGACATTGACGACAGTCTGTCTGGGCATGGGAAACTCTGTATAACTATATCACCAACTACCATATTCCTATCAGGAAAGTGAAAATTCAATCAAATAGTCTGCCATGGATGACCTCTTCATTGCGGAAGGAGATGAACAAAAGATACAAACTCCTCGTCCTGGCCCAAAGCACCCAAAAAGTAACGGTCAAATGGTCTAATTACAAGAAACAAAGAAATCTTTGCACTAAGTTAGTAAGATCTGCTGAATTAGCTTACTGGAAGAATAAATTCTCCAATGCAAAACCAGCAAAGAATTGTGGAAAACAGTTAAGCTATTTCAAGGCACCAACAAGTCCTCTTCAATTGGGCCCATCAAAGATACACAGGAATTACTTTTAACAGAGGATACCTTGAAAGCAAATGCTTTCAACTCTCACTTCACAAATATTTGCTCAACCTTGATTATTAATGCTGTACCTCATCCTCCTTCACTTACAAGCTACATCTACCGAATAACTCCGACTCTTTCATCCCCAACTGTCAATCAGGAAATCTTATCACATTGCACAAAGCAACATATCAAAGAAAGTAAGGCCTCTGGCCCTGATAATATTGACGGCAAAGTTCTTTGCATACTTGGAGATGCCTTTGTTGATAGCTATTACGTAATTGCTAAAAAGAGCTTTGCTGATTGCAAATTTCCTCGACAGTGGAAAACAGCAAAAGTACGCTGCATCCACAAATAAGGCAGCCATTTGGATTGTGGAAAATATCGTCCGACCTCCTTGCTCAGTCTACCAAGCAAGTTGTTAGAAAGTCTGGTCTGCAAGCAACTAGACGCTTTTCTGGAGAACCATAACCTGCTGAACAACTCACAATGGGGTTTAGAAAAGGAAGATCTACAGAGTTGCTATTACTTTACATGACAGAAATATGGAGATACGGTCTAAATCAAGGGAAATCTATAGGCATAATATTTCTATATTTCCAAAAAGCTTTTGACTGTGTGTAATACCAACTCCTTCCTCCTAAGCTGCAAGCTTCTGGTATCTGTAATGATGCTTTAAATTGGATCTTAGAATATCTCTATAACAGAAACCAATACGTCTCAATCAACGGCTACAATTCTACAACAATGAAGATTCCCTCGGGGGTACCACAGGGATCATTACTTGGTCCCAGACTTTTACCATCTTTACAAATGACCTCCCAAGCTGTTTAGATTCATCGAACTCATCAAATATGGAAATGTTTGCCAATGATTCTACTGCTTTTGTGATTGATGACTCTGTTGACTCTTTTGCTCTCCACATCCAAAAAGCTCTGAAACAACTGAACAGCTGGGCACAACTCAACTGCATGTCTATTCATCGATCAAAACGGAAATTATGTTTATATCTAAGTCACCCTTCATTGGACCTATTCCACCTATAACCTTGGACATTTATGTGATTAACTGTACAACTCAATCATCAATTTTGGGAGTCGCTTTAGACAATAAGCTTTGCTGGATACCACATATCAAATCCATTACCACTAATTTTAATGCAAAGTTAAACAAACTGAAACAGAATAAGTCATTTGACCTCTCCACCCTAGAGTCTATTTATTTCAAAGGCATCCTATCTAGCACAACCTATTGTATTTCTCTATGGGGCTGTTCAAGTTCATTACAGGTTTTAGAGGATCTCATATCCGTGCTGCTCGAGTTATCCATAATCTCAGCCCCTCTATCCCTAAGCATGAAGTCTTAGCTAAAGTTAAATGGCACTCCTTATCATTTTTTACAAAAAAAGACTGGCATGCATTGCATACCAGGCTTATTATCACTCAGTTCCACCAACATCGGCAGCATGATCGTTACAAAATTCAAACTTAAACAACAATTAAAAATTGATGCGCAGCCAGGGTGAGACATGATAAAAATTACAATAAAAACATTCACTGGCTTAAAAGAATTCTAACAGTTACGCTGTCCTTCCTTTCATCAATGGTGTCACGCAACCACTAACAAGAATTCTTTGAAGACACGAAATTCAAGTCATTAATAAGCCATTGAAAACTTTACAACAGGAGTTTCCTTCTCCCAAATTTAGACCATCTACTGA
>Ga0126337_10001591_pt1 | contig 13876 bp, 11 predicted proteins | sample DipCmetagenome_FD_92527 | JGI IMG/M metagenome (GOLD analysis project Ga0126337, IMG submission 92527) | Coral microbial communities from La Bocana,Puerto Morelos, Mexico - Diploria C A metagenome | ecosystem: Host-associated > Invertebrates > Cnidaria > Coral | place: La Bocana,Puerto Morelos... | reverse complement strand
CCTACCATATCCAAAAAAGTACGTGACGTCACCGGACGACATTATAACGCTCGGAATTCAGACGTTTCTCTCCCGCGCCCCCCTCGGGGTAAAGGGAAGAAACGGATGAAATTCAGACTACAATAACTTGACATTTAGCAACGTTTAAGCCTGAAATAAGCCAGAGGGTTCCTCGTTACATTAATTCCCGAGAGATTAAAATGACAAAGACCCTGGCGGCCATGTTGGATGGCAGGAACAATAAAGCTTAATTTGTCTATGGTTGTCCAATATGGAGGCGACGACGTCAGTTGCAAACGATCTGAAGAGTTCGTTTGAATTTCACGTTTCTCCATACAAAGCTCTATAAATTTGGGTGAAACACTTTTCCGAATAACGCGCGAATGAATAACCGCACAGATCTAAATCGCATTAATCGTGGCGGGGTTGTATCATCTTTCATATCCCAGCCTCTTCACTCATAGTCCTCTTAGATCGCGCGCGAGGTCAGAAGTAAACCATAATAACACGCGATATTCAAGAAAGTCAAGAAACAATGATGATGAATGATCAGTCAGGATCAGTAACCCTTCAATCGAGCAGTTTTTCTGCGTGGTAGAGGCTCGGAGAGGTGAGAGAGAAGAAAATAGCGCGCCTCTAGTTTCCCCAGCTCCATCCTCTTTGAACGCCTCCATGCAGGCTAGGTTAATAGACTACTTCAGGACAGAAGGAGTAAGTCACCGGAAAAAAAAACCAATAAGGTTTTGCGTGATCCCATCACGATCTTTAGCACGGCGTTAATTTCCCTGACAATGACACGATCGTTGCAAGTACATTTGTATGTTGCAAATATAAAATTTTCCTTTAGATTTTGTAGACCTTCGTATTTCTTTCTTTCTTAGCTACATTTGCTTGAAGAAGAGAAAGCACTCTGGTTTGAGGTGAAATAACAATGTAATCATGTACGGGGGTGCGAGGTCGACACCTCTTTGCCTGGTTCAAAGGTGCAATGGTATTTGAATATCAGTCTTGCATGCCGAGAAATGTTTGTGTTATTCAAAGCCAAAATATCGTACTTGTTCGCTTGAAGTGGCAGGCCTCAATCACCTGCTCACCAGATGGTCCAGAAGCGAAAAATTTTAAATAGCTTATACTTTGAAGGGTCACCTTTGAAACAACTTGAAGACGAAAAAAAGGACTGTCGACCAGAACGACCCTTTTTCGCCTGATTATAATTATGTATGGTCAAGAGAAAATGAGGTGGTCTCTTGGTATGGTCTGATACGAAAGTCAGTCTGTATTAAATGTCACGTGATTTGGCAACGGGGGAGGTACAATGTGGTACATACATTCTTATTTTTAATAACACATAAAAAATTACTTGATTTTGATATGCTGAGAGCAGTGCAGTGTAACAGTGTAACACCAGATGCAAATTACACATCGTAATTCTGGACCAATGTTCAAGTTTTTTGACAATGGCACCCACTACGGCTAATTTTTTGGTATTTCTACGTGGAACTGAACGCATTCGTAGCATACTCAGCATGGGCAAGTTCTAATACCAACGAGCACACTGAATAGGTCTAAACAAATGCAAAAATTCCAAAGTAAAATCGCCGTCCCTGCGAGGATCCTCTGCGCGCGGATCGTTCTAGCGCTCTTTGTTCCAACACAAACCCCCATAAACCGTATATTTTTTGAAAGCTGAATAATCATAATTACAGCTAATTCCCTTTAAAAGGTATAAAACTTTAATGCGCTTAAAAAATGAGGAGATATTTGCAAAACTAAGTGTTTTCATTCATTGAGTTCCACGCTCACCAAAAACAAACGGAAGAAAACGATTAATACGGCTTTCATTTCTCCACACGTTGGCCTAAAAAACCGTGTCTCAGATTTCTGATATCTGCTTTCGTTTTATTTTTACAAGCAAATATAATCGGGGATGAGAAATTATTGCCGACACCAATGGAAAATAGGCTATAACTTTGAAATGAAAAGAAGAATTAAAATTTGTAGACACGGTTTTGTAGATAAGGTATCTGACAACAATTTGGCCAAATTTCAGCCAAATTGGTCCAGGGGCTGGCGACTTGGAGTTCAAAATGCATGCACAAATCGCCCAAATTTTCATTTCGAGAAAAAGGAAAAATAGGGACCTTAAGCAATGACGACGGCGGTCTCAAGGACGACGTGCAGTAAAAAGTGGTTGTATATTTTATCTGCAAATGTCTCAGCAGTATAGATTTGTTCAGTGCACCGACTCCCTCAAAAATTACTCAAGCTAAATGTGTAATGCCAGCGTTGATCTTCAAATTACAATACCTGAAAAATTAGCCGCCGCCGTTCGCGTTCTCCAAAATTCGCAGAACTTGGTCATTTCACCCCGTTAGGGAGTTTTATCAACGACCTCGGCGACGCCAAGGACGACGCAATTTAAAAAAAGTATTTACATCATTACCCTAGAGGCGCCCATGATCCCTGTTTTGAGCGCGTTAACTAATCCTAAACTCAAAAATATTTCCTATTGGCTCAGAAAATTCTCATGCACGCGCCATAACCAATCAGCCAAGGATCCTTGTTATTATTTCGTCCAATCAGGAGAGGTTAGTGTGATTTTGCACGTGCTTTCCATCACAGCACGTCATTACCAGAAGGCACTGAAATTTCGTTCGAGCGTATTAACTAACCCTAAACTGAAAAACAACTGACTGAACTAAGGTTCATTTATTAAACATTTATTTAAGATCTGAATAAAACATCACTACACGTATGTTTTCCGAGCTATTTTAGGCGAATTAAATTCAAAAAGCAATCCGATTCTTACGTCGAAGACTTGCCTAGTTCCAACTGGAAAACAACTACAAAAATTATTTCTTCACAGTTTCTTGTTGAAAATCGTAGGCTTTTCATGAAGCATTGCTTCCCCGAATTTCTTTGACAAAACTCTTGCGTTCCTGCGCCGTGCTTGTGCTATCATATTCGCCTCGACGACTCCAATTTGACGTCGCATCTCAACTCTTCTTTTTTCTTCTGTTTTGGGAACGTTATCCACTGCATGGCTTGGGTGTTGTTCCTTTTCTTTAGCACTTCCCTCACTGTTGCATGTGTTCTCTATATGTTTTCAGGAGGCAAGTCAATCTCAATGTTTTCAAGATCTAAACCACGCTCTGTCTTCGAAGGGCTTTTCGTTGACATTTTGCTATCTAAAACGCCCGTTTCCTCGTGTATTCCTCTCACCATTATCAAATCATCGGTACGTTGAGTTGACTCGGCCATTTCAGTCAGACCAAGATGTATAATTATATTGCTGAAACGGTGATGATCATGTGTTTTTGACGGGATGGCTTTGGACGTTGAAATTGTTATTATCAAGTTTATAAATAAACGGGATATAACAACGAACAACAAACAACAAAGAATCCCGTTGCCAAGGAGTTTTCTTGGACGCAAATTCGGGTGAAAGCTCGTGTAAAATGAGGCTAATAACCCTTACCGAGACCTTGATTATTCTGGATATCACAAAAACCGAATCTAATAATTGTTTTATTATACATTGAACGAAAAAAAATGGAATTCATGTTTTTGCTTTCTTACAGATGAAAACGCGCGAGCTTGACATGATTACCCTTAGAAATCATGCACGACGGTCATACATGATATGATTACCCGTAAAAATTTATTTAAGATCTGAATAAAACATCGATACACGTATGTTTTCCAAGCTATTTTAATACAATTAAATTAAAAAAGCAGTCCAATTCTTACGTCGAAGACTTGCTTAGTTCCAACTGGAAAACTACTACAAAAATTATATTTTCACAGTTTCTTGTTGAAAATCGACGGCTTTTCATGAAGCATTGCTTCCCCGAATTTCTTTGACAAAACTCTTGCGTTCCGGCGCGGGGCTTGTGCTGTGTCATTCGCCTCGACGACTCCAATTCGACGTCGCATCTCAACCCTTTCTTCATCTGTTTTGGGAACGTTATCCATTGCACAGCTTGAGTGTTGTTCCTTTTCTTTAGCACTTCTCTCACTGTTGCTTGTGGTCTGTACATTTTCAGGAATCAGAATCTGAACGCTCTCAAGACCTAAAACATCTTCCGTCTTCGAAGGACTTGTTTTTGTCAGATTGCCTCGTCCCGTTGTCAAATCTTCACTTATGTCCATATTAAGACTCGGAGTTAACTCGGCCATTGTACTCGAGTATAGATGCTTGAATTTGTCAGAGCGAAATCTGTGTCGCTGAAAATGCGTGCTTTTGTGTTGATGTGTTTTCGACGTCGAGTCCTTTTCAACGTTAAACTTGTTATTGTTAAAACAACTGGAAATACGTATTGAACGAATCAATGGCAGCAGCAGATTTACATCATAGAGATACTATTTTTGCCCGAGCACGCAAATAGTTCCTTAGTTTCTTGTTGGGTTAGGCAAGCATTGTCTCGATCGATTGAAGTGAAGCGACGAGGTGGGGCATCTCCCATACTCTTCGGTGCTTTTTCATGATTTCCGAGAAAGAAGAGCGAATGTCCACAGTCACAAAACATCATTTGTACGTTAATAGCTAGTATTTCTCTTGATATTATCAGTTTAACTGTATAATTTTCGATAACAATCACCAATTAGGAATGGTAAAGTGTACTGGACAAGCCATCAAGACACTTTGAATTTCACCTTTCGTGCATTACTGCGAAGGTGCGGTATCTTTTTGAAGCTGAATCCCATTTTAAAGTGAGAAGGAGTATTAGGCGTGGTTAGAAATGTTCTTAAGTTCTACGTCATTTTGACGTCAGTCAGTATTAAATGTCACGTGATTTGGCAACGGGGGCTGTTATCATATGTCTGTTTTTCAGTTCATTTTGTTCTACAATTGTAGCTTGGATACCTGTAAGAAAATTAAATCGGAACGGATAGAATCTGTACCTTTTTTTATGGGATGGTCCAGGTTTTGTGTGTCAAACAAAGCTTGAAACAAAAATTCGAAATTTGACCAAGTGATTCCACTTGTACACCTCGATTGAAGAATTTTTACGCTGAGGTTCACAAATTTAATAAAAGTTCATTTGATATCAGCCCAGTTTACTCACAATTATAGCCGCCTGGGTAATAACAAAGTTTTGAATACAAAGATCTTTATACGGTGATGTAGGCTCGCTGGAATGTCAGTAAAACCTTCGTACACTGACTACGCGGTGAATTGGAGGTTTGTACTGAAACTTACGGACCGAGTTTTTCCTCCTTCAACCTTCTGGGCTAAGTGCTTGCCAGTTAACAGCCGTGACGGTTCTTTCGCATCAGCAGCAAAGAGATGGAAGAAAGTAAACGGATGTCTAAGTTATTAACGTACATGAAACGAGAAATACATTAATTAACATTGAGATTATGAGATTATAATTTCTATGAGGTGATAGTTGAGGAGGCCGAAGATTATGGTCATTATGAGCTTAAGGTTGCTATTGCGCAGATATTTTACGTGGACGCAGCTTGAGTCAACTTCTACTCGTCGTTGGAAACTTTAAATCCACTTCACCGGACACTTCGAAAACGCAAAGAAGCGGCCGCCATTATAATAGCTACTCACTATCAGCAACAAAATAGATTGAACTGAAGTCGGGTGGCCAGCAAGAGAGCGACATTCGTGACAATGAATTTATACCAAAGACGCATATAACCTTTTCGGAAAGCACGTATTCATGTCAAATTCAAATGAAGAAAACACTTGGCGACAGAGCTTTCCGTGCCGCTACATCATCACTTTGGAATAAACTCCAAAGTGAAATAAGGGACGAGCAGAGGACATTTTTGAAATTTTGAAGTTCAAATTGAAGAGGTTTTTTTTTTTTCAGAGTAATATAGTCATATTGAATAGCTCTTGATTTTTTTTTTGTTAGAGTAGAATTGTAAATAATTGGTTTTAATTAACCGTGCTATTTATGATGATAATTATCATCATCGTCAGTATGAATTGTTTTTTTCTTATCTATTCCGTTTTTCCTTTACTTTAACAGGACACGCGTGAAGAAAAAGAATTCAAAGTGAGTCATTTGGCTAAAGCAATACATATTAACCCCGAGGAGACCGACATGTCACGAGTTATAGACATGATACATCAGAAAGGTAATTAAGGCCGGTACGTCACGCAACGATAGTCTCCCACTAAAAAGAACTTTAACGTGACCGCCCAAGGAGCCTGGGCTGCTCAGGAGAGTGGCGCATCTTGAATAACACAGCCTTTTCAAGTTTGTTGCGCGTTATCTGTGTTTCCTCTTTCTCACTCATAACCTCCCTAGATGTCGGTTCGTGCACAAGCCAACCTCCCTTGGTATTTCCTAGGTATTACTTCATAGGGTTTTGTATTTTTAGATAACTATTAATCATTATCAAAAATGTACCTTTCATTGGCTCATATGTTGCTGTAACAACGAAGGACCTCTCTCAACCTAGGTTGACTTGGGTTGGGTGGCCAAACTGACTGTGAACAACTTCGTCAGAGCGAAACATGATTGATTCGCTCTGACGAAGGGCTAACGCTCGAAACGTCAGCTTTATAACTCGTTACGGTGGCCAATTTACATTTTCAACTTAGTTGATATAACAAAATTACCTTGTTACCCCCATCGACGCAACACCACAGTTTCTTTACAAACTTTCACCCTGTGAACAACTTGTGTCAACTTGCATGCAGATTTGATCTCGACCAAAGTGAGCCCAAGCCATCCCGAGTGCAGACTAGGGCCTGGCCAAACGGACTCGCAAGTAGTCCCCAGTTTTCAACTTGCGTCTACTTGCGAGTCTGTTTGCCCATGGCTTAGCGTGATAGTTGCAACTGTTTTGTTGCATTTGAAACGTTGTCTTCTTTTGCATGCATCACATGCATATAAGCTTAGGCATGCAATGCGTGCAGAGTGTACTTCTGGACGTTTACTTTGTTCCGCACATGATGCTAACTGCATTAATGGCAACAATTTGGAGCTTAGTTGAACAAGAGAGCTTCAGTGGCCTGCGAGACAGCTTTTGAATGACAACTGAACAGCCCGATTTTCTGATAAAAGAGAGATGGATGATAAATACCTAATCACAGAGGAAGGGTAAAAGAACTTCATAATAAAACACAAAGTTTTTTTCCATTCCAGCTGGGCCTCCACATGAACCAAAAACAGTAGTATGCTATTGTGCTGTTGGCTATCGAGCAAGCATCATGGCTAACCGGTTGATAGAGGAGCTTCAGAAATCTGAAAATCAGGAATTGAAGGCGTGTATGGATGTTTACAACCTAGAGGGATCTATTTTTAAATGGGGCAATGAAAGGAAGGATCTTGTTGAGCCAAGTGGTCAAAGTACTACACTGATTGACACAGTCAGCCCCTTCTGGGGATTGTTTGTGTATAAAGAAATGCGTGCACGTGCTGATTAAACATCTATCAAAGAAAGAGACCAGAGCTCAATTTTTGCCTCACAGATTAGGACAACTCATGTGAAAGATAAATAAATACATTGTAGTTAGACACTCATGTGAAAGATTCTCAATATTCTTTAGTTAGACGCAAGATGATAGAGTAGGATTAAACCTGCATGAACCAGTATGCTTATCTAGTTGGCTATTGTGAAATGCTTGTGCAAAACAATAGCTGTTCTCTTTGTCATATGATAGCGACATCCACACCAATGTTTTATCTGCAAATGGTCTAAGTGACACTGTTGAAGGTACTCAAACAGCAAGTGCTTTGTCAAAGATTTAAAACCGTCAGAACTATGTGGACACTCTGTTTCACAAAATCTCACACACTTTTGTCTTTTCTCAGTCATGCTGCACAGACTATAGTCTTACAGTTATTATCCCTTGTTGCTGATAAATGAACAATACAATTACTAATCATTGTCACATGTTGGGTAAAACAATTACTTATTAAAACTGCGCTCAGTTTTCATATGTGAACTTAATAATTGCTAGTTTGTATATTAAAGATGATTTCCAGTCTCCATGGAGCAGTCTCAGCGCCCTAATGTTGATGTGTCTCACTCGATGGAATACGAATCAATGTTATTATTAGGACTCACATACCTTGTCATTAACACCTTTCAAATTCTTTTTTCAAAAGCTTGATTGAGGTTTACAGCCAACAAGTTGTTTCGTCAAGTGATATGAAAAAGAACAAAGTGTAAAGCTTTGCATCCATAATCATTTGGAAGTTGACATGAAACTTTGAATTTACTTCATGAAACTAGTTGCAAAATGCTACATTATGTGATGTCTTGCATGAAACAAAATAAAAATTGTAAACAAACTCTCAAGAACATGCAGTACGGACTGGAAAGCTTACAATTGTCTACAGGTTTACAATTAAACTAACGTACTTATAACTTTTAACCAGAAGGGGGCTAATGTTCCTGAAAATTACATGACATAGTATAAATAAATAAAGCACTTTATCTGAGCTGTCTTTGCAATTAAATTACACATAAAGTATATGAGAAAATACTTTACTTACACCATAAATATAATTTGGTACAGTTCTAAAATAAGCCAGTCGCAAAGACAATAAATTGTATAACCAAAGCCTTCAAAATTCTGCATGAAGATATTATTATTAGTATTTAACTTAGTTAAATAACTTAGTTACTACATGAAATCATTTGATTATCAGTGGAGTATGTTTGGTGCTCAGGTTTAATGTTAACCTTTGTTGTTGTCAAGGGCAACTAGCTCTGTTTCCAGTGGAAAATTACAGGCAATGATATTGTTACCACTGGAAATGAGGTAAGTTGCCTGTGGCAACAATTTAATTTTAAGTCCAAAACTCTATCACCAAAACTCTGTTGCACCTTACTCAATTGATGATTGTAGTAAATTTTTGTTGGTGCAAAGTGTGTTCAAAATGCTTTATGTGTCTCACACACAGGTCCAATTCAAAATAATCAATTAATTTTTCAGATTCAACTCCATGGTTGGCTTGGTAAAAAATGTTATGGACAATTATTTTCTCCATTTCCATCTTTTTCTACTGTATCTGTCTTCTCCAAAATCTTCCTTAAAAAATATGCATGAAACCTTGTATCCTCTGTCAATTCTGGATGGAACGCAGTTCCTATCAAGTTGTCTTGAGCTACACCTACAACTACAGGTTCTTCTCTTTGCGGCAAATCTACGGTTGCTATGACTTGAACTTTAGGACTGTTAACTGAAATGACTGCTGGAGCCCGAATGAAAACACCATGGTAACCTGTATCAGTGTCCTCATTACTGCATCCATTAACAGTCCCACAATGACCCAAAAGGAATTTATCATGAAGGTTGACTTTTGCCTCAAAACTGTTCACCTGACGTCCAAAAAAGTTCCTGGAAGTTGTGACATCGATACCACCAATCTAATCATAAGGGATAAAGTACAATTAAAATTAATTTAATTAATTGGTGGTTTCAGTAAGTGCCACAGAGTAATAATTGCCAAGTCTCCTCTGTCACAAATTTACTTTTTTTACATGTGACTAATGCGGGAAAGTTTCCGAATGAATGTGAACTTTTTGCTCCCCTCTTGAATCGAGCTAGGGTGATTCCAGAAGACAGGCAGTCACAGCAGCATTTTTGGGCTAAAAAGAAATAACTAACGTTACCTGAAATATAGCTGCTATTCCCAGTCAAAAAGAGAGTGTGGTAACACTCGAAAAGCATGCAGATCTGAACTTTAGAATGGAGGTTTATCACATTACCAATGTTAGAATGCATGCATCTTACAATTTGTGTTCTACCATAAGAAAAAGCACTCTATGTTTGTGTGTGATCCCATGTGAAATGTATCTTTCACCTAACATTGGATGGACACTGACGCTAGGCTGACTGCGCATGCATTCTGAGCACATTGCTTTTGTTCTTAAGAAAATGGCACTGCAAAGGTAGCTTGAGACTTGTGATATGCACTCTGCACTTAAACATGGGTAAAATTTAATGCTGGAGAGGTAACCCTGTGATGGACTAGCATCCCATCCAAGGGGAGTAGAAATACTCCTGGTTACTTCATGTTACTGAAGCCAGAGATAAGCACCAGCCTGATGGGCCACTTGCCTCATATACAGACGCAACCTCACTATTTCTGTTTGTTGTTGTTGTTGTTGTTTTTTCGGCATTTTGCTTTGTTTATTTTCTCTATGTAAGGTGGCAGTTGGTGAAGAAAACAGCACTTAAAAAAAAAATTCACGTTAGAGGGGAACAGAAGGCAGGGACCCATGGTAAGGAAAGTGTATGGTAGGCAGGATAAACGCAACTGAGTAGGAGGACTCCTTCAGGTGACTGTGCTATAACTGCTGACTTCTTCTGAGACGTGAGATTTGAATCAGATATTTTTAATAGGATTTTAGGAAATGACCCAACCATGTCAACAGAATAATGTATGGAGATCACCAAGAAAGTTCTAAGGATATCTTTAAGATGTTTTGAACACTTCTAAAGTCCTAGTCCCAGGGTGTGTGTTGCCAGACAGTGTGTAACTCTGTTTATTGTCACCAGTACTTAATAAAAATAGGATTGGACTGCACTTTGGTTTGGAAATTCGATTCGCACATACAGTAGGAACCTTACTATCTTGAACTCAGTTTTCCCAAACTCAAACTATTCTCTCTTGAAGAAAATTTTCAGTCCTTTACTGTCAGCTAATGTTGAACTCCTTTTATCTTGGTTTTTTATGCTTATCCTGAGGACTTGGGATAGCAAGATTCAACAGCCTGTACTTAAACTGTACATATATATTGCTTTGAGTTTGCATAGAAGTCATTAGTCTTCGAGTCTGCATACAAGCCAAGTGGCCCATCAGGCTGGACCATATCTCCTGTAATATCAGCAGCATGAAGCAACTAGGAGTATTTCTACACCCTCTGAATGTGATTGCAGTCCATAGCGGGCACCAGGGGAGGGGGACACTGTGAGAGTGTGTTGTTGCCCAAGAACATGACACAAAGTCCCCTGCCAGAGGACATTTCTTAAAAAGCTTTAAGGGTGTGTTTCTTTTAAATAATCCAAGTTGGATTCTTAAATCCAAAACATATTTTGTGTTCCCTTAAATACTAAAGAGATTTCTTCAGGATCTATCAGAGCATGGTGCATCAAAAGGACTAAAGAAACCACCCAGGACAAGAATTCTCCAGTTCCTTTAATGCACCATGATCTCAGTGATCTTAGATTAATCTGTTGAGAAAAGAAATGCAAAATCCATTGTTTGGTTTACAAACCCAATCTTGTGTTTTCGCAAAGAAACACACCCTAAGAATAGAAAAGGCCATATAGGCAATGATTTATAATTTTTAAAAGGCTACAATCTTGTAAAAACAGACAGTCATAAAAATAGGGTATCCAGGGGGAATTGAAGGAATAAATCCTACTTAGAAAATGAAACCCACACATGCAACTGCGGCTTTTTAGAGTTTATAAAATGTGCCACGTTTGACAGAATATTATACAATGGCCCCTAGCCTTATGATCACTTGTCAGTACGGTCATCTTGTTGTTATGGTCACTTTTTTGGCCCAGCACAACACCCAAAAATTGTCTAATAAGAAAACCATGTTAAATTTGGCCACCCTGTTAGTACTGCCAATGGCCACGTTGAAATTCTTTTGGCACCATGAATAATTAGGTTTAGAAGAAAAAGGAAATTGAGACATTACCAAACTAGATTAAAATCATTTTAGCCTGAACTTCATTTTGACCTGCAACAGCCACTTTCTTAAAACCCAAACTGTATAATCCTTTATAATTTACTCTGTTTATATGGCCACTCAAACCAGTTATTTTCATCTTTCCATTGTTAATATTTCTTACAATGATTAAAATTTGAATTTTTTTTATAATCACATCTCATAATCATAAGACGTCACTCAATGAGCTTTGACCCTACCCCGTTGAAATACGGCCCCGTGGGTGACCATATCAACAGGGTTCCACTGAACTAACCCCCGCCTAATACCCCGGCCGGCAACACCGATGGTTGATTTCTACCTTTGATTGTCCACCTTTCTTCTGGGCCTCTATATCATTTGACAGCAGAATCAAGCCGGCGCACGTTCCCCACACAACTTTGGGTTTCTCTTTAGACGCGATCCAGTCTTTTAACACGTCTTCAAAGTTGCTAGACTGAAGAAACAAACTCATGGTAGTGCTTTCCCCTCCGGGTAGAATCAGGCCGTCCAAGTCCGGCAATTGGTGTGGTTCTCTGACGTCTAAAACCTCCACGTCGATGCTTTTGCTGAAGGTCGAGTTCTTCGCGGCTTTGAGTAAAGCTGCTCTGTGTTCAAAGAATGCTCCCTGTATTGCCAAAACGCCGATTCGTAAACGCGAGCGGGATTCCGACATGTTGGATGACTTTGACACTGCAATAATTGCATAAGACAGAACTTTTTCTATGGGAGGGGTAGCTGGAATATAGTTAAGTTATCACATTTGTGATTATGGCAAAATTTTCTACTATGTTTCAATTTTAAATTAAAGGAAGAAGTTAGGAAAATTGATTAAATATCACGTCTTTTTAAAAATAAATAGGTTATCCTGCTATCAGGAGTTGCAAAGTTGATTATCCTCCCCTGCACCTCCCGCTTCGTTGGTGACTTTTGAGCCCGCGTTATGTACTGTCCTTTACACGTGTTGTCTTGGAAAGCCTGGTCAAATTTTCTCATCAGAGCACTTGCACAACAGACGCATCTTTACTTCGTGCAGATTGTAGAAGTGCTAATTACGTCAAGTAGCCATGTCTAATGCGGTTCCAGACCCGATTGTAAATGGTGTAGCAAGCGGTAAGTTGTGTATTGCCAATATTCGTACACGGAACAAAGTTGTTACATGTAGTGAGATCACTTACTTGTTACCTTTTCTCGTAAAGCAAATCGAGAATTGCTCACTTCGATTAGAAAGGCAGTTAACAAAAAATCCCGTTTACTTGATGTTTAATTTGGCTCAGGGCAATGCAATCTCATTAGTGACTTTATGTTTGTTAGCCGTCCAAAGTTATTTGAAAATCATACCCTGTAGTTAAGTTGGTTATGCAACCATAGTTAGTACTAACTATGATGCAACATAGCTTCAGCTATGCGTTTGTCGCTTCGTCAATTGGTTTAAATAGAATGATTTGAACCAACAAGTAGGGTGAAGAAGACTTCAAACTGTGAATGGGCGTAAAATTCTCATGTCTGGCAGTGACAAACATCAACGCAGTTGTGATACTATGAAAGACACGTATCCGTACTTCTTGTATACGTCACGATGATTGGTACTTCGCAGTAACACTGATCAGTACAATTTTATGATTTAGAAATTCCAAAAAAGGTACGGTTTGCTACTTTTAAACAAGAGCAGTAATAATTGTTATTCGATTGTTAAAAAGGTCATCTATTTCCAGTACTTAAATTAATTTTGAGACTAAAATTAATGGCTCATGCTGACTCTGGTGCAAGCCCTTCTTATGTAAACCAAAACAGTGGTTTATTAACGAAAGACAACAAAGCCAACCGCCAACCGGTTAGCTCAGTTGGTAGAGCGTCGGACTACCGTGCGGGAGGTCTTGGGTTCGAGCCCCAGACCGAACCAACACTCAGGGCCTTAAAATAACTGAGGAGAATATGCTGCCTTTGCAATGACATCTGCAAATGGTTAGATATTCTAGTCTTCTTGGATAGGGACGATAAATCGTAGGCCCCGTCTCCTGCATCTTCACTGTAATGGCTAGCAGGGGACGTTAAAGAACCCACACACTCATCATAAAGAGTAGGGCACGTAGTTCCTGGTGTTGTGGTCTGGTCTTTGTTCATAGATCACATACTTGTAAAGCCTAATGAATATATATGTAAAGCGCATTTGAATATATATACATAGAAAATGTGCTATATAAATTCATTACCATTACCATTACCATTG
>Ga0126337_10001590_pt1 | contig 13881 bp, 10 predicted proteins | sample DipCmetagenome_FD_92527 | JGI IMG/M metagenome (GOLD analysis project Ga0126337, IMG submission 92527) | Coral microbial communities from La Bocana,Puerto Morelos, Mexico - Diploria C A metagenome | ecosystem: Host-associated > Invertebrates > Cnidaria > Coral | place: La Bocana,Puerto Morelos... | reverse complement strand
CACTCGCACAGCAAACACTTGCACTTCCGGAATTTTCGTAAGTTCGCAGTGCATTCTGGGTACCTGACATGTTTTTTGCGCGGGAAACTACAACACTTTCACGTATGGGAAAAATAACTAAGTCTCCAGCAAGGAAAGAATTACAAGCCAAACCCTTAGTAACCGCATCTTTTATGCTCGAAACTCCTATTCATTTTGTTCTTTTCCTGCTGGAGACTCTTCGCTGTTTACAAAGTTGGGCTGAACATAGTCAACAGACTGGTTCGCGTTCTGTTTAAAGCTCGCTTCTTTGAGCAATAAACGCCCATTTCATCCATCCGGACTTAATGATGTCCCAGGAACTTTATAAGCAGCGGTAATCTCACAAAAACATGCCAAAAACTTGCATGGAAGAAGATCCATTCCAGGCAATAAATGAAGAGCTCACATCAAATGTTCTGTACAGAAATGTACACTTCGTTGAAAGAGGACGATACAGCGCACACTCGGACTTTTGAACAATTTCGACCCAGTTCTCCGCTCTTAGCTGATCACATTAATTAATACGCGTTCATTCCAAACAAACGAAAGGGAACGTTGCCGTTGCTAAGTCTATAAATTTACTAAATGACATGACTAAATGACATGCTCGCTGAACTATAAAACCAACAGCAAACGTAATTTGACCAAAAATTACATAACTCCAAATCACAACATTATTATATACCACACAGCACCTATTCAACACTTCCATAGGTATCCCGCACTTTCCAACACAACACAAAAACACAACATACACACTTGGCCAATTGTTCTCTTTAACCATAATATTTCATGCTGACGATCACTGGTATCATCATTGGTTCCAACTAAATAATTCCTTCCTTCCATTACTACAATTAACCCTTCCTCCATTCATACAAGGAAACAAAGTAAAAATAACAATGCTGAAACATCATTACCAGGCCTGATGTAGGCAGCATAATCAAAGCCTTTCCACTTACAAATACAAATTGTCAAATGAACCACTAATGCTAACACCAAAAAGGAAGCAGCACATGTCACAAGACAATCCATCACCACACCTGAACCACACCTAGCACCTGACCTATTATACATTTAAAGTGCCTATGAAATGAAAAATAATTACAGCTTATTTGACAGCCTTTTCAAAGAAAAATAATAATGACATTTTACTTTTTGGAATATCTTTTTTCATTTTACAGATATTGATGTTTTCCTATTATGCAAATTTATCAAGTAATGACGTCACAAGGTGTGGAACTAAAATTGCAAAATACTGAATAAACAATATCTCTAGAAATATTGAAGCAGTGTTTTTCAAACTTGGCACCAAAAATCATGTTTATCACAAAAGAAACTAAATAATAACCATAGTGTCGTTGTCATAGGTACTAGTTTAACAAGGATATTCTGCATATTACCAATCAAATATATCAACTCACATGTCCAAAATTTTCAATCACAGTTCAACAACTTGCATTCTTCCACTATTCCATTTGCTAGATTTGCTAAGCTCATATATAGCCATTTCATTTCCAACTAAACCATAGATGATTGACCAATCAGAGCACGCGCATTAATTTAATTATGGTATAAAAAAGTTATAACATGTCTACAGCCTTACCAAGTCACCCAATTATGACTCTCCATACTATAAGCCTTCCAACAGGATAACCTATTTCATGTGCATGCCCGGTGTTCTGCAGACACCACCTATGGCAAGGGTTCCAAGTGTCTGAATTCATTAGTACTCCTCTCAATGTAATAACATATAAAAATCAGGAAACATTCACTTCTGTACATGCAACTACAATAATTAATAACAGATTCTTCAAAACTTCTCAGCTGCCAGATAAGCCAAGCTAACCACACAGCAGCAAAACACATGCAAAACACATGCAAAACACACACCAAAAACAGCAAAAATAACTTTGTTAACACAACAAATAAAAACTTGTAAATTTATCACACAGACAGTTCAGATTTAAAATTATTGATTTTGCTAAACCTTCATCTCACAACTCAAAACTAAAATCAAAACTAAAATCAAGGAGAGTTTTCATATTGAATGGTTCAATCCACAACTCAACTAACAAGTTCAGCATATCAATATATTGTTACACTTTTAAATGTATCTTTCAGCTGTGTGATTTTTCACTATTGTTCTTTTCAAAATATTTATTGCTTACTTTCAATTACATTGCATTTTAACTTCATTTAAATTTATAAAGGCTCATCATGTAGAGCCTCATATATATAACAACAATCATTATCTAAACCTTATATTTTTATTGTGGCTGATGATGTTTGAAACATAGAAACAAGTTCCAAAGACTGAAAAGCGTTGTTGTGTTTCTGAAAATATCTACAATACTAATTGTGCTATCGAGACCCACTAAAAATAACAACAGTAACAATAACAATAACGACAGTAATACTTAGTGATATATTTTTAATTTCCAGTACTGCTAAACCATCACTACACTTTTCATTCAATAACAACTGCTCAACACCAATGATATCTGCAATGAAACCCTAGCATCCAGCTTTGCAAACTTAAAACTTCTACATCACAATGCCAATATACCATTACCTACCTTCTCTCTCAGATAATACAAAGTTTTCTCTAAAAAATATCACCTGCTTTAAGCATAAAAAATAAATAAATTAATTAATAAAAATAAATAAACAAATCAATAAATTACCTTTCTTTAACAAGGGCAGCACATTACGGCCATTAATAACTGACAAACCCATGGCCCCTCTATTTCCTGATCCTGTTGCAATTTGCAAATGTTGACTTTTGTGGAGGGAAGAAAACCGCAGAACCCAGACAAAACACCGTCAGAGCAAGGACAACAAACTCAACCCACTTGACACCAGGTCCAGGATTTCAACTCAGGCCAGGCCACACTGGTGGAGGCAAGAGCGATCACCGCTCTGCTACCCCTACTACCCTACCCCTGCGTTGTGATATTTTTCACACACTACTTTTAAGTGTTCTCTCACACTATTTCTTTTCCAAGTTTAACACGCTTCATTGACTGACTTAATTGTCACCATGACCGCTCACTTTGTTGTTCATGTCTACATTAATGCATCAATGCCGAACAGTCCTACTAAACACACTTTGAGTACTAAACCATGTTATTTTTATTTACAGAGGAACCATGTGAGCACCATGTGGGCAACCATGTGAGTGTGCTATCACCTTTATCCCTGTTTTCCCATGGACAGTCACATGTTAAAAAAGGGCCTTTCTTTAGAGGCCTTTACAAACAATAATAACATTATGCCTTGCCATGTTATCACTCTCTGTAATATTTTATCACTAGTTCCACCAGCATGCTGCTTGTAAGCAACAAAATGTACATACAACCAGTTACTAAACATCAATGATCATTGCTTTTCCTGGCTTGGCTGAAGCACCATCACCCTGTTTTAACTTGAATACTCTTAAGGCACTGTCAGCAGATACAATGAGACCTTTGTTCAAGTGAGGTTCATTTAGCAGTTATCACAAAGGGTAATTCTACAAAAAAACTACACAATTACTGAAATGCACATGGACAAAGTAAGACCAAAAAAATAGCAGTAATACCAATTTTCTCCATTAACTCTGAGTTTAAGACCTCTACATTAATCATGACATTATTGTTACCTAATATCTCTCACCAATACAATGTTAAGGAAGCCATCTACCAGTTCATGACCACACCTAATGACTTCCAGTGAGCAAAAACATTAAACCAAACTTAAACCAAAATTTCAATCAGAAGATATGCAACACACAATAAAGTTTACAGGCTGCACCATCTTTAATGCAATCACAACTTTGAAGTGTCACCTGAAGTTTGCTGTTTACAAACTCTGTTAACATTCTCCATCACTAAAGTGCACCAACCCCAAAATTGTTTTGCAGTTGAGATGAAAATTAACAGAAAGTAGCTGAAATTTCTTATCATTTGTGTCATGACCGAGCTAGTGAGGGGCCTGGGTCTATTCCCCGGTTGATGTCAGACTCATTTACATCACATCAACTCTTTGTGAACATCCATGCAAAACAGTTTGTGACGTCAAACCAGGAATAGACCCATGCCCCTCTACCAGCTTGGTCGTGACACAAAAAGGTATCAAATTTCAGTTAGTTTTGTTGCTGGGAAAAAATGTCTAAGTTTCCTTTGGGACAGCTTCACTTTTACATTTTTGCAGAAATAGTGTTTGGGGTTAGGTGCACTTTAACCTTTCTCATTACTTTATGCTTTATTACAATATCTTAAGTGTTTTGAATTATGACTTCATTACAAATACTATTTTCTGTATTTCTATTCTTCAAAGGTCAAATGTTTTCAAAGCGATACAAAACCACTCGTTTCAGTAAAGCTCATTTCAGTAAAGTCAAACAAACCTTTCAATTCCTTGACAATAAATGGCCTTGGGAAATGGTGTGTACAAGATGCAGCTATGAACAATCCAAACCTAGCAAAGACAATCTCCATGACAACTCAGTGCAGCCACCACACCACCATAGCACTATCATAATCATAAGCACATCACCATATTATATAAACTATCTTCATGCACCTACCATTACCAAGAGAAGATAAAGTAAGTGCATGAGGCATAGGCAGGGATTAATGAACCTGCACCGTGCCAACATGACAAAACACACTTTCACACATGAGAGGGGTCACTATTAACTACCGACAGCCCCTGCTTAACATACAAGACAAAGAAAAGTCCTAGCACAACTATGTGCTGTACAACAACATTGTGCTCCATTTCACTTTGCCTAAGTTATATTAACCCTGGCAGTTCTTCACCCTCCTCTGCACTTGCCTTCCATTCAATCATTTCAATCCAGGCATAATCAAAACAGACAATTCTTAACACGCAGTAGCAAACTGTCATTAAGAGATTCCAATTTGGGTCAAAAATGATCATCTCAGAAGTAGACAACAACACTTACAGCCAGCACAGTTGTCACTGCCTTAAAAACCCATACCCAAAAAATTGCAAAAAGAGCCTCTGAAATGTAAATCATGTAACATTTTCAGACCACAACAAGCTTAACAAACTCTATACATTAATTATACAACAACAATTTCATTCCGCATTACAGATATATGCTACATTTCGATTTAGGACACATTGACAGTAAGACAAAACTTTTCAACCAATTTTTAGCTCACAATTCATCTCCAACATAACACACTAAGTAGGAACTATGAAAAGCAACACAAGTAAGATAGACATTGCTTTCACAACCAAACACTTTTATTTCTCCTACAACATAAAAAAAAAAATTAATTTACCTATATGCTATTCACTGGCTGTAAGGTTCCTGTAGTTTAATCCTGCCACAGAGGTCTTGAAAATGCTGCCATCCCCGGCACCAGGATCATGGTTTGACCATGGTCAACCATGTTTTGAACATGGTTTTTCATGGTTGGCGTCCATGGTAAACCATGGTTTGTCCATGGTCTGACCATGGTTGACCATGAACATTAAACGGCACCAAGGCTGACCATGGTCAACCATGGTCAAACTGACTCTGACAAGGAACAATGTCAACCATGCATGGTCAACCATGTTCAAAGAACATTTTGAACATGGTCAACCATGATCAACCATGGTAGCAGTAATAAATAATTTGAATTCAATGACAAATACTGTGGAAGCAGCATATAGAGGATGACATGGTGCATCATGGAACAACATGGTAAGCCATGTCCTTTGACATAAATCATGAATGAACATGGTCAACCGTGTCCTTTCAAAATCTAGACCATGAAATAACGTGGTCAACCATGTTATTTGTTTTACGTAGACCATGGCATAGCAGGTATGCCACATCACCCAACTAACAAATAGTGTTCAACAACAATTACTTAAATCATGAAGTCAGACACAAAAATATGGCATTATGATCACTCTCCTTGCAGTTCTGCAGATACCAGGTGCACAATATATACCAAAATTATACAGAACTTACAACTGAAGGCACATTGAACAAAGTCATACGGCATTTTGTACTTCAAATGGATTTATTTTGTCAGTTGATGGTTTAAAAATATCATGTCATGACCATCAGTGGAGTCATTAGCTTGTTAGAGATATTATCTGAATATAATTACATGTATAACAATTTTTAAACCTCTCCATTCTGCTAACATTAAGACTTCTATTTCAACATTTACATTCACAACAATGTTTTCTGTGAAAAAAAGTACCAATTGTAGAAACTATGAACAGTTTGCTGATGCCAATTGATTAAATTTTCGCTGAAGCAAACTTGTCTAACAATATTGAGAACTATAACAATTTTATCCATGTTAGGATAATGTTCTAAGTCTCCTTTGAGCGTTGAATGTTTTATAGATATAAGGCTACAAATAATGCCTTTTTGCCACAAAGAATAGTTTTTTTTGTGATTGTTCATCCAAATCACTAACAAAGCAAAAGCCAGTTGAGAAAGCTTAGTAATACATTTCGATCTATGTGATGTTATTGTTAATTCTGAAACAGAACAGGACTAACTGATTCACTCTGATCATTGCGGAAGACCAAAACCATGCTAAACGAAACAGCAGCTTCAATGGAGGCAACAATAGCCCTTTTCAGGGTTACTTTTTCTCTGATCTGCATTTCAAGGTAATCCAACATGTGTGCAAGGCAATTTTGGGCTAAACCTACAAAATAGCCTAAATTGCCTCACATACATGCTAGATTATATTGTGATGCAAATAATACTTTTGTTGAATGCTAAAGATAAATCTAGGGATTCTACTGTTCATGTAATAAATACTATTGGCTATATTAGTTACTTGGCTTTCTTAACTGACTTTTGGACGGCCTGGATTTTACAAGTGATTTGTGAAGAAGTCACCTCTTTGTGCATTTCTATCACTAGACTTTTTAGTACAGTGTAGTTCTAATTTTGGTTTAGCAAGAGTTTTTGAATTTGCTGCTTTGCCTGATACTGAGTGTGAAAAAATTTCTTCCTCAGTAAAAAGCCTCCGCATCAGTAAATTGACTGAGTTGAACACAGAGGTGGAGTTTGAAATCATTTCTCTGCATTCCTTTTCCAACTGAGTCAATTCAGACTCTGGCTGTTGTTCACTGTTAGTGATTCCGAGAAGTTCTCTTTAATTTCCTTATTTGTTTCTTGAGGTTTTTCACCTCAGAAACAGTGTCCATGAGAGTTTCCTTCAATGAAGATCTCTCTCTGGCAAAATGTGCAGCAGCACCCCTGTAAAATTAAGAAATTCAAGTTAAGTGCAGTGTATTAGCAATTTTTGCTTTATTTTTATGGGTACTTTAGTATCCAAAAACAGTGCAGTCATACATACAGTGTATACTGTACAATGGTTTTTGCAGTTTTTTACTTAAAAAAATTCAAAATTCTGTCTGAATCATCTAGATAATTTGTTTTAAATTTTCTGTCATTAAGCTCGCTCTGACACATAATGTTTATTTGTAATTTTAGCAAGACAGTCACAGTATGTGTAATGGCCAGACAGTACCTGTCATGAAGTGGTTTCCATGGTCATGTGTAATTTGTCAAATATGCTTCACAAATAACAAGATAATCATTGATTTACATGTAGATACATCATTCATTCTTGTGAGATCTTACCTTATTATTCATACTTGTGGAAGGGCTTATGCCTAATAACAAAACCAAGAAAGAGACCTTTGTTGTTAGTAACAGCTGGGTAACTAAAGGGACATGTACTGGTCTACATGTATTATGTAATTGACTGGTTAAATTAGGTCTATTGTGCCTATAAAAACATACAGTATATCTAGACTGTGTTTACAAATGTAGTCCCTTTTCTACTCTAGTTTACAATTAAACTCTTTGAATGTCAATCTTGTACTTACTTTTTCCATCAGTCTCACTATCTGATGAGACATGTTCTTTGTTTTGTGCTTTTTCCCTGGCACTTTCGTCTGCTGGTACAAGAAAATAATTTGGTGAGTTATGTGACTTTTTTTGATTAAAAACAAATAAATCAATTTGATAATCTTCTTTAATTTATGATTGACATTTATTTACTATTTTACCATGTATTAGGCCCTAGCTACTGTATATGGTTTTGGGAAACCCAAGACAACCCTCCCCCTGAGACAACTTTTAGCAAGTTGTGAAAACGGCTTCCCTACAGGCCTAGTCAAAGTTGACCCTGCATGATTACCGGTATTCATAACCTTTATTGAATAATCAAATGTGCAAATATCCCTTTTTCTTTGAGTTTCCCTCGGTCATTCTATCACAGTGGACTTTTGCGAAGTTAATTTTCACTTCTTTCATACAAATTTCTGCATCTAACTTTAATGTAGGCATTTTGTGACATTCACCACACAGAAAAGTTGTCCTACCTACCAGGGTTGCTCTACCTGCCAAGGTGAGACCACTTGTGGACCCGAGTTATCTCTCCCTGAGACAACTTAGTGACGTTAATATAAATGGTTGTTTGAATTTTACAATGACAAAAGGATAAGTTAACTAACCAAGGGTAACTTGGGGGAGGGTTCTCTTGGGTTCCCATGACCATATAAATAGGGCCTTCATTAATTAATCCATAACAGTCTGAAATGGGGGTCACCCAGGCAATAATTAACAAATCAGAGGAAGAATGATAACCATATACATTCACAAGCTCCACAGAAGGTGCAGTAATATACATAGAAGCTGGACTGAATATACATATTACAGGTATACATGTATATCACTGAGCTGACAAAGATAATTGACATTCTTAATTAGAAACTAACCAACTGTAACTTTGGGTTCAACAATCACATAAGTATTTTTTTGAGCTTCCCCTTCTTTGTGTGCAACTGTCTGACTTGTCCGTTGTTTTTCTAACATTGTTTTAGCCAAAGCCTGAAAACTTTGTTTATCAATGATCAATAAAATATTGTTTTACTTTTTTTTTATCACATGAAAGTAACATTTTCTGACTCTGTAAAAATTATTACTGTTATAAGAAACAGTAAGCCTTAAATCAGTTTTACTTACAAATTTACCATTAGCGAAAGATTATACTCAAAACGCCATAAAAGTCATCACATACACTCTGATCAGTACATTTTTATTGTTTTTTAGGTGGATTGAATAAAAAAGTACATGTACATGTAAGTGTAGCCACTGTGGTACTTCATTCTGAATAAATAATAACAAAACAATCAGGAAGTGAGGGGGCAGGTTATGTTCCAGTTAAAAAGCTTAAAGCTGACAAATAACTCATTTTTAAAACTAATTTCCTAACTTACCTTTTCGGCCATTACTCTAGAAATGGTTGTCAAAGATCCACCCTATTAAGGAAAACAGATGACAATTTTTAGCTGATAATACCATAGTTATTATATGTACTTTGAAAAGCTGTTGGGGTCAACTGTCAAGTGCACATTGATAGCAAGAATGTTAACAATTAATTTCAATATTAGTTTCATTGATGAAGACATTTTGTGTGTTTTCTACAGACTAATTCACATTAGTTTTGAGGGCAAAATCTATCCAACAAAACACAAAACCATACTGAAAAAATGGCAAACAAATTATTAACAGTTGTAATTGTGCTATATATACTCACAACTTCATGTTCTTCACAGTCTGTCAGATTCACTGTCAGAAACATAAGCTTTCGCTGCTTCACTTTCCTTTGACTTGTTATTTTTGTCTGATACAATCTAGAACAGTTCAACAGTCATCAAACAATGGCAAACAAAAAAACAGGAATAAAAAGAAAATACAGACATTATTGGATTAAGAACACATTAATTTATAGACCACATACAGGGTTTCATTTGGGGCTGCCTGGGCAAAGGGTAAATTGCCTGGCTGTGAGAATAATTCAACTTGCCTAGTACAACCATCTAGAGAAAGTTTTTTTATTATAAAGTTCAGTTAAGGTTTTAAGCCTGCCTGTAAAAATCAGTTATAGATCTTCCTGTTAAAAACATTTAAACCCCAGATATGTACACAGTACATAATTTAAATAACATAGAAATGCATATGCTCATGGATATTACCTTTCTTCTGATATTTTGGTGTTGTTGGGGAAGCAGAAGAGTCTGTTGATTTTCTTTTCTGAGCCTTTTGAGTGGTCTTATACTGAATAGAGTCTGCAAAGTAGTATGGGTAGAAAATTAGGACTTTTTCTTAATGTTTCAATAAAAATTCTGAAGACAGAACATATACCTAACAACTGAAAAGAGAAAAAGAAAGAAATTAAAGCAAAACGTTCAGAGATGGATCATAGACCTTATTGGAGGATTTCAAGTAACAGTACTACAATTTTTATCTCTATGTATAGATGTGTTCAGTAATAACTTGGTTAACTATAACCTGTACTGACTATTTAGTAAAGGAAAAGTTACCAGAATTAGCAAGAACAAATTATACCAGTATATATCACAATACATAAGTTACATGTATGTACTTAGCCAGTTGTATTAAACAGATACCACATATTTCAAATAGATTTTGCTGCAGTGTATTATAGCAAACTGAAATTCATACCTTGGGATTCCACAGTAGTAGCTCCTCATTAGTACAGGTAACAAAGTCAGGTACTCTTTCTACTCTTCCATGGTTTTATTAAATCATTCTCCATTACAGTAGCTAAATATGGTTTACTGTCTGTAAAATAATTAAAAAATGAACATTTAAATATTTTGGGTTGATTCCCACTCTAAGCCACCAAATAACAAGTTCATTTTCTGCTGTGGTCAACTTTGCTCACAAGAGGGTTTGTTTACGCAAATTTGCCATTGAATTGGATTACGTCGACTGATCTACTGAACCATTCATAAAAAATACTAATGAGCAAGTAACTCAGATAAACAAAGATGTATTAAAGAACAGAACTATTTCCAAGTACCTTATGTTACTTGCATCTAGCTCACTCACCAGTTCAGTTCTCCAACAATTTTTCCAGAATGAAGTTTCACACAAACTTTGGAGTTCTACTACACAAACTTTGGAGTTCTACTACACAAACTATAATTATCTCTGTCAGTCGTTGCACATCACTCAAGATCAGACTTTCCTACAGTAAATTGAGTAGCAGAAAGTGATGAAATTCTTTAACTGTATTCCACAGAAATTCTCTTATATAAAACAATGATCACCGATGTGTACATGACAGCTCCACCATTATTGACATTTTCTGCTTAAAAGTTTGCAGTTAGAGAAACACACCATTACACACTATTACAAAGCCAAGCTACAAACTTTAACAAATTCAAAATACTCCATTGAATTTACTTACTTCCAGAGACTTTTCTTGCTATTTTACTGTCAACAGATATAAACTTGCATTGACTAATCGTCCACGGAAGCCTGAAAAAGGCAAAAGATTAACAATCACTGCCAAATTTTAGGTGAAAAATTCAGAGGTAGTCCATAACTCGGTGTCCAGTTGGGAAATTCTGGACTGCTGTCCGCATAGGAAAATACGCACCACTGGAGTGTGCACGATTACCCAATCAAATTCAAGGATTCAGGATTGGGGACCGCTTAGAAGCTAGATAAATAACTATATTTAATGGGCCATTAATCTATAACTATGCAATTGTTATTATTTTTGTTATTTCAGTTACCCACACTGTCACAGCCACAACTATAGCAAAATTAGCACAGTTGAACCTCAATTATCCGGACTCGTCTGGACCTCGGTAAATAGTCCGGATAATCAAGAATCCGGATAATAGAAAACATGAATATTGATGAGATTGAAATGTAGGCAAATGAAAAGGCAGCAAATAAAACAGTTTAGTTGTGAAATTTACACAGCCTGTATGTATTTTCAAATAAAAACTTTCAGTTCAGATCTTTACAAATATTTTGAATCCTGAGGCAGATTTTTCACGACAGGAAACACAAGTTCACTGCGGTAAACACTTCCTCGTCTGCATTGTAGATTTGTTCAGGATCAGAGATTTCTTTTCCTAGATCACTTTGTGCAGTTTCTGTAAAAATGGTTCAACAGTTTCTTCTGCTTAACTGCAGAATACTGTTTCTTCTGCAGCTGAAAGGTTCTCGCTTTGAATGCCGAGGTTGCCGAAGCCAAGCCGTCATGGTGTTTTAAACTTTTCCAGCCAGTTGATGCTTTGAATTGGCGATCGGCCATCTCCGTGTTTAACTGCGTAGAGAAATGTTTCGCTTTCTCTTGAAGAAGCGGACCTGAAATCAGTGTTCCAGTAGAGCTTTGTTGACGAATCCTACAATCCGACTGGTTCTGGTCTGGATTTTCCTATCTCTGACTATGGTCACAGTAACGCTTGCATGAGTTTTTTCCCCGCGAGTTTTTTGTTTAAGACCTTGGTCACAGTTTTTTACTATACGGACATCCCTGCCAGCAAATAACATATATGTCTCGTTGCACTTGCGAATTTTGAAAAGCGCACACGATAATATGTTGTTTCAACAGCCTTTTGAAAGGATTGTTGGGTCTTTTGAGAATTTGAGTTTTCAAGATCACAGCTAATTAATATTCATGAAAAAATTGGGATCACAGAAAAAAGTCCGGATAATCGAATAGTCTGGATAATCAAGGTCCGCATAATCGAGGTTCAACTGTAAATTGTTTATTTTTTAAGCCGAGAAAACCAATGAAATGTACATGAAATACTGTATTCTGCAAGATCTCACATAAGGCCATGTCCACACGTATCCGGAAATTTTTTTTCCGCAAATATTTTTTTGGCGGATGCGGAAATTTTCACGTCCACATGCAGCGTATTCAAATCGTTTTCAGCCGTCTACATATATCCAATTGTATCCGGAAATTTTCTGATTTGCTCTAGTGCCCAGTTTTTTTGCCGGAGAGAATCCTGAAATGAGCATGCGCATAATTCCGATTTAGGCGCCATTTCTTTCGCAACATAGCCACTGCGAGGTGTAAACGTATACGTATTTGTATCGGATAAAAAATTTCCACTCTGGAGAGCGTTTCCAAAAATTTCTGGATACAGCCGGAAAATACACTGGATACGTGTGGACGCGAGCCGTATTCATAAAAAAAAATTTACGTTTTCACAAATTTCCAGATACATGTGGACATGGCCTAAATCAGGAATTAACATGCACCTTAATATTTCTGTGACAGCTTTCTCAATTACTGTACATTTTGCTCCGATTCTCATACCATGACATGCTTCAGATAATTAACAAACACAGGTAACGCTGTTCACCCATACAGAAATTCCAATGTCCCTGCTCTTACACTTGTGCTAGGGTTACCAGCCTCTGCTTTGCAAACTTTTCAACCTGGGGCACAGTCAGGCATGTCGGATACTGTAGTAGACTTTAATTTGACAATGTCAGCTTTCAGCTCCAGAAATTTCTCTAGGAATAAACAGTGTCAACAGATATGACGCTGTTTTTAATCCCAGGAGCATTAAAATGTGTGCATATGTTTTGTCATTGAATAAAAAATACAATACACTTCTCTTCACCGAAATTCTATAAAATGGCCTGGCATAATTATAAGTACTAAGAATTTCATAATGAAAGTGAGTGCTGGCTATATGAATTGATGATTACACTTGGCGTTCTGGATTTCATTTTATTTTAGCAGAAAATTTCTTAATATTTGAAACTGTAGTTGTTACAAAATTTTTATTTCTTGATGTTCGTAAAAGGAAATATTGTAGCTTTACCCGGGGGCATTGAATGAGGGTTTCTGTTTATTATGCTATTTCTATTTTTGGTCGCGAAGTAACGCGGTTTTTTCTATGTCAAAAAATGAATTGAAAACATTGTTCAGTAGTTTGAGGGAACATTCTTATAAGGTGATCCAGATAGACAAACTGTGTTGATCTCTATAAAACGAAAATGCAATACAAATTAGTTCATTGTTAAGT
>Ga0126337_10001588_pt1:0-12500 | contig 13884 bp, 4 predicted proteins | sample DipCmetagenome_FD_92527 | JGI IMG/M metagenome (GOLD analysis project Ga0126337, IMG submission 92527) | Coral microbial communities from La Bocana,Puerto Morelos, Mexico - Diploria C A metagenome | ecosystem: Host-associated > Invertebrates > Cnidaria > Coral | place: La Bocana,Puerto... | reverse complement strand
GAAGCCATTGATCTCTCAAATATGCATTGGATGCCTAAACGGGAAAAAGTAACTCAGCTTTTGATGTACATTTGTACAGTGTATACATGACATTACACTTGTTCCTCTTTGGCTAAAATACTTTCAATAATTGTTAATACACCACTAACAGACAAACTCAATAGTTATAAAGCTGTTTGAACAAAGATTGTTCAACAACAGAATATTAACTGTACAATTGGTGTGATGCTTTTAGCCAGGATTTCAGAAAGTGGCCACCCCAAGTCTGCTATAGGGCCGGCTCAAATGAGCAATACATGGGGGTTTTAACAAGGTTGGGTGATTTTATCTGCCTGCTTTGTCCAGTTTAACCATCTTGCAAAAGATTTTTCTTGTAAAGAAGTTCAGTTCAAATACTTTTGCCCACCTGTGAAAATCAATCACCCTTCTGCTAAAAATGTTAATTGAGACCCTTTAATATATAAGGCAACATAAGAAAAATAGAACAGTTTTCTTTAAAAAGTGGCCGTCCACAGGATGCCTAGGTGCCCATCTGGCTAAAACCCTGATTGGTATTATCAGCAGTTTGATATTGCTTGATTCAGGTTCACATAATTTCTGCAAACAAGGAAGGAGAAAGCACATGTTTGTGGTGTTTCCTTCCATTACGCTAAAACACTTTGAGCTTCAATCAAACAAATACAAACCACCATTACACATCCTTGTGTACACTTTTTGTATACTTTTGTGGGAAAACCCCTCCCTGTTTTAATTTGGCATGACAATCGACAAATCAAAATACAAAAGAGGAGAACTAATATTGTTAATTCCCACAGAGAATAGAAAATGATAAGTGTAAACAGTATTCACCTTTAGTAATACCGATCCATCTGGAACTGTTACCCTAATGCAGAAGTGTTGGCCTGTGTCCCATCTGTTGACAGTATATGCATCAAGTATTTCTTGATATGATAACGGACATTCCATAAAGCCTACACACTAGATGAAGAGAACAAATAAACTATAAATTTTCAATCTGTCAAGAATATTGTCATTAGATCACTCTTTCCAACATGCATGCACAATGTAAAATTAAAAGTGTTAGCAGTGTGTCAGCAGACATATTGATAGTGCTTTTTTTCAAAATTGCCACCATTATATCTGACTTTGCATTTGACATCTTTCAAATCAGTTTGACTCTTATTATACCTGGTCTCATAGTCATTATCATAATATTCTTAACTCTTTAAGCCCTAAGAGTGTCTTATAGAGTTTACTCTGTCTAACGCCAGATGATTTTACTCGTCAAAGGGAGACCCCTTAGGCCTTAAAGGGTTAAAAAACCATCTCCCTTAACCCTTTAAGCCCTAAGAGTCTCTTATAGATTTTATTTTGTGTAATGCTAGACGATTTTACTCGTCAAAGGGAGACCCCTTAGGCCTTAAAGGGTTTTAAACAACAAAAAAGAAAATATAAATTGTTTTAATTTATAGGTTTTACACCAAAACAAACTTTAAGCCACAACGATATCAATACCACATGTACAAACATTATTATATTTTCAGGAAAAGATCCAGCTTTTGTTATCTAGAATAATTGATTGCCAGAGGCTGAAAGACCTTTGAAAGTCCTAGAACAAATTGCATACATGTGTTGTAAAAATGCTCTTCCAATAACATACTCACTTTGTGAAAGCCATGAATAATTCAAACATTAAAGAGTAGGTGAGATAACTTATGATTTTTATAGGTTTAAAAGAAATGTTTTTGATTGAAATCATCCACATTAAGTTATAATTATAGCACCAAGCACACTGCAGTTTAAAATGGATATCATGTTGATAGCTAATGTAATTTTAAATTCTAGGGAAATCAAATAAAATTGAAAACATATATGCTTCCACTGAAATTTAAAAACACATCTGTCATTCATCAGCTGCCCTTTGTCCAAAAAAACAAAATTCATAAGAAGAAAACACAAATGCCTTTTTATGACTTTTTTAAAATTATTTCAGCTTTAAAACCTGAAACACTGATTGAAATTTCACTTAAAGTAACAAATACAACGCAACATGGATTTGCAAAATATATTATTTTGGACAAGAATCAATCCCATGCTTGCGTATTGAACAAATAAAAATGCTAATGAGTCACGTTCAATTTGGTAGATATGGATTGCCAAAAGATTGTACGCTCAATAAAAAAAGAACATCCTGATAAAATTAATTTCACCATCATTTCACCATCATTATTTTCTCAATCGTTTTTACTTTCAGTTCCACAAAATTCTGTAAGATCACACATATTAGTTATACCAAGTTTGGCTTATTTGAATGTAGATCAAATTTGCTCAAGAAAGAATTTATTCATCAAATGAATGTAGACTTCAGATGAATGAACATATATAGTACTGAAGAAAGTCTGCATTTCAGAAACTCTGTTAGCCAAAGATAGGACAACTACATGTAGCATTTTTCATGCTATGACAACATGGTTTGAGGTCTCCATATCAAATCAAACGTTCCCAGCATTGCATTATACTGCTCATGGGAAAACAAAGCAAGGGGTACTAGTGTTTACTTGGAAATTCAATGAATAATGGTTTCCTGGTAACCGAATAAAAATTAAAAAATTTTGCGAAAAAAAAAAAACTAGCACAAAAAAATAAACATGGCTTTATCACAGTTTTATGGCTGACATATACATGTACATGCAGTGCTGTCTTGAATAACAGCCATAACCTATAACACCTGCTATGCTATGAGCACGCTTCATGGGTGAACTTGCCTGTTCTTGGCACAATCTACTTAGTTTGTTACAGGTGGGGAGATCAAGGCTACTTAAGTGACTCAAAACTTAAATGACAGACATGCAAGTGTACAGCATAGCATACAAATACATGTGGAACAAATCAATTTTCATTGTTTCCTTCACCCATACTGTCATTTACCACTCAAACGCCCTCTTGCTTATAAACAAGCCCTACCTAACCCCACCCCTGGTTATGGATTTATCTAGCTGTAAACAAAATTATATTAGTTTCAATTACATCAACTCAGATATAAAGCATCCCAGGTATAAGACCCCCCTCTACTAGGAAACAGAAAAACATAATTCCATGTGTGTCAAACAGGTGCATGTACAATGTAGAATCACAATCTTATCATGCAATCTCCAAATGGCAAAGTTATAAAATTACAGTACTTCTTCCATGATACAATCAGTAAATAGACCAAAGAGTACATAAACTAACACGCTTACCAAAAAATATCTAAATACATGTACGAAAATATAGTACTGCACTATGAGTCAGTACAAAACAACAACAATAAAAAAAGGCAAAGCAAACCACACAATCCCCTAAAAGTTGTCGTAAACACTAAATGTTTACATTGAAACATTTTTAAAACAGAACGTCTGTACAGAGAAAGCCAGAGTTGACAGGTACACATAACACTAGCTACCACCACCTTTATGTTTATAATATTATGTAAATGTTTTCCATCTCCTTGCAAATGAATTAAAATAAAGAAAGAATGGATTAGTTGCCATAATACAACTTTACTACAGAAAAGTTACATGTAAGTGACAACATCCTGATCCCTTTTGGGAAAATAATATATACCGGTATATCACATCTGGCTCTTTAGCACCTTACTAAACTTTGTCTTATTCCTACAACATTGGCAGTCAATGTGGGACTTTGCCCATCAAGAACCTAAGGAGGAATCTTCAAGTCAAAATAGTTGTAAATAATTGATTTCCAATATAAGACTAGAGATTGCACAACAGGACCTTCAGTATAATGCAATAAACACCAAAATATTATTGCACAATGTACCTGTACTGTATATAAGCCACAGCGAACTACATTTTTTGGACAGGGCCATAAGTAACACAAATGAAGCTCACTGAAACAAGGAATTAGCACTGGAACATATAGCGACGTACCACCTTGAAATATTATTATAACATGAACCCAAAACAAGCAGGAAACAAACAACAACTAGTTCAGGGCAATTCAATTTCATGTATTGAAATGTAAATGGGTAGTTTAATTTATATTTTAGCTGCTGCAGAGTGAAGAAAACAGAAACCCCACTATCAATCAATTCAAACTGTGCAATTTTACAAATTGAATGTCATCGCCACATATGTGAAGGAGACAAGGACCACACACTTTGTTTTAATCGTTTTCAAGCAGGCTGGATGGTATTTATAAAAAATAAATGATTGAAATAAAGGAGCAGTAATACAGGTCTTGCTATATTTCACTAGAGGCACAAGATCAAATGAAAAGAAAAGCTGACTATCATTATCCAGCAACGCACCGTTTACTACTATAAGTGTGGTTTGTGTGATGCAAACTATGTCAGGTATACATGTAGGCAACTCTATCAGTGCACTGACAAACACAAAGTCAGAGTTACTAACTTCAAATGAAGACAAGGCACGCTCTTTTAGAAGAAATGTTGGCAAAATTACTCGTAGTTTGATAGTTTGTACATGAAAGTACACTGTACTAAGAGTTATATGCATCATGTAGATAATGAAACTACTTGCTTGCCTGTGAGTAGACCTATGTAATTACTTCTACTGATCATCATCATTCATTTAACTGAATGATAACAGTAAATATATTTTGCAGACAAGTTTCTGTTTGGTGTTAAGAACATTTATTTTATAAACAAAGAAATCAGAGATACAATTCTACCTTAATATTCCTGAATTATCCCATTTCAAAAAATGACAGGCATTTGAGAAAACAACTTCTCAAACTCATTTAAATTCATCAAGTTAAACAAAGGAAATCACAAATGTGAAGGAGGTTTGGATACCCGGTCTTAATTAGCACAGATTTTGACGATTTTACTTCTCTGTTTACTCCTTAGTTTTTGTTCGACTGAGAAGATATATCAAACAATCGAGACAATGTTTCATCACTATCCAAACACCTGGGTTAACTCTTTTCTCAGTGTTTGGATATCCTGATGAAACACCGTCACTCATATTTGATATATTACAGAAACTTTAATGAAGGACAAAAGAGCAGTAGGCAAAAGCTTTCTTACTATTTTCAAATAACTGCCAGGAGAGTCTTATTTCAGTGCAATAGAAAGCGTTCAGCTTAGATTCCTTAAGCCAATCACAAGCAACTTTCTGTTTATAAATGTTATAATCAACACCATGTCAGGGGTTTTATTAACTTTTTTCCACAGGAGAGTAACTGGTTTTCAAAGATTCAACTTTATAAAAACATTCCTCTAGTTGGTCAAGGTAGGCAAAATTGTCCCCAGATGGGAAATTTGCCCTTGCCCTTAATTAGACCCCTGCCATGTATTTTGCGTACACTTGTGCTAAGGCTGAACATAAAATGGTTCTGATACAGATAACCGGCCCTCTATATACATGTACAGCTTATGTACAACACAGACTGAACTTCACTATGACAAAGGCAGCGAGAAAACTGAATCTGGGGGACGCAGAAAACCATCAACACAGAGGAAACCAATCTACATGTAAATGTACAACAGCAATTAATCAGTGCTATAATCGACCACCCTTCTTTTATAGAAGTACATGCAACTAGTAGTCATGTGACTAATTTTAAGCGAAAATGCACTCATAATCGATGTAATCGTGTATTCAAAAAACCTAGTAATCCACCAATTTAGGCCTTGCACACTAAGAAAATAGTGATATTGCTCAGGAAAAATAAAACTTCCAAACAGCAATCTTTGTGATACCGATATCAGGTTGTATTAGACAACCTGTATATTTAAGAAAACTTGCTTTTATTCTCCAAACGTTTGTGATTACCCACAAACTGATTGTAAAACTTAAATACACAGTTGTACAACATACATACATGTAATTTGCCCTTCATGCTACAATGTATATACTACAATTCTTCAGGCTACCAAAAATCCTTAATAGCGTTCCGTTTGCGCTATAACCTTTTAAAATATGCACTGATATTATTGTGCTGTTACTTAGAACATTCCATAGTCAAGGCATCAACATCACATTTTCATCAACACTACAGTCTGCAGTCTTACAAGCCCTGATAACAGTCTAATTCTCAAAGCAACATCTTTCAAAATTCATAATAACCACTGCTTTCCTTGTAAATATAGAGGGCAAATTTACGAAATCAGACTGGTTTAGACCAAAAGCACTTTCCTAAACTTTTGGGTGCCCAGAAACCAAGACAAAGCTACTAAAGTATTCTGAAGATTTCCCAGCTAAAGAATACCAAACTGACTTCTGAAGACTTTTGACAAAGATCCAAGAAATTTCCAACAATAGTCCAGAACATTAAAATCTTCCCAAAAGCACCTGAATTGATCACATTATTTTATCCTCTGTAATTTAAAACCACAATTGCATGCTTGTTCATGAAATAATGATAAGTATCACTTGTGATTTTAAAAAAAGAATTTGAAAAATTCTGAAAAACATATGATATTAATTCCTTATTTCAGTTAGCACCTGTAATAACCTACCTGTGCAATAATTATTGTTACCTTTACTGTGAGGCAGTAACGCATTTCTCTAATAATAATGGGAATAAAAATGTGGAAAAATAATTTCTCTGGAAAATAATCACTGCCAGCAAATGAAATCCCGCACAACATATGAGAATTGATCGCTAACAAAGAATCTGATATTGTTGAAGCAGGGCAAAAAGACAATCAAATGCAATAAGATTAGAAACAAAAACATCCAAAGTTGAAAAATCCTTTGATATTTTAACTGTGTCCAGCACTAGATGTAAATATTGCCAAAAAATACAAAAGAATACCTAATCTTGGCTCAGTGGGTAAAACCCTATTGAAGTAATGGATGCAGCTTCACATAAAACCAATACAGAAGGGTCAATCAATAATCCCGATATTAATCAGGACTAGCTGTAATTACATTTAGAATAATTCCAAAACAATCACAGAATCAAGAAATAAAACAGTCTCAATTAATGAGGAACTTAAAATGAGTGTAATAAAATGCTTAAGCCAAATACTGAACAGTAAGGCTAGATCAGATAACATCAGAAAACATGTAGCAATACTTTAACCCTGAAATGAATTGACCAATGAAGTGGGTTCTATAAAATTACACTTTTTTTTAACCAAATTGAGAAATCAATTGTAAGTGTCAATACATTATATGATTTCACTAGAATATAGGCTTACCAAATGAAAAAAAAAACAAAATAAAGTTAGGAGTTACATCAGTTAACAGTTCAGTGCTTCACATACACTATGATAACATTCAGATAGAAAAACTCGAATTCATTATTCATCAGCAGGTAACAAGGCCAAAATTCCAGCAAGACATTGCCAAATAACCTTCATATATCTTATGTTTTTCCTGCATGAGTATCATGCATCAGAGCATAAAAGGTCAACAGAAGGGCAAGTTGACTTCCACAGAAGTTTTTGGCTCTCACTGATGTTCTCTTCTTGGAAAGAAAGAGCATCTAACCACAGGCTACACAAAGATTAAAAAACAGGTAGAGCAAGCCTAGGGATGATATATAATGGTATATAGCGGTAACAGAGACAGGGGGTGCTCCATTTCAATAATAATGGGACTTAAAAAATTTTGGAGACATGGTACGCTGCTTAAAGTACACCATATTGTCCAGTTTCAAAGAAAATAGAAATTTTATTCCGGGTTTATATTGGAGAGTGGTTGTTCAAATTTCACAAAATAGCTTTATATGTATATTGAATCCATTTAAAAGGAAATAGAGTAACCAAAACAAAGTTCAAACAGATCACACTCACCACAATGAGGTTTACTCAGGTTTTAAATACAAAATGAACTGAGCGATTGCATAACTTTCTCGACCTCGGTCTCGAATTATAAAACGATCATGGTCGAATTAAGCTTTGCACTTCGCTCCAGTTAAACCAACTTGCAGCTTCACACAGTTATTAAGCTCAATAGTATAGTTGCCAAGACCACACCAGTCCAGAGCTCTTGAACAAGATATTTGTCAGTTCATAGCGAAATTAATTCGAAATCTATCTCCGAATCATTACACCAGAGGAGCAAACCCTTTTCTAAAGCTTACAAATTCATATTCGCACGACGAAGCGACGAACATATACGTCAATAACAAGTGTTTTTTGCTGCCATAAAGGAAGTACACTGGGCTTGCATCGGACGATCGCAACGCAAGATAGTGGAACGGAAAATAGATTCCACGAAAAGCTAAGCCCATTGCCTCACTCTTTATGTTCTTTTATAATTAAAAATAATCACTAAGCTCTTTTAGCGGGCCTTCACCGTAAAACTAATCTAAGTGGAAACCCTTCACTTTCTTATATAGGGGCAATAACCTTTTCTGCTGATTTCATGCCTTACGCGTACAGTAGTAGCTCTGTAACCTTATAGGTCAAGTGAAATTTCAATATCTTGCATTCTTGGTAATTTTTCTAACACTGCGCTGTTCCACGGCATTGCAAGCCCTTCCATAATGACTGCTGTTCGTTCAAGCCGATATTGAGATACGAAAATGGCGGACACCTGATTAGACAAGCTCGCACAGGCGGCTCTTTGCGATTAAATATTTCATTCGCAAAAAAAGTACAAAGTCGACCGCTACCTTCACTTACCGTGGCAGAATACATCTGGAAATCTCCCAAATAAACATGATGTGCTTCCCATCTCCTCAGGAATTTGGAACTTAACACTTTACTGATCAAAGTTCGGCTGTGGTTTAAGCGACAAACTTGAATATCTCCTTCATGAATGAGTTTGAATTTCGGCCCAGCGCCTGTACTACATCTTTGAGGACGTTGCGGTCGCTGCGTTCCTCCGTTTGCTATCGCCACAGCCATGGCCGTTTGTATTGCCAAGGCGTCCGACAGTAGGCCTACAGACTGGAAGAGAGAAGAGACCAAAACCTTTTACCCAAACGGACAGTTGTTATTCCCTACATCCAGTGTAAACATATCTACATGATTCGCAAGCGGCTCGAAGGAACTGGTCTTTTAGTCTGAATGACGTCACAGGTTCAGAATGATTGACGGCGAACGAAATTTTCGCAATTTCATATGACTTCCCTAATGCATGCAGTTGGGTTAAAAAAACCAAACTTTCTGACCGGCCAGCTTGGATCAAAACTTTCATTAAGCCAGGCATTAAAAACAGAAAAAACCTTAACTACTGTTTTCCGCGGAATACTTAACGAGGTACTAATGCAAATCCAAATTTAATATCACCAGGATAACAACAAAATAATGGTCGTCTCAAAAGGCTGGTCGAAAACGAAATACCACTCATTTGAATATTTCAAAAGTTTGGCAATCAAAATACAAAGCTTGTGTCATGCCTTTTGAGCAGACAAACTGCGCGGGTTTTTTTAATAGCAATAGAATCGAGATTAAATTGGTTATCTCGTGTAGAGAAATCGCTCGTAAACATTTTTTTTGTCCGTTCCGTAGTTAAAACAATTTTTATCATGTAGACGGCGCGATATTAAATTACCCAGTCGACCGGACGGAAAATTTTCGCGGGAACATAATGAAAAATAACGTTTTGAGGAAAATCCTTCAAGCCAAGGGAAGTAATTATACCTTTGGTAAGGAGATGTGACTAACTCTAGTATGAAGACAGTTTACCGTGTTGTTTTGATGGTCCCGAAACAAGAAGACCGTAGCTATCTTTTGAACAGAAATTAAGTTGGAAATTACAAGACGCCACGATAGGTACAAAGCTAAGCTGCGCTTCAAATGCGTTAATCTTTTTCTTCACACGAGAAATAATATTTCGTGAAAGAAGCAAACGAACACAATATTGAGCCCAGCACTAAATCACAGGCCTGTCAACTATACTCATTTAAAAGCTGAAGATGGGTTATTCAAACCAGTCCTGTTTGGCAGTTGTACGACGGCGAAGAAAAACTAGCCAAACTTAGCAGCTGCACGAATTTCCAGTTCATTATGATTCCTCTTTACCTATTATAATTTGCATATGAGATCCTCTGAAACAGATGGCCATTTTCAGAGACATATTCTTTTTTCCCCATTGACAAACACAGTTTTGTACCGACAAAATACAATACATATTCTCTCTTTTTATATTAGTGTAGTCTGAGGTTATTATAAAAGTGAAGGCTTAGCCGGGTAAGCTGGAAGCTAATGATAAGGAATTCTCCGGGATGTTCTTCGCTCAGATTTGGTCAGTGATGTTAAATTCGCCGACCAAGCCATGCATCTAATGCCGGCAAGCCTTGTTATAAAAACAGATTGAGATTTACGTTCAGTCCACGCAAACAATGCAAGATTGCGGCCGTCGTCTCTAAAGCCAACCGATTTCGATGATGAACCAGAATTAAAAAACGCGCCATTCTTAAATTGAGGCATCTGATCACGCAAATAATTAATTCAGTACTGTTAAATATGTGAGTGCATTAATTGACTTCACATTCTGAGAACACTCCTTTCATACAGCTATAAAACATCAGTAAGATTTAGTCATGAACAACCAACATATAGTATCAATTATCAGTAGCTTTTCTTGCACAAACAATGGCCTGTCCGAAAATTAAGCCGAAATTGCATCGGGCCATTAAAACCTCTCATTGAAGAAAGCTTGCGACGATTAACTTCTTAACTATGTTTGGCGACAAATTTGCGAGTTTTGTTTGATGATAATGAATCGAAAAAGTTGGGCAGAATTGGGTTTCGCGGAGAAAACCAGCAAGTAAATTAACCTTAAATATGTTATCTTGGAGTAGCAGGTACCGAGAAGCGTCAAACGAGACTTCCGATTTTCATTCACAAAGTGTGCAGCTTGTTATGGGTTGCAGGCCCATTAATTAGCCAGCCTGCGGCGGGTGTAGTTAAAATGGAATTGAATACGATCGCAAGTTAATTTTAGCGCCCTCAACTCTAAAAAATTATTAAAAGACCTGTGGGTGAGTTGATACGGGTGTCGGTAGCATTATATGTCAGTTTACGCTACATCACGCTTGAATATCTGCGACTTCAGTACAACGGGCTCATGACGTGGCTGTTTTCTTTGCATAGGTCATCACCTAAGTCTGCCAGTTTCTGCTATCACCTAAGCTAGTTTTGGCCTTAATTATGCTCAGATCTCTGCATAGCGAACTGCTTAAATTGCTCTGCTTTCTTTTTTGCATACTGTTTGGCCAGCTTCGTGTGCGCATGCATTTATCTCTGATCGTGAAGGTGTTTGGAACACTGATCTTAATTATCATAGATTTTTACGATTTTTCCATTTTCTCCTATTAGTTTGAGTTTAGATTGACAAGGACATCAAACACTCAAGACAGTGTTTGATCATATTTCCAAATTAAAGTTCGTCAACGTATTTTCAAATGTCTCTTCGGTGTTGGAAATGTGGTAAAGCCAGGTGTTTGATATATTACCTAGATCAATAAAGTTGGCGTCAGGACTAAGTGTGCCGGCAGCAACGATATACTTAGAAAAACGTCCAGACAATGGCGATTAACTACAACACCGTTGTTTATGAGACCAACTGAGTTGCTTAGCTCATATAGCAGAGCCAGTTTGCTCTGCGGGAGGTCGATGATTCCTCATACCGGGCCAACACGGACTTCTCGGATACTGATTATAAACCGTTGGCCTCGTCTTCCTGCATGTTCAGCGTTACATGGTTAGCAGAGGACGTTACAGAACCCACATACTTATCGAAATGCCTCGGATTAGGGCACGTAGTTCCCGCCATTGTGGTCTATGGCCTTGTCTCGCGGGTTAGTGCTTTACACAGGGCTAATGTTATGACACCTTTCCTCCTTGGACGGAATTTTGCAAGAAAAAATGCTATGATTATGACAATGTAGGCGTTAATTAGGCGAAAAATTTTATAAAAATAAACTCTATGCAGATGCTTGAGTTAATGTGAACGAGGTCCAATAAGATCCCATCTAGATTTCATCTATTATTAATGACGCTCGGCTCAGGTCTTCGAACATCTGAATTACCTGAATGGCCGCAAGTTTTAGATGGGCTACACATGCAAAGTACAGCTTGTGAATTATATTTAAGCTTTAATTTGTGCCAACAGATGCGTAGTAGCCAGAATGGGTGAAACTGTATATCAACGTCAAACGACAGATCGAAATTATCTTCCGTGGTGCAACCGGTCAAATGCGAAGTGCTTCAGGATCTGATAGATGGTATAACTTAATTGCCAGCCAACAAATGATGGTAGCCCTTAAGATGTATAGGAGGTCTAGAAGTGGGCCTACATTGATGTTGCGGCTATTTCGTGTTTTTGATATTTCGTGCTTTTCATATTTCGTGTTTTCGTGTCCCTTTGTTCCGTATGTTAATGTATTTTTTTTTCGCATTCTGCATGTTTCTCGCGTCGTATGTAAATTTCGTTGCGTATATATTTGTGTTATCCCTTCATGTTCATTTAGCGCTAGTTCAACGTCCGTGTGCTCTTACTTCTTCGTTCTTTCCACACCGTTGCCAGCATTTGGTAAGCCGTTAAGTTTATCGTCTGTATTGTATTGTATTT
>Ga0126337_10001587_pt1 | contig 13885 bp, 13 predicted proteins | sample DipCmetagenome_FD_92527 | JGI IMG/M metagenome (GOLD analysis project Ga0126337, IMG submission 92527) | Coral microbial communities from La Bocana,Puerto Morelos, Mexico - Diploria C A metagenome | ecosystem: Host-associated > Invertebrates > Cnidaria > Coral | place: La Bocana,Puerto Morelos... | reverse complement strand
ATACCCGTAGATATCCCTACAGGCTTCTGCCTTCGGGACTCACTGAGCCGGTGTCAGCTATCTGGTTCATGAAAGTAGCCCACTACTCTCCTACTTCCTAAATTAATGAAAACCCTGAACAAGCTTTTAAAATGGGTGGTTTACAGCCTTTAGTGAAGCTTAATACTTACAAACGTAAATTTCCAAGGCAAGACTGGCAATAAAAGTGACCACATTTGGTCTGAATTGCATCCCTGAGAAGAAGCAAGCAGGAATTACATAGGTATTTTTTCCCAATGTCCTTTTTGTCTTTAGGCGTCAATCGATATCCTGGCATCTCAGTGGTAAGGGCAAAGGTTCAACAATTCTTTAATGACACACTGTCACGTGACGTGACCACAGGCAAATTTAAGCCTCCTAAAACATGGCTGAGTCACCTATAAAATGAAAAACGGAAGAAACGAATTTTACAAACAAGCTTTGACCGTTTACTTCGCTTTGATTGTTGCGATTGGTAGAAAGAGTGAAAAATGGTTGTTCGTTATAACGCACGCGAGCAGAGTTAAAACTGGTAACTGGAAACAAAGGAGTATGAGCGCGGAGAGACTTTTCTTTTATTCGATTGTAATTCGAGGATCGTGCGGTTTCTTGAGTGAATGTCGTGATCAGTTCTTTGCGCATGTTATTTTATCGCTGACGTGGATTCTACGTTGCAAGCGCGACCAGGGCCGTCTTCGGCTCCACGTGAGCTCCATGGCCGCTTACTTTCACTGATGTATGTAAACGGTCAGGCGTTGTACTTCGTTTTGTTAACAATTCCTGTTCTTTGAAGCTCCCGCTGTGGCCTATCTTTTGGTTTGTTACAGATTTGGCCGAGCGTTCGACATGGTTTGAACGCTGTACGAATGTTAAATTTCTGAGCACGCGACCAGCCTTGTCCGAGGCACCTTGCACTTACGGAATAACCGCGAAACTTGCAGTTCTTTCACGCTCTCTTTTAGCTCTCTGCGATATCTGTCTGGATACCCACTAGCTCTAAGATCCTTGATAACACGAGCTTTCTCCGCGCTTTTCAAGTTGGGTGGTAATGGACTCTGATTTTTTACGCACTCTATAGCTAACTTAACGGGGATGGAAGTGAAAAGAAACGATGCAAACTCCTCGTCCTCAAAATCTTTCGATAATAAAGAATAATTAGATCAAAGAATTCTTCAAGCTAGCTTTCTAACCCTCTGAATAATGCCTAACTTTCTCATTTGTCCTCGAGTCAGTCATGGTCGACAGTAAAGACCTCCATTTTCTCTAAGCAGAGTTTACCGTAAGGAAACCTTCACTGGGTTATTAATCAATTATTTTAGCTTCAAACTCTTACAAAGTGGGTCTCATTAAGACTCTTGTACATAGGGCCTATACGATTAACAACAATTGTTTGCTTGTTATATTCTTATATATATAACCTAGGAAAGAATCTTTCGGCCCTGCCCATTTAATTGAAAAGGTTATAAAATCGTTACATCACTGGGACCCAAAACAATCATTGTCCTAGGGGGTTCCCTTCTCATCACTTCACATTTTTACTTTACGCTACCCTACATAGGACGTTTTTCTGTTTTCATGCACTTTGAAGTGATAAGAGAAGCCTTATATAAGCCTTATTATATTGATTTAGATATCACACTAGCTTCTTCTTCTTTTAAGTTCGACAACATGTTTGGCGCGAAAGACCTTATGACAGGCGGGCCCTGTTCACGCGGGGCTTCTAATTAAGTTTGCATGTGCAGACTGTGATGCCTGTCACGTGGGCGAAACTTCATGCATGCAAGAGAGAATTTATCTATTGATAAGGCCTCTCATATTTTCAAACATCTGCGTCTATTCTAAACAATTCTAAACTTTTCCATCATTATCAACAAGAAGACATCAACAAAAGCCATTCAACCTATTACAAGACAGATCTGAAACAGGGTGTTGATATCGTGTCAGGTCTCAAATAGGATATCAAGTTTTTGGTCAACTTAGAATAGGGTAGAGGAAATTTCAGGTTTTGGCTTGTTATAGGGTTGAGGGTTCTAGGAAGCAAACCGCATATCCCCATCCAATGTTTCTGGGAGTAGCCCCTCCAGCATGTTTTTAATACAAATTTTGAGGTAAAAGAAAGTTTTAAGCTTTTATTTGCTATAAAATGTAAGAACTATTGATGATAAATCACAAAACGTTTTGGCAACAAAAACAGTTTTAGATGTTACAGTAGAACGCGAGATTGACCAATCACGATACGCGTAGTAACTGAGAGATATTTTTTTAACACAATGTCCTATTCTTTCCTTTTCTCCTTTCTTTTTTCACCTTTAGTTTAATTCATGTCTTGTATTTGTCACTGCACAACGCTTAGTCTGCAACTCACAATAACAATAGGCAAAGCTTATCATTTTGACAGTAAACTTTCACAAAAATCTTTTTTTTAGACTTCCGTCACTGACCCACAGCAGAAAGAATCTTAAAAAACTGCTTACCGACGCAGTAACACAATATTATGATAACAGATATAAGCCAACCTTTTTATGACTTGAATTAAACCTTTTACAGTGTCTACATGTATGTTACCGTTGTGTGACATACACTCGAATGATTGAGATTACAGCCTTTTCTGTAAAACTGTGAATACTAGAGAAAATTTCTGGAATGTTTATTGTTTCGCGACCAATCAGATGTGAGATGAAACTGCTAAACGTAACCGCCAAAGCACCATATGAATTAGTATCAATTTTGCTGTTTTCAAAATTACACTGAAATTGTTATTTTTCTATTAAAGCTCACGTATGTATACGGAGGGGGAATAGTCTTACTAATATTTAGATATCATCTTTTGGGTCAAAGCCACTCATATTTATCACGTGATCCGTTGTTTACGGTTAATTCAAGTATCTGTGAAGTACTAAATGGAAAAAAAAATACAATCCTCAGAAAATTGAAAATAAATAATCGATCAGGAATTGATAATGCCATGTTGTAGATTAAAAACTGAGACTGGGCCAAGAACTGATCCTTGTGGAACCTCATAGGTTTGCATATTTTCCGAGTCAAAATAAAGTTCCCTAGGTTAGTGATACAACTTGCATCCTATGTCTAGCTAGGTATGAGCCGGGAACCAATCATTTGCCAAGGGGAGATCCAGGAGTGAGCGCACTAGTATGGAATGGCGTAGCTGACTACAGAAGACCAATTATATTAGAAAGCCGCTTGTCATATCAGGGGGGGGGGGGGGGCACACCCCCTACCCCTGCCCCTCGATTCCATAAATCATGGTTTCATAAGTTTGTCATGATCAATGAGGATATTGTTATGACCCAAATCTATAAATTAATGTCATATAAAAATTGCCTCATAATAATAATAATAATAATAATAATAATAATGATAATAATAACAATAATAACAATAATAATAATAATAATAGCAATAAGAAGAAGAAGAAAAGAGGAAGAAGATTAGTAAGTAGTAAGAATAACTAATTTTTAGTGCTGAATATGCATCCGTGAAATCTTAATGCTATTATAAAAATTGTAATAATTTAGGAGACTGAGTGAAACCTTACTTTACAATAATTAATGATAATTAAAAAAACAAATTAAACAAATAAAAACTAGATTGACAGGCTCAAAGATTGACTATGTTCCGCAATTGCTGTTTGAATTTTATTTTTATGAGTAGAACTGACATGTCTCAGGAGTAGACACCAATTTCATTCAGTATTTTGTGCTTAAAATCTAAATATTTATCAATCCTCTATAGCAGCAGTTAAAAACGGCAAGCTAAGGAAAAGCTTTGAGGATTCGACCCGATGCTTAATATAATATTGAACAATTAAGTTGCAATGATGCTGTTTGGACCATTTCCTTTGTTGAAATTAAGATTATCTCCTCTTTAATTACAACTGGTGCGAGGAGAAAACGATACATGTACAAACTATTGTAATGTGTTTGGCCTAAAAATTGCTTGTATGATTTGTTAGCAGCAGGGATTGAACTGCCAGTTTTGATCCAATGGAAGCAAACAGTTATTGCAAGCATTAGTTATACTACTGGCATCAGTTAATATCCAGGCTATCACCATCACCTAACTTAGATCGAAACTGTTTCCTATCCCCTTTACAGTCGCCTATTTCCTTTAATGCATGCTTGATGGTGGTGGTGGGCATTCCAGAAGGGCTTGGCACTTGGACACACATTAAGTTTATTTACTGACAGACAAGTGACAGACATTATGGCTGCTGCATATTTTTTGTGAACATGTAACACTCAGCTCTTTTAATTGCATAGCTAGATACATGAACGAGGCTTCTTGCTCAAAGGAATCTTGCTACTCAGCATGTACTCCTACCTTTCAATTATTGTTACTAATTCCAGTACTTCAACAATTATGACATGTTGGGGCCAATTAATTTTAAGAATATAATTTTGGGGAGCAATTATTCCACCTTGAAATAAATGTTTTGCTAATGAGCATCCAGCCCATGCCAAGGCAAACGTGTCTCCATCATCTGCGTCATCAAGAAACTGTGTGATCTTAAGTTAAGAAATAATTTGAAGTTTGGCTTACATACCAAACAAATAATCCGCTGGACTGAGCTTGCTAGGCTTCTGGCGTATTTTGTACAGCAGACTCCAGAGTTAAAACATCGAGAGGGTAAGCATCTTTGTCTAAAAACAAAAAATGCAAAGAGGCAAAAGGTGTTGTTACTGTGGAACTGACAAAGGCAAGGCGTGATATGTGATCGAGTTGGCAAGCAAAGTAAGCTGCCGAAAATGAGAAAATTGAGGACGGTGCCTACTTTTGTTAATGTACACGTTCTGCGCATCACAAAAGCCTTGGTTGACCTGCTACATGCATGCGTGGGTAGGCATAATCAACTATGATACCTGGAAGGATGCGACTAACTTGATGAAAACCAACTTTTCATACTGCGACCACATCAAGTCCAATGAACCTGTACTAAAAACCAGAAATACAACATATCTACATTTCATCTACGTCTACATTTAATTAAGTCGGTAAAGTCCTTTCGACATCACACCAACTATATGAATTTATATAGCGCATTTCAAATGCGCTTTACAAGCAAGTGATCAAATAAACAAAACCCAGACGACAACACGTGCCCTACTCTTTACGATGAGCGAGTGGGTTCTTTAACGCCCCCTGCTGACCATAACAGTGAAGATGCAGGAGACGGGGCCAACGGTTTATCGTTCTTATCCATTTGCAGATGTCATTGCAAAGGCAGCATACTCTCCTCAGTTATTATAAGACCCTGAGTGTTGGTACGGTCAGGGGCTCGAACCCGAGACCTCCCGCACGGTAGTCCGACGCTCTACCAACTGAGCTAACCATATCGCTAACCACTAACTGTTAACGGCTTCCAGCTGAAGAAGTAGCAATTATTATTCTTAAAAATTTATGCTGAAATTTAAGTGTAATCAGGTACCTGCAGATAACATAGCATGTCCCCAATACTTTTTTTTATGTGATGCGTGATTGGCCGATCATTTACAGCAACACTGGTAACAGCCATTAAGATCATTTGTTTGGGTTGATTTGGTTATGCAAATCAGTACTGGTTGGAAAACAAAAGGTTCAGTGTATAACGTGCGACGTAGTTTTTCAGCCTCAAATGCAAGCTCTTTTAAATAATTTATCTCATTTGTCGATCGTTGTTAAGGCTTTCTTATAAAATTTATTTAACAAATCATAAAGCCTAAGCCGTGTATTACACTGTTGGAACACAAGTGCAATGTAGAAAACACGAGCTGCAGGCGAGTGTTTGCTACATTTCTCGAGTGTTCTTAAATGTCCGGGGTTTTTTATCACAGTGTAATACAAGGCCTTATGATATAGAGATAATGTAGCGAAAAACAATTAAACACGCTATATCGGGACTCCGATATGCAAATGTGTCACTCACTCACTCACTCCAGTGTAGACACTTCGTAATTAGTCGGGCCGAACGAGACCGCCCGAGCCTGACGTTGGAATGGCAATCGCGCAGTCCGAGCCCGACGGCATATTGAAATAGAAACCCGCTCATCAGTACAATTGACGAGATCACACAAAAACAAAGACCTTTTGTAGCTATTCAGTACAACAAATACCTGGTGTCGAAAAACATTTATCTGTTCAAGTAACGCAACTCGTGACATGGAACCTTAAACGAAAATAGCGTGCGTGTAAATCCAATTAACAAAACATATTGAAAATAGAAAAAAAACTACACTTTCATTCAACACGAAACAGGCTTGTCGAGATGTCAATATGTATCACGCGCTACCTTAGTGTATCGAGCACTGTACTACGGCAAAAGCCCAATTAACCAAAACATATGTATTGTAAACAAGAACCGGATGAGACAAAAGAGAATGGACACGACAACTTGAAGATAAAAGCCTTTTAAGAGCCGAAAGGAGATCGTGTAACAGTAATTTTAGACTGATACAAGTGTACTTAAGAGCTACAGTACAGAATGTCAAAGTTTAGATTGTCATGATTAAGATTGTGAATTTGACTTGTTGCTGAGAGTGCTGAACTGCTGGGAATAAAGTGAAAATTCTGGAATACCTGCTGGGAACTGATTCAAGCTTAAATACTACATACATACATATACTTTATTTAAGTGTCAGGGTATTTAGCTATGAATAGCTAATTGGGGACACTAACAGGTATGGAGATGAAAGTGTCCAAACGGTCAAGAAGCAAGTCAAAGTTTACTTGTAGCGAGTACACCTGCCGTGACAAAGAACCATCTAGATTACGATGTAGGAAATCATTGAAATGTTCTCTGTCGAGTAGAAATTAAGCGGTATATTATGTAAAATACACCACATTCGTCTGGAATGAAAAACTTCCTATCACTGATTTTTTGATTTACCTTCCATTAGATTGTGTAGAAAGAGACCCGTTGTAAAAAATTATTGTTCAGCTAACCGTTGTATGACTCATGATATTTATATTGTAAAGAATATTGCAAAGACAAGAACAAATAAGCATAAACAAACAGTATTGTGTTTCAAGAGCAAAGATATGCACTTTAGGTGGCGTCGAGAAAATCGGGATCGGAACGGATCGGAACGGACTGCATCACGAATCGGATCACGAGTAATCAATCAAGAATGTTTTTTTAATACTTTAAACTTACTTGTTAAATTGAAAAACTTGAAAACTCCAGATAATTTAGAATACGAATCCAATGTCATTTCGATCATGTGAAGCCATTTGCTGTAGTTTTTAAATATTGATTAAGTTTATTTGCGCATGTTTTTTATAAAGATTACAAAAACCGTCAGGCACCCCTGGTAGCGTGGGGCCTAGTAATAAAAAAATCGAGCACGTATGTAGAGCATGTAGCACAGCTGGCGGTTTACAAGGCTACAATGCTATATTATTTTATGGAAGATGCCTGAGGAAGTGCCTTATCCAACCGATAGCCTTTACATTGAGGATGGCAACGCGGTTTTTTTAAGCCCTGAAAAACCTCCCTCCAACGTTTGGTGAGATGTGCCTCCAGATCCTAGATCAGATTGTGGCTAAGAAGAATTTTGTGTTCTCAACTGATTTCCTTACCATGCTGACTCTATAAAGGACCAGGAGAGACTTCGTCGTGGCTTCTCACAGCGGTATATCAGAGAGGGGGAGGCAACAAGGAAGCCTTCAAGCTCTTCCTTGCAAAAGAGGAGGATAAACTACAGCTCTGTCAGCTACTAATACGCGTATGGGGTACAAGGCAGCAGCCTCTCGGCTTGAGAAATGCGGGACAGCTGTGGCGAAGGTGGAAGGCAAGGCATACCTGCTGGCTTTATCAGATGGCAACGTGAGTATTTTAAATTAATAGGCTGTGAGCTATACTCATCAAATGGATATTTCTACAGTATTTAATCATAACTGACACAATATAAACAAATTTTAGGTGATTGTAAGCGAGATCCACGAGTCGAACAAGGAGGAGACAGATACAGGAGTTGGGCTGTACCTCAATTATGCTGTCAATTGCGTACAAGTCAGTCGTGGTGAGAACACCCGACTCTGACATATTCTTTATCCTTCTACACTATGCTCACTCGATCTCACTCACCATCTACCTGGATACTGGGTCTGGAGATCATCGTCAAATTGTAAACGTCAGTGAGCTCTCAGAATCTAAGGGAGCTGACTACTGCACTACGATGCTTGATCTGTACGTCTGTACTGGTGAAGATGTCACGAGTGCGTTCCAGGGCAAGCGTAAGGCGGAACCCTTGAAAAAGCTACAAAACCATCCTCGGTAACATGCTGCGTTTAGGTGAGTGTTTTCTTTATATGACAGTTAAGGCACATAGGTACTAAATCAACAACTCGAACAACATGAATTTTATATTGCATGTAACCAGTGTTGTTGTTCTTGTGTTTTTTTTTTCTTTTAGAAAACATGGTGATGAGTGGTCTGTAGATCAAGAAGTTACCAATGAACTGGAGGCATTCACGTGTCCGATGTATGGCCACGCCCGGAAGAAGTCTGTTAATACTGTACGTAGTGCTAAAGACGATGGTAGGGGAGAATGAGGTACTGACAACCAAATCAAAAGTGGATCTCCCCCGACTCCCCCCTTGCAAAGACAGCCTTGTTCCACACATCGGCAGGGTGAAATACCGCCTTGCTAACTAAAACGAGCTCACAAGGCGATCTTCTGGCGCCCGAACCCCTATGATCATGGCCAGGGCTGGGAGAAGACCGAGGAAGGTATCTTAAAACCTGTGTGGTCGAGCGCGCCTGTGCTTCCCTCTTCCTTCGTTGACCTGTTACAGAAAACTGTTAAGGAGGCGGACGTTGGACAAGAAATTGATTTTGAAGAGCCTCTTAGTGATGACGAAGACACGTAGATAGATACATTTAAACCTCGCTGTTATTTAACAACAGCGTTTCAATTATGTGGAAACACTGTTTTCAACACTATGTTTTCCTAAATGGACTTAATGAGAATCCTTTTTTAAATAGTGGACTGTAGCTTTTTAAACTTGAAAGAGTGAATAGAGGTGAGGCAAGTATTTCAAATAATTAATTGACGTTAAGCAAGATTCTGAGGGTGAATTACACTAACTTTGCCATATTGTTTTATATAAATTGTAACTTACTTGTTAAATTCATAAAAATTAAAACTGTAATTTATTCCTTATTGCAATGTTAACTAACATGAGGGTTTTTTGCCGCTTTTGATGTCCAGTTCAAAATTAATGACGAATATAGACTTCAAACATCCAAGAAATATAATTCAAACAATATAATTCTCGGCATTCTGTTCTGCATTCCGTTGTTCGGCGTTCTCAACCCTCGACCCTCGACAAAAACCAACACTCGAAATTTGCTCATGAAGTCTTCAACAATCGGTCCCTGCGTGATCCTGTGTCTCTCCATGAATTGGTTGGGTACCCTGAGATCTACCCTAGCTCTGATCATGTGCGGTTCAAGTTTTCCTTGTCTACAGCGTTAAACTTCGGCTTTGGTTGAACCACCAAGGGTGAACACCATGTCACTGCTTCACCTTCAGGCACCTCTTCGAAATCTCCTCATCTACACACTGCCCCAGCCATTTCTTTAATGGCTCTTGCAGGTAGTAAGCCACTGGACTCGGTCTTTGAGCTACGGGCACCGCTTCTGATCTCACGCTGAACTTTGCATAGAACTCTTTTCCATTCTTGATGTCTCTGATCTTCCCGATGGCTTTAAATACGTCACTGTAATTATCAGTGATTTCCTTGATTTTAGTTATGAGATCCTTATCCTGCTTGACACTTTTGATGCCTCGTGGTTCTTCCTGGATCCTCGGGTCATTGGTCTCGGCGAAAGACCCATGTTCTCTGATCTGTAACATACCCAATTCTTGAAGGGTACTGTTGCTGATGAGGGGTGGAGAATTGATTATTCCTCTGACCACAACAAATCTTGCGACTGCTCCACGGGTCTGGCTCCTTACAGTGGCTGTGAACTCCCCTTTCCCAGGTAGCTCACTCTGCAAAGTGCTCAGCTTTACTCTGCTTGGTTGTAGTGTAAGTTTCACACTGGATCGGTTTGTTAGTGCTTTAAATTGGTGTTCATCCAAGACATTTACTTCTGCTCCGCTGTCGGGCTCAGCTACTACATCAACATCTTCTATCTTCACTGGCACAGTTTTGTCTTCACTATCTGCCTTGATTTTCTTCACTTGCTTCAGGTGCTCTACGGCTTGGCAGAAGAACTAATCATCCGAACGTGTTGAGTTGTCAGCATCCTCTTCTTCTTCAGTGGTTCTCTTGACGCGACGCTTGTGTCCTGGATTTTCTGGAGGCTTGTGGTCGCGTCTTTGGTCTTGCCATTTCTTGCTGTTGGGTGGGTCCTTGGACTTGCACACAGAACTGAAGTGATTCAGTGAACTTTTGACATTTCATACATTTTTCCCCATACGCTGGACAGTTCTTGCCTTTCTCGTATGTGGCTGTTTGTCCGCAGTATCCGCAGGGTTGTTTTCCCCGACCATTTTGTTTGTTCTTGGGTGGTCGCTGCTTCTCAAACTGTCGTCCAAGGTTCTTCACATCTTGAGGAATTTTCATGTCGCTTATTTGAATTGATGCATCTTCGATTTGGGCAGCTTCGGTTTAAAACTGTGTCAAATCCCATTTCTTGTCCATGGCTTTTTGGATAAGCAATCGATTCTGTGTTGTTTGGATGAGGTGTTCCAAGATTCGTTCATCGCAGTGGGCTTCGAATTCGCAGTCGTTGGCTTTCTCTCTTTCTCATTCGTTGCTTCGCCATGTGCCGGTCTCATTTTGAGAATACATAACTTGCATGGTGTTTATTTTTCTTCGGCTTTAAGTAGTCATTCAGCTTCTTTCTTAACTTCCGTAGTCTTCCCCACCAACTGTCGGGTTTGGCAAACGTTTCTCCAGGCGAGCGATTTCTTTCCCGCCATAAATGATGAGTGCATGTTTCTTGTCGAGTGGCTCCGTAATGTTAAAATATCTGAATTCCCGTTCGATTTCTTCGAGCCAGTCGTCCCACGCTTGTCCTGTAGCTATCGGATCGTCTCCTGGGTTAAATGGTTGAGATTTTAGAGTTCTCGTTGCTGTAAAAACTTGCACTGGAGCTACTGGACCGGCGGATGCCCCTTCAGTGTCAGACATGTTTTGTCGGTGAATGTGGTGTTTTGCTTGCTTGCCTCTCTCGCTGGGCTTCAAACCTTTCCTGCTAGCTTCTCTGCTACTGGTGCTTCGTCGAGCGTGTTTTCCTCGTCGCCAGTGTAATAGCCGTGGGTCTTTCTCTGAATAAATGCTTTAATAAGCAACAACTGTGCTGACTAAGTCGACTTGCGGAAGCCTGGAAACGCTTATATCTGTAAAACACGTGGCACAGCAAGGATGCTTATGCTTATGCGCAACCTGGTATTACATTGGATATTACAAACAAGGTGAGGTCCAGTGATTGCACTTGTTTGTTCAGTTCTTGACGGAAGCGTGCGTGAATGGGTAGTGGTTAAAATTTCCCACGTAAACTTGTGGGTAGGGTGTTTTCTGATATGCTAGGCTGGCTCTGACTCCAACATCTGAATGCTCATTAACACGAACCTCAAGGTTGCGTGCTGTTTCGCCAATATATGCTTTTACACTACTACACTTGCCTTTGTAAATAACATGCTTTACCAATTTCGTGGGGTATCCTGCTTCGATGACAAGAAGAAGTCTAAGCCATCAAACAATCATTCATCACACCCGTCACTGTGTGACATGTTATTTACACAGGCAAGTGTGAATAAGATATATTTTCTTTTATCTCAGCTTTAGCCCTGGAATGCGCTCAAGTTGCATCTTTTACTTTCGAAGTCTAATTCCTCAGAATTGACGGTCATTAATTTATTTGCAATTTTGTGAGTATTTCTTGTGGGTTTAGGCAATTGAAGTGAATTCTATGGCTGTTTTGTCGAAGCGAGTTCAGATATTTGAAGGAAAATTAAATATTTCGGCCGAGATAAACGAGAACGTGCTCCAACTTGCGGCCGGTTTATGTTAATATTTAGTGAATAAACCTCAGACTACCGGTCACGGTCTAAAATAGACTAAATGCCTGGCACTCAAGCTCGGTAAATTAGGATCTCTTGACATTTCTAAAGAAACATTAAATACTTTCCATAGGTTTGATTGAGGACTTCAGTCGGAATTCGGTGAATATTTCTGACTGCCGGGCATTTAGTCTATTTGAGACCGTGACCGGCAGTCTGATTCACAGACGCTGAGCGATGTGATGCTACACACGAGCTCGGTAAATTCGTCTTATGTAAAACCTTACATTTCACCTGACATTTCTAAAGAAACATTATTTTCAATAGCTTTAAATGAGGCTCTCAGTCGTTATTCGTAAAGTGGATATTTACTATTGAGTTTGCGCCGAAGAGTCGATAGTATGCCCACGCTCGGATATTTCGTTAACTGACAAACCAAAATAATTTTGAGGATCGTTTCACATTGCTAAAGAAACATTTAATACTCTCGAAAGAGGCTTTTAGTGAAAATTCGGTGAAATTTTCTGACAGCCAGGCATTTAGTCTATTTAAGACCGTTCCCGGCTGCCGGGCATTTAGACACAGGGAATGTTTGTTGCTTTGCGGCTGGCGATCTGGCTACTTTCGCACCAGAAGCCATATATACTTCGTTAAGTCATCGATAAATGTTTACAGTGATATCTTTTTGTCTTAAGATATCCAGTAAAAAAGACTTGAAAAGAAAATTGACTACTTACAGCTTCCAAATGTCTACCACCTAGGAAAGATTTCAGTAGCATAGGAGATGATGGTTCCAGTTCCACCATGCGTGACATTCTCAGAAATATAATACCGGAAAGACGTCTGCGTTCGCGGGCTTTAGAAAGACCGGATGACATTCTCGAGATAATCTAATCGGTGCGTGTCGCGGGTCGCGGGTCCGAAAATTTGAACTTTTGTTGCTTCCTATAGTTTTCCAAAAACAATAACAATAGCTTTAAAATTAGCGATGATAAATTTTAAAATTTTAGTTTACTATTATTTGCAAGAAGTAGGGAGTAAAAAAGACAACAAACTCTCAAAATTCAAAGACATCCCTTCAGCTAGAGAAACAACGAACCCAACGAATTTCAGACGCATCGATTCCTAAAATTTGTAATCAGTTTACAGTATTACAAAGGCAAACCATTATCTTTCAAAGCTGCTATTGTGACGCCACTAACTGGTATGTCCGCTCTGATATTATCCGTTGGTTTTAAATTAGAGGAATATTGTTGATGCATTGTTGTTTCGGACAAAAATAAAACATTGTTTCTGTAACGAAGTTCTGTTCATAAGGGACATAAAGCCCTTTGACGTTGACGGTTAATTCATCTTCATTTTGTATTCTTCTACAAGCCCGGCATCTTGGAGCTGGGCCTCTTTTCTTTTTCTTTAACTCTAGACTCCAGTCTTGTTGGTTTTTACTACGAGGGTCATTTGAAAGAAGTTCCTGTATTGTTACGCGGATGCGAAGCAATCCGTGTTATAAATTGGGGCGAGTTTGTTTGTTTGTTTTTTTTTAACCGCGCGGCCATGGGCCGAGCGCGGTTCTTAATCTACCCTTGGTTTATTTTTTTTGTCTGTAGGCTGAACCAAACATCTCTCGGCCAGAATTCGAATGACGCAATTTATGTCGGTCACCAGACGCAGACCTCCATTCGGCCAAATCGTGTTCGGGACTTTTTAATAAACATCACGCAACCTGTGATGTTTATTAACCGCGCGGCCATGGGCCGAGCGCGGTTCTTAATCTACCCTTGGTTTATTTTTTTTAACCGCGCGGCCATGGGCCGAGCGCGGTTCTTAATCTACCCTTGGTTTATTTTTTTTTT
>Ga0126337_10001585_pt1 | contig 13891 bp, 8 predicted proteins | sample DipCmetagenome_FD_92527 | JGI IMG/M metagenome (GOLD analysis project Ga0126337, IMG submission 92527) | Coral microbial communities from La Bocana,Puerto Morelos, Mexico - Diploria C A metagenome | ecosystem: Host-associated > Invertebrates > Cnidaria > Coral | place: La Bocana,Puerto Morelos... | reverse complement strand
TTCAACTCTACCGCGGCTTACTGTTTACCGCGGTATTCTGTGCCGCAAAAAACCTAGGTAAAACTGCAGTAAAATTTCGGCATGCCGCGTCATTGCCGAGGCGAGAACGCAGTGTTAATCTGCTAATCGTCCGCGGCAAAACCTCGGCAAAAGGGTAAATACTTTAAGGCGGTACTGTAGATACTAACCTAATTGAACAACAGTGGCTACCTGTAATTTACTGATTTCATCAAGAATGCCTGATCTCTTCACAAAGAATGTGTACAGATGTGAAGCACATTTCTAAATCTCTTTCACAAGTGGCAATCCCATTAAAACATAATAACACTCCAAAAGAAATAATCATTGCACATTTTTTGGTGCAGTTCCAAAGTCACACCCCAGATTGTAATGTGGTGTTCCCAATGCTGTATTTTTTTTCTCATGCATACTACATGTATATTATAGCTAGCTACAAATGATCACAGACTAACTTCTCTTTTAATCAAATTACCAACAGAGCATTGTTAAAACAATTCCTGACCTGCACTTATCCTTAATGAATCCCTTGAGGGAATTTCCTCTATTAGTTGTGGCAGCCTTTCCTCCTAATCCTACCACCAGTGCAGTCATTATAGCACTTTTACCACCTGCAAGGAGAACAAAGGAAAAAAATTTTAGTTCCATTCTAAACTATTTTGAACTACCGGTACTACCATATTTACCCATATATAATGCGCACCTGTATATAATACACACCCTGATTTTCTGGACATTTTTTGAGAAAAGAAAAAGCTTCACCAAACAAAAATGCATGTTTAACAAAAGACAAACAATGCGTATATTCCATTGCAACAGAAGTTTCAAACTTACAGTACTCTGGTAAACAAAGTGTGGACCTACTGGTAAACTTTTCTAAATTACAAAGCTTCAAAACAGTTTGTTTTCCTTGATCATATTTAAACAGCTGTTATTGGTTAGTTATGCTTTTATCATAACAAGTCTTGACAACAGCCCATTAAAACAAAGTTAATTGTTCTTTCATGCATGCATGCAAATGAGTGTTGCATTGAAGCGATCAATGAATTGAGGTTTCCACGTATAATGCGTCATGAAAATTTTAAACTAGAAAGTTTGGAAAACAAGTGCGCATTATACATGGGTAAATAAGGTATATATAAGTTGAAATAATAGCTGGCTTCCTCAGTTCAGGTTGAAACCATCTTATTTGTAGGTTAAGCTGTAAGCAAGGAATGTCTCAAATCCAAGTGTCTATTTTTAATATTACTTATGATACATCATAACATAGAAGAGCTTTGTGAATTTGGCTGCTTGATTCAATAGATTCATCTCTATACAAAATATGATCATCCAATTAGCTTCAATTTTGATCAGGGCTAACAGAACTTTGATTTAGCAGTTTGGTTTCTGCTTCGGACCTCTGCTTATAGCCACACTACACAATGACGCTAACAAAAGAGATCAAGAAATGATGTTATCTCATCTTTTATTTCACTTACTTCCATTTCTTCCTATGATAAAATTGACATTAGCACCCAGAGGCACTTCCAGCATGGTGTGACACATGAAATTCACTAGAGTGATCTTCTCGATGATTCCAACCTCTGCTTCAGACTGAAACCACAACAATACATGTGCATTGATTGATATCTGCACATAACCCTGCTACTCCTAATCTTAAGGCTGGTTTTCAGTGGTGACATAGTCATAGTCAGAGTCATAATCAGAAGCATAAAACGACACGATTTAGTGAAAATCAAACCAACAGAGTTTGGAACAGGACACTGATTCTGCATACATGTATGACTCTGTCTTTTATTATGTTCTAGTGAAAACTAGATTGTCAGAGTCTAAAGCAGAAGCGGAAAAATAAACCAATCACAATGCTTGATTCTGGGCCTTGTGATTTATTGGTTCTTCCACTTCTTCTTCCAACTCCAACAATCTAGTTTCACTGGATCATAAACGGAATCGAAAGAAATAAAAATGTTTTGATTCTTCTGACTCTGATTCTGTCAAGCTTGAGACTCTGATTTCCATTTTCACTAGGTCATAACCGCTCTTACGATTCCAACTACAACTCCATCACTAGTGAAAACCAGCCTTTACTCTAGGACATTTTAATTCTGTAAACCATTTTTGAATGCAGGCTTCCTTGTTAATGATTTATTTTATTTAATTCATTATTACACATGGCTCAGGCTAAAACAGTAACCTCAAGTTTACTTCGATCACCAAGCATGGCGTAATCCAGCTATTTTGTATTTTCGATTTCGTTCTAAAGGCTTTACTGATTTAACTATCAAATAATATGAAGTGCAAGTTTATCACACCGGAGATCCTTGCAACTGATTTGAAAAAAAGGAACAGCAACAAACGTTATAGCAAATGCAACCAACTAAAGAAATCACACGGATTATAACTGAATCATTGATTTTTGAGGAAACCCAGCGAACCCATGCGAACTTGCTTACCGTTGTCACAGTGAAATCTGGTGCCTGGGAGCAGTTAAAATCATCTTCTTCCATAGTCTCATCCTCATCTGCATCCTTGGCTGATGAAATTCTCTTTTTCTTGACTTGGGGTGATTCCTCAGGTATTTCTTGATCGCCTGCTTGCTCGTCTTCGCTATCTGATTGCAGTCTTCGTTTTCGCGCCATTTCTTATTCTTTCACGAATATCAATAAAAACCTAGGCTATCTCTAATACAACCACTATAAAAATCTCCTAGTGCAAAATACAGATCTTTCTGGTAAAACTAATACGTTTTTCTGGACAAAGTACAAATTAAAATGCAAGTTAAAACATCAAAATAATGCGTGCAACTGACAAGTTCAAAATGGCGCTAAAGATTCGATCACGTGACCATACAGAGCGCTGTCTGATGGGAAACACTTGTAACGCCTGGTCAAAAAGTTTCCCTTAGGGAACATTTCTGTTCCGTTTTGTCCTTTATGGGAAAGTGTGAATAAGCCGGCGTAATGGACGGAAGAGGCTGGGCAGATTTTGGTTCAGTATCTACTGATGGCCAGGTAAACAATAACTTTACCTTTGCCTGATTGTACTGATCTTTGCTCTTTGAATTTTCGGAGCGATTCGTCGATAAAAACTCATTAATATTGTCGGTTTTTCATTTGCTTGCTTTTAAAATATTTATTGAAAGTAAGTGTTGCTATAAGAATGTAATGCAATTGCACCCTCCACAAATTATAAACAAATTTACTTATGGATAATTAAAATCACTTGTATGAGATATTTGATGTTGACAATTATTTTTCGATCAGAATGATGACAACGATGATGACTGGGCAGATTTTGGAGGTTTTGAGGTAGGTTTAATTAATTAGCTTTTTCCAGGCTGACTAAGTTTCCCCAGGTCTAATTATTGGGGAAATGTTGGTTGATTATGCTCTATACAATAAATTGCGGGAATCCCATGGCAAATTAGCATTTCGTTTGATTTGTTGCAATCTCTAAATAATATCAAATTTTTGTTACTTATTTACAATTTCACTTCTGTGCTTACTAGATATATGTACTTTAAGACCTAATTGTAATGAATACACAGACTTTAGTTAGCTTATAATAAGTTTTTTTTATATAATTTACCAGATTTGATTTGCAGAGCATGGCTCACATAACTACAATCTGTAAATTTGTCTATAAACTCATGTTTTAGTCTGCTACACCAGCTACAAATGGCAGTGACCAGTCTGGATCTGTAATCACATGGGCTGCAGTTGCAACACCACCACCGGCCTCACCCAGTGCTGGTGCTTCATCTTTTAACCAACCATCATCTCACATGATGTCATCATCTAATCCTGTGTCATCATTAACAACCCAGTTTTCACTAAATACAACAACATCAGAAGCTAGCAAAAGGTCAAGTTCATCTGCGCCCAACCCTCTTGTTGCCGACAACCATTCTGACTTTATTAACTCATTTCTGTCAACCAGTCAAGACTTCACCTCTTCAAAAACACCTGTGTCATCAACAAAAACAGTGGCAGAAGAAGACAAGTTGAACAACAGAACAGAATATGAAAGCTTTCATGCTGATTTTTCTTCTTTCCTTAGTGAAGCTTTGACTGAAACATCGGAACCACTTTCAGTTCCTTCTGAGGATCAGAACATGATCAATGGAACAAAGAATATTTCTCAGGGAGATAAAACCCATTTAAATGGGGACTATTCTAAAGTCATAAACAAAGACTTTGCCACAATGACATCAAGCATCACAGCAGTAGATCAGCAACCACAAGAACACACTCCTGATTCTTTTGATACTCTGGATAATGAAGTTTCATCAGCTCAAGATATACTATCAGTAAGTTTGCTGTTTTAGGTTTATAAAGTATGCATCAAATTAAAATTGTTTTTTGTTTCACTAATGGTCTTTCTTTTAATTTTCAACTTCATACATAAACTTCATAGTAAATCATAAATCTTAATAATTTATGGACAAACTCAAATTGAATGCTCAACTCTTCATTATATCTCTGTCCAAGCTTGTTGAAAAGGTAAATTAAATTAAATGTGGTATCAATTTTGGCCACATTGAATTAGACTGAAAAAGTCCAGCAAAGCTTTGGAAATCAAGATATCAAAAACTGGCCATTCATTTGAACAGGTTGTTATGGCTCAACAGCAGCAGAATGTACTGTTTGACAAGCCAGCAGACAGCGACCAAAAGAAACTGTCTCAGCAACTTCAAGAAGTGAATGAGTCTAACAAGGAACTGGAGGATAAGTTGAAAGGAGTGGAAGAAAAAATCTCCATTGTTGAGGAAGAAAAGGCACAGCTACAGAAGGTATCCACCATGTTGGCAAAATGACTGGAGCTGCATAATAATAATTGATATGCCATTGTTTGCAGCTGTTTTCTTTAATAAACATAGCAATATTGATTTCTGTTTTAATAGTGCAAATGGTCATCAAAAAGTAATAATTAAATATGACTAGTGTCAACAAATAAAATAAGGAAGTAAGGTTGATCAACAAAGCCAAGCATATGGAAACAGGTTACAATGATAAATAATATCAACAAAATAGAAGGCTCACATTCCTACTACTAAGAATATATGTAAGTATCTTCATTAAATACCTAACAGTACAAAAGTTTCTTGGATGCTCTTTTTCAATGCTATCTTTGCAAAATATTATTCCAGTCACTGAACAAATACCTGTTCAGAGCTAAACATAAACAACTATGGTCTGTGTATATCAAAAAATATCTGTTTCCTCCCAAAAGGACCTGGATACAATTCTAGAGAAGGACAAAACTCTTGAAGCAGAATCAAAGAACCTTTCACAATTGCTTGCTAAACAGAAGGAAAAATATGCTCTTCTTCAGGTAAAGGGACATTTCATGATGGTAATGATGATGTTGATGTCAAAAAGGGTTTGATTGTAATCAAAACTCTATATAAGTATGGACTGGATCATCAAGTTCAACTGTACTGCTTGTAACCTTTGCAGGAACAGCATGAAGAACAGATAAAGGAGATTAGAAAAGCTGGTCATGATACCTTGGCTGTTATTGTCGAGGAATATAAGGTACTAATGAAACTGAACTGTTATGCTCTGCTCCTCCTATCCCTCCTCCTCCTCCTCCTCCTCTCCCCTTCTTTACTTCTCCTCCTCTTCCCTTTCTTCCTCTTCCTTCTCCTCTTCCTCCTGTTCCTGCTTCTCCATCTTCTGCTCTTTTTCCTGTTTCCGTTTGTCTTGACCTGTTACTCCGTCTCTTCTTTCTTCTCTACCACCTTCTTCACCTCCGCCTTCTCATCCCCACCCTCCTTCTCCACAATCTCCTTGTCCTTGTCCTCCTCTTCTTCCATCTCCTTCTTGAAGTTTGACTAACCTTTCAATGTCACTCCAAAGGAATTATCAAGAAAAGCTGTTTTGGAGCAACAAGAAGAGGATAAGATTCAGATGGAAAAACTATTGGATGATCAACGAAACAAATTCCAAGAGTTCCTTCAAGAGCAGGTGAAGAATAGTTTCAAAGTGTATAAACTTTTTCAGGGCTGTGCTCTAGAAGTGCCTGGGTGGCACATGCAAGTAACTTTTGCCTTTAGAGACTGGAAAAGCTGAATTACTTTTTTCATATACATTGTAAGCTTAATTGCTGGGCACCCAGGATTTCATCATTAGGAACCTTTGGGCTCCTCAAAATTTTTCTTAGACTACAGCCTTACAGTCTTAAAACTAAGATGAACAAAGTGATTACAGATCTAATCATACAATCATGTATCATATGGCCAAATGCGCAAAAAAAGCACTCACTTAATAGAAGTCACTAAATATGTGGAAATACATGTAAGTCTTAGAGATAATTTGGTTTTATAATCTGGGTTGATAATGTGAATTAGCCACCGTAAGCGTTAGCCCTTTGTCAAAGCAAATCAAGGAATTGTGGGTTGTGTATAGTTTAGATACAGAAAATGGAGCTACACTATTGGTTTGGTGCATGGTAACGTGAAAAACAGCAGAATAAATTAGTTGAATGAAAAGTGTTTGTTGATACTGTGAGGATTAAGAGTGCCAATTTGAAATATAAATTTTTACTCTAGAGTTTTGCAGCTTTCCATGCTTCCTTGATGCAGGGAAAGGCTGCAGACAGCCATACATTGTTCAGGGGAGATTAAAGTGTCCCATGACTGGTTTAGATGCATCTTTGTTGTCTTTCTCTACATTACGGAGGTGTTCTCGTAATCAGTCGCCTAGTCATCTCCCTGTTTCCCTGATGTATAACTTTTTACAAAGAGTGCAAGTTATGCAGTACATGACATTGGCTGAGGTACAGGTGAAATGATCAGTGATCTTGATGGATCGCTTGGTTGCCAGATATTTTGTCAATGTTACGAATGAAAGGACGTGTTTTGAATTGTCCACACACACATTTAAAAGTTCTGGGCTGATCACTTGTTTGGAATGCACTTCTGACCTAAACGTTACCTATGTTTTTGTTGTGCTTACCTTCACACTTGAAACAACAGCTTTCAAATCCCTTTACAGTGGCCAATTCACATTATGAACCCAGGCCAGTTGATAAAACCTTATGTAGAGAATTATTTAGAGAGACACTGGTTCTGTAAGACTTTTGTCCTTTGCTGTGATTGATTTAAACGCGATACTGTACTGTACAATGGCTTTATTAGTTCTTATTATCTAGGAAGCTCCAGAAATTCAGTGGTTTTGCACCCTTGCCCTCCATTTATACACAGACCTTTTGTCTTGTAGCAAGAAAGCTTCGAAAGAATGTTACAGAATGAGTCGAAACTCAATGAACAGAAAGCCAATGACTTACTGAAGGAAGAAAAACAAAGACACAAGGTTAGAAGAGTGTGCCATTTGCAAATAAAATATGCATTATCAAACTCCTAGCTGTGGCAGTTTTTGTTCTTAATGATGTTGTAAAGTTTAAAACACTTTTGTTGTTTTTCCATTTCTAGGAAGAAATTGAATCATACTTGGAGCAAGAAAGATTAAAGAGCAAAGAAGCTATAGACAGAGTTATTGAGGTAACTTCTCTTTGCTTTGGTTGTAAGTTTTTTTGGTTGAAATGGTTAATACACTGTTCAAAATTCAACCCTCTTATGAGCGCCTACCTTCATGATGGACAGTATCAAAAAGGGCGGGAGATAAAAATATGTTAGTTATACCAAAGAAATTATTAATTGTAATTGTTTATGTACGTATTGCAGGCCTCTGAAATTGAAATTAAGTTATTCATGTGTTCTCCAAGATTTTTTTTTAATCCCATTTGCTGCTTTCTTTTCTAAATCTTCGGCGGGTTCTGTCCACCTTTATCACAGTTGCAATGTTAAAGTTGCTTGCTGTCTTTTACTTGATTTTTTCCATTAAATAATAAAGTCAGTGGTAAGTAAGTGTGAGGGGGCAGTTTCCTCTCAGAGAAATGCGCATAAACAAATTAACTCAACTATTCAATTTCTGCCAATCAGACCATGCTTAGTGTGTTTTTCATTTAGAGGTTTAATTTGCTTCTAAATTTCGTATTCAAAACGACGTTTTCATTTTAAGCTTTCTTTTGCAGTTATTAAAAAATAAGATTCTCGTTGATTTATTTAAGTATTTTTGGAATGAAAAAGATTTCCTTTGTGTTATGCTGTGGTGTTTATTTTGCAACAGGATGCACAACAGGAGAGGGCTGAAGTCGTGGAGATGGCAAAGAAAGAGGAAAGGAGGAAATATGAAGAGTTTATAACACAACACGAGGTCTGTTTATGTGCGCTTAGGTACACTGTGATCATAGATGTATCGTGGTTTCAGTGATATGAAGCGACTAGCAGTATGGATGGGATGTCAGTCCATTACAGGGTAACCCCCAGCATTAATTTTGTCGGTACTCATTTATACACCTGGGTGGAGAGAGGCACTTTCAGAGTAAAATGTGTTGCCTAAAAACACAACACAATGTCCCCTGACGGGGCCGAACCCGGACTACTCCATCAGGTGACGAACACACTGACCATGAGGCTATTGCACGTCCATTAAAATAATAATCAGGACGGGTAAAATTTTCTTGATCCTTATTGTAAAAATAACGGCTTAAGTTTTGAAATAAAGCTGTTGGAAGCTCACGACTTCCTGCATTTTAGACGCCTTGATTCATGACCTCTTATGATTAAACTTTTGAAACACACAGAATTCCCACAAAAGAAAATTCCAGGATATAACAGGGTTATGTGCAGGGATTCTTGTTAAGCTCACAAGCTACGTTTATTTTTTTTTCTACTTTCAAGTGCCGGGAATATTTCTTATGACGGCTGAAAAAAATTCTTTCCTTGTAGCCAACTTTTAAACTAGCCTGGCTGCCGATGAGGGCTATAAGAGTTCATTCAGCGAGCGCGAAAAAAACACTCGGCTTGATCCGCTTGCCAGTTTCTTTTTTTGCCCTATAACCCAGTTGGGTGCCTGTCAATTCACAGGCTAAATTTTGACGAATTAGTGAAGGAAACTCGAGAAAACATCTCGAAGGAAATCGTAGTTTCTTAGGATATGCGTACTTTTATTTCTTTTTGTCTCCATGAATAGCATTAGAGTGGATCATCAGTCAGCGTGCACAAACTGTATAGAGCCACAATTATTTTGATAACCATCATTTGCGCGACCAACAGACTATAGAGAACTAATTTAAGGAAACTTTAGGCTTCATACTATACCTGACTGTATTAAGTGTTGCTTTGATTCTCCACAGGAAAAAATAAAGACAATAACAGACCAGGAAGGACAAAGGCTGCAGAAACTTGTGGATGAGACTATCAAGGAAGAGAGAGAAACTAGTAAGGTGAGGCCATTGAAATGACAGACAATTTTCCCTTCTTTTTTTGTTTGCCCAGTCTGAATGATGATGGTAATTTCCACCACTACTTGATCATGTTAAGTCTTATTTATTTTTTTCCTGTGTAGCACGCGTTCCCGTAAGAACGAAGAAAATTTCCACATTTTTTTTTTGGCGCTCTTACTCCAGTTTTGACGCGACCCGCAGGCGCTGGAGAAACTCTGCGCTGGTAGGAGACTGAACGCTGGCTACTCAGACTACGGGTCCAAATGGGTGAATGGGCCAAGTGGCTTATCCGCGTGCTGGCGCCTAATTTCGGTTTTCTATCATGAAGTGACCAGTTTTGAGAAATGTTGATCTACAACGCGGTCACTATTGAACTATGTAAAGTCTTTTTCTTTTGATTTTTTGTCGTAGATGGTACTAGAAGAGGTCGTGAAAGAAGAAAGACAAAATGCAAAAGAGTTTGCCCAAGAAATAAAGGATGAAACGAAGAGAGAAATGTTAGAATACTTAAAAGTGAAGCAAGAGGTGCGAGACAGAGTTCCCTTTGTGTAGATGAATTCAAGTGTTTTAGTGGCCTTACAGTATTAATACTCTAACAAATGTATATTCGTTGTAGAAGCAGTTTATTTTGCTTGCTTTTTTCCTGTATTGGATTTTTTCTGTTAGGGCTTTTACCCGTTCTCTCAAATGTCAAATCGGTAAAGTTGTCGTTAGAGGAAACTACGCTTGCTGCTGCTTCTGTCTTGTTTCAATTCTGCCCAGAAGCCTTTGGATTTGAATGTTCTGTACTATTTACACTTGTGGTCCTTTTTCCCAACAGGCCGATAGAGCTGCTCGACAAAAGCACCTTCATGGCTTGGACCTGTTCTTAGAAAGTGCAAGGGCTCAATTGAAGATATTGATGGAGGACCAACGTGAAGAAGATCCAGGGGATTAGTGCTGCAGTGTTTAAAATGATGATAATAATAATGCACCAAGTGCTCTTTTATTACTTACTCTATGGACCTTTAAGTGCTCAAATTCGTCTCTGCTTTAAGAGGAATCTAATTGTAAAATTCGGAGGTAGTTCAATTTTTTATTAGTTAGACAGTTGACTTGTATAAGGTGAACGTTTTAGTAAGTAAGTGGACGGATTTGGAACTAAGGAACCATTTTATATGAATTTGTAAGTTAAAAAACGGCTTAATATTAAAGAAAATAACAACCAAAGTTGGCCACAATCTCTGTTAATTTTAAAGTACCTTTTCTCTCTTTCTTGCCTGCGGTTTGGAGAATGAAAAGAGTTGGAACTGGATAGTTGATAGTTGATGCTTAAGCCAGCCTTCGACTTCATGCCAGGGAAGCAACACAAACACTGAACCTCAGACCCATTCCAAATGGAGTTAACCTTTGGCTGCGGTAACCTCGTTGCCAGGGTAGAGCCTTTGGAAACGAGGCTGGGACCGCCCTTCTATTGTGTATTTGTTAACATGCGAGATAGCTAGCTAAAGCTTATTCGTCCTCCGCACATCTGATTCACTTGTGACCAATAAGATTGTGCACTGTTTATTCGGCGTATTATTTTAAATTGTTTGGAGTCTGAAATTTCCTTCTGCATGAGCTCTAACTTTCTTTCTCTAAGTTTATTGAAGAGTCATTATATATAAGGTTGAAGAACTTGGTCTGTAGAGACCGTATACACGAGATCAGTACCCATCCTTTACCTATGTAGCTATTCCTCAACGCGGCATCACGCATGCTCCTCCCCAACAACAGTGGGTAGGAGTGTTGCGTGACCATCCAAATACATGTAACAGCTGCGAAGGAGACCTTTTCCATCTTCCTTTCCCGTTGTACACCTACTATGCAGGCTAAAACACTGACTCAAAACTCGTGACTCTTGACTCGTAACTCATTCCCTCATCAACTCTTAGACTCGTCACGCTGCTACACTGTCATTAATGTAATTTTCTGGAGTGAGATGTATAATAAGATAATAATTCAAACTTCTCTGTAGCTCGCCGGATCAGGTGTTCCTTCGTTCGAGGCTTTGGATTAGTTGAAAGAAGGAACACTTGACGAAGCATCAGTTTTAAGGAGATTTGAAAGACGAGGATGCATTTTCTGGCATGTCCATTTACCCAACGCTCAGCGCAGACAGTCAAGTTAGAGCAAACAACCGACCTGTCTGAACATAAATCTGGTCTGCGTAAAACGGATCCCGACTCCCTCGTTTTGTTTGTACATTTGCCACCTGTTCTGTACTTTAAAAATTGGTGTTACGATTTATTTTGCCTTATACTTTTTTCTCAAGCATTTGACTGTGGACTCGCAGTTGTCGAAGTTCAAAGATCTTGTTGTTTTCTTCTTACCTCCTTTTGGCGTTTGATAACCTTTTAATTTGCCATACTATGCAGGAACGATTTGTTTAGATTCATTCTTATTACAAGATATGTTTTAAGCTCTCTCGAGATTACTCCAAATGCCCGCTTTTGATGATCTGAGATATTCAATAAGCTTCAGTAAATGTGCTTGCATTTATTCAATAAGCGGCGCGACTGTAAAAAAACACTACTGTTTCAAGTTTATTTTATTAGTTGGTCACTCTTTATCATGGCACCCTTCTCATCGGGAAACCATACGACATAGTATATTGTTGACCTGTGTCCCGATCGAGAACAAAAATTCAAATTCTGCATGGACTTGTTACGGTTGTTTTTAACAGACAATTCTTCAAACCGGGAGTACCTTTGTTTACGAGACACTTGAAGTCTGGTCAAAAACACATTCAAAACTCCAGAAGCTCCAAATTGTTTTTGTACTGCTTCTTGACAAAATTTCAAATTATTAATCGTGTTTTTTCACGACTTGTCGAGGCTGGGATCTGCATCATGCTTTCCACGAGACCTTGGCGGGTTCGGCTGGTTTAAAAATTGAATTCCCTTAAATCTGCCTAACACGAAAGAAGTTTCTATTCGAAAGTACCATTTGATTTCTCGTGAAGTGTGAGTGAGCTGGTCTTACGCGCAGAGAGGTTAAGGTAATACCATTCTATTGTTCACGATGTGTTTTCAGTCTCTCAGCCAAGCTTGTGGCGATATATAAAAGAATACAATATTCCATAACACAACATCGGCAGCGAATTCCGTTTCACCCCCAAAGAATATGCAAAATTGGCCATGCTTAATAACGCTTTGGATTTGGACGATTTCCATTTTCATTCTTTCTGTCGCCAATCAGTGTTTCGTGACAAAATAATGGTAGAGAAATAACAATTGAATTTAACCCATGACATTCGTGCGTTTGTCATAGCTGTAATGGCAGGATTTAAAAAACGGGATGTCAAAAAATATTCACTCGGAGGAGCCTTTTTGCGTTTTCGATAACAATTTTCACAGGATTCGTGTAAACGCCGAGATTTTAAGTCTATAAATCAAGTAGCGTTCTTTCACGATTGCCGTTCTCTTGTTGGCTACGCTGCTCACTTTGTGACAGACATGCTTGAGATCTAGCAAGTTGTAGCTAGGGAAAATCCACCACTATAAACTTTCAACATTTTATTCATTTTATTTGACAGACGTTATAAAGATGGCGTCATTATCGCTGCCCAAAATATCGCAACACAACGATAAATTTGAAACAAATATTTTAAAAAATTAGCCGTCATGGCTGACCTAAAAGAAAAATTCGGTCATTTCACGTTGTTGAGTTGCAGAGTACGCCAAAGAAATGTACCAAAAAGTGTAACGCAGGTGTACAGCCATTGTACTGCTCATTGAAGGCGCACTGTCACGATATATTTGCTCAGAACTGTCATAAATTCAGAAAATGGTCCCTAAATTTATGCAATAGAAATTCAATTAGGAGGGGGCCTAAGGTGGATCTGAACACCGAAAAACTTTGTAGAAAAACATAAAAACCGCAATACCGGACGAAATTTACCAAAATACCGCTAAAGTAGTTACAAATGTGTCAGATAACGTCATCAAACATGCCATGAGAACTTGTATGATACAACTTTCTTTATTTAGTCAATGCTTTCCGCGATTTCTTTGGCGAAATTCATCAAGATCACTAGTTTTTAAGCTCAAATGTCCCGAAAACGAGCTCAGAACACCCATTGTTTTGAGATTTCGACAGAATCAGCGCTACATTTTGAAAACTTAGATAAACGCTTAGCGTTATAAAACCGCAATACCCCATCACCGCAAACATTTACACCCCCCCCCCCCCAAATTAGCTCTAACTAAACGATTAAAAGTAATTTCTTGAAGAACCTCCTCACTGCAGCAACATTTTTGCAAAATTTGAACAATCTTCGAGCCAAACGTGAATCTTTGAACAACTGACATCGTGCCGCTTTTTCAGAAATCCATATTGCAATCCGTTTCTACGGTGGCTTATAAGGGACACATCGATTTTCTCGTCGCAAGTTAGTAACTTGCGATGGCGTAACTTGCGATCGCAACTTATAACTTGCGATCGCAACTTATAACTTGCGATCGCAACTTATAACATGCGATCGCGACTTATAACTTGCGATCGCAACTTATAACTTGCGATCGCGACTTATAACTTGCGATCGCAACTTATAACTTGC